>FWWL01003679.1_pt1 | contig 27445 bp, 17 predicted proteins | sample 2228331 | NCBI WGS metagenome assembly FWWL01 (sample SAMEA103939775, study PRJEB20133) | metagenome
GGACCTTGAGATAGTGGAAGAAACCGTATTTCTTCGCGTACTGCCAGTTCTCGAACATCCCCCGCAGGTGGTCGCACCCGTTGGTCTCGACGAGGCCGTCCAGGAAATCGTAGGTGCCGTCGAGCCCCAGCTGCAGGCAGGACCGGCAGAAACGGCAGTTGAAACGGGCCAGGTAGGAGTCCCCCAGCTCGGTTTCCGGATGGCCGAAGGCCTTGATGCGGTAGGGGAGTATGCCCGCCGCCTCGACGATCTCCACCGGGGTGGCCACGCAGGCGTACCCCAGGACCTTCCCTCCCCCTTCCTTCCAGGCCTTGACGTAGTCGGTAAAGATATCCGACGGACGCCTCTGCAGATCCTCCATCACCCTCACCCCCGAGTGGACATGGGATCGGCCCCCCTACCTTACCGCGGACGCGGAGAGGGATCGCCTCCTGATCCTGCGCACGGCCAGCAGGGCCGCCGCGGCGGCGCCCATCGCCACCGCCGCCCTCTTCCCTTTCTCGGCCAGACCCGTCTCCCGCAACAGGCTCCTCAACACGGGGACGGCGAAACCGGCCGCCGCTCTCCTCAGCTCCGCCCCGTCCACCGCCTTCACGGTCCGGACCACCTTCTCCGCCAGGGCCTCCGGGTTCTGACCCAGGCGGCGGTTGAGGGCCGAGAGGGCCGAGTTTATCCTCTCCCCGAGCGCCTCCGGCTGCAGGGCGTTCTGCACGCCCGGGTCGGAGAGCAGCGCATCCCGGGCCTGCGTCAGCAGGGACCTCCCGGCTTCGGCCACCCTCTCCCGGTCAAGGGCGGAGAGGAACTCCCTCAGGGTCTCCCCGGCCAGGTCCGGAGCCGCCTGGAAGGTCTTCCCCAGGATGGCGGCGTTGTAATTGACCACCCGCGCCAGCTCGCGCGGCTCGAAGGCCTCCCGGTAACGGGATATCATCATCTCGATCCCCTCGGGCGGGAGCTCGGCGAAGCGGCGCAGGAACTCCGCGGTGGCGCGCAAAGCGGCGTTCACCCCCGCGTAGAGGACTCCGGCCACCTGGGCCGTGCTCTCCGGCGTGGCGTAGAGGTACTCGGAGACCACCTCTCCCACCACCCTGCCGTCCTCCCCCAGGGCCACCAGCGCCTCGCGGAGCCTCTCCCCGTCCACCGCGTCCACCGCGCGCCGGCTGACCCGCCGCAGGACGTCCTTGAATCGGGGCTCGTCCCTGCCCAGGACCAGGTTTCCGCGGTGAAGGGTGATCACGAAGTCGGAAAGGGCGTTCACCAGCCCACCGACCTCCACCTGGTCGATGTCCTCCAGCAGCTGGAAAACGGCGTTGGCCAGCACCTCCGCGGGCAGCTTCATCCCCTGCAGCGCGCGGGTGAGCACCCGGAGCAGGTAGTTCACCAGCGGCGGCACTATCCCCAGGAGGTTGGAAAGGGCCACCGGGTTGAAGAGGGGTGGTTCCCCGGAGAGCTCCTCCCTCCGCCTCTCCAGATGCTCCGTGACCCCCACCCTCACCTTGCCCATATCCGCGGTGTTCCCAACCTTTTTCAGGGCCGGCCCGACGGCCCGCAGGACGGATTCCACCAGGGACCCCAGTCCCGCGATGAGCGCGTCCAGGGCCTCGCGGTCCTCCAGCAGGAGTTCGTTGACCAGCGGGGCATAGGCTCCCGGTATGGCCTTGATCCTCTCCAGGTCGATCTCCCCGCCCATGCGGGACAGGAAATCGCGGAGGATGTCCCGGGTCAGCTTGTTCAGCTGCACCCCCAGCTCCACCAGGGCCTCCGCCATCCAGTTCACCAGCTTGGGGGAGCTTCCCAGCAGGCCCATGGAAAACCCCACGTCCTCCCACAGGAAGGCCCTCACCGCCTCACGGGCCGAGGCGGGGTCCAGGTCCCGGAGGTGGAGGTTCACCAGTTCTTTGAAGCCCGGGGAGCGCAGCAGCTCCCGCATGATGCCCACCGGAGCGGTCTCCGTGGCCTCCCCCGAAACTTTAATATCAGCCTCTACTTTACCTTTAATCTCTTCCATAGGTACCCCCTCGTCCACTCCCGGCGGGGCGACGCTCTACCTATCCCCGCCCCCTGGTGCGCATGGCCTCCACTGACTCCTCGACCGCTCCTCTCCCGGCCCTTCTTCCCGGTCCATCCCCGCACAGCGGCGCGAGGCTCCAGGTGGACGCCGGGAGGCGGGCCGTGCGCGTCACAGCCGGCCCCTACCCCGAACCATCCTCCCCACCGACCGCATCCGGAGCCTCCGCGGCCAGGGCCTTCGACGCCCTCTCCCGCAGGCCGCCCACCACGGGCTCGATCCTTTGCAGGAGCAGCCTGATCTCCCTCGCCGCCCTCTCCAGGCCCTCGTAATCCACGTCCCCGGCCAGCCGCTGCAGGAAGGCCAGGAGTATCTCAGGGGGAAAGGAGTTCATCTGCGCGCCCAGCTCCTCCACGGCGCGGACCGCGAAGTTGAAGAGCCTGGGGAGGGCGCTGGCCGTGCCCATGAAGGTCTCCACATCACCCCACATCAAGGCCCTCACCAGCCCCGGAGCGTTCTCCGGGTCTATCCCCTTCAAGATGATGCTCAAGCTCGACTTGAACTTCGGACTTCTGATGAGCCGGCGCAGAATCCTCTCCCCCAGGCCCTCTCCCGGCCCTCCGCCGCCCCGGGTCACGCGGATCCCTTTCTCCCTCCCCGGCGACACCGTTTCCGTCATCTCCCTCACCCGCCTCCATGGTCACAGGGTCCGGCACTCGAAGAACCAGCGCGCCACCTCCGCCTGGCAGAGCTGCTTGCCGCCCATCCAGAGCTGGACGATCTTCAGGTCCCGCCAGTGTTTCTCCACGTCCCACTCCCGGTCCGCCCCGTAGAGGCTCATCAGGTTCATGGCCTTGCCCACGTCCTCCACGGCCCGGTCGCAGGCCCAGTACTTGTAGGCCCTTCCCTTGGCCACCATCTCGTCGCTCCAGCGAGGACCGTAGAGGTCCGGGCGGTCGATCATCCTCGCGTACTGGTACCCCACGATGCGTATGATCTCGATGTCCCGGGCGATGTCCGCCAGGGCTCCGGCCACGGCGTCGTGTTCCTTGAGGGGTTTACCCCGGTATGTCTCCTCGCTGACGAACTGATAGAGCCTCTCGTAGACGTTCATCATGGACCCGCCGACGAAGGCGATGCTCCCCATGTTCCCGAAGGTGATGACCTCCTTGAAGTAGAGGAGGTCCAGGCCGGGACCGTGGGCCCGGTAGTGCTTGGGGACCCTCACGTTCTCGAACCATATGTCTCCGTTCTTGTCCGCGGCCATCCCCGCCTTCTCGTAGGGAGGCCCCTGGGTAACGCCGGGGGTGTCCGCGGGCACGAAGATGAAGGCGAAATCGTTGGGGTCCTCGGATCCCGGGTTGGTGGTGCACACCACCCCGAACAGGTCGCACACGCCTCCGGAGTTGGTGGGCCACAGCTTGTGCCCGTTGATCACCCACTCGTCGCCGTCGAGAACCGCCGTGGTCTGGATGGTGGAGCCCTTGACGATCTCCATGTTCTCGATGTCCGCCCCGCCCTGCGGTTCGGTCATGGCGTTGGCGGCGAAGCGGGGCTCGGTGGTGGAACAGAAGATGGGGGCGAACTCCTCGCACAGCTCCCGGTTGACGTGGGGCTCCATGCAGATCATGACCAGCGGCCAGAAGACCACCCCGAAGGCCACGGCCATACCCGAATCGGCGCGTGCCACCTCCTCGAAGAGGCGGTAGGAGGCGGTCCCCGCGTAATTGGAACGACCCAGCCCCCATCCCCCCAGGTCCTCGGGGAAGAGGACCCGCTGCAGGCCCAGCTCCCCCATGAGGCGCTTGAAGGCGGGCTCGATCAACCGGTGTTCCTTCCAGTCCTCGTCGAAGCGCCGCCGATGGGGGATGACCCAGGTCTCCGCCCACTCCCGGACGATCATCCCCAGAGGGTCGTCCAGGGGGGATATGTATTCCAGTGGCCGGGTGAAATCATCGATGGTCCTCATCTCCTGATCCTCCCCTCGTCCTCGCTCTCATCCCCTCGTTTATCTCTCCGTCCTCCGTCGCCTCGCTCTTCCTCAGACGTCCGCATTCGCCCTCCGCGGTCGTTTTGACCTTTCTCCTCCCCACCCACTCGCCCTACACGGTCCTGCTCCTCGTGCCTCGCTCCCACATCACCTCGACGCCCTCAGGCGGCCGTCCCGCCTCCCCACCGGATCACCGTCACAGAACTACGCCGCGGCGGAGGGTGGCTCCCAGCCCCGGGGTCCTTCCTCTTCCTCCCCGGCCTCCCTCCTCGCCTGCCGTGCACCCGTCTTCCCCCGGTACCCATTCCGTAAAAGGCCCCTGCCCGGACGCCGACCCGCTCTCCCGCCTTGTTCCGGTGCGGAGCCGACTCTTACAGGGTGACGGCACGGTAGAAGTAACGGGCCACGTCCATCTTGGCCAGCTCGTAGGGTCCCAGGGAGAGCTGCATGGTCTTCACGTCCCGCCAGTAGCGCTCCAGGTTCCATTCCTTGGCGTAGCCCGCCGAGGCCATCATCTCCATGGCGTTGTTGATGGCCTTCTCCGCCGACTGGGAGACCTGATGGGCCACCATGAGGGCGGTCACGTAAACCGCCTCCCCTCCGGGAGGACCGTATAGCGAGGGCTCGGAGAGCATGCGGGCCAGGTCCCAGGTCAGCAGGCGCGATACGGATACCTCCTTGGCCACCTCGGCCATCACCGATGCGGTGAGCGGGTTCTCCTTGAAGATGTTCCCCCTCCCCTTTATCACCCGGTTGTCCCCCCACTCCCGGAGTATCTCGTAGGAGGCGAACAGGGCACCCAGGTTGGCGGCGGAGACGCCCAGGTAGAGCCAGGAGAGCATCGCCCGGCAGGCCTCCCGTCCTCTGGCCACGCACATGGCCTCCGGGACCTTCACCTTGGCCAGGTCCACCGCGGCGTTCCGGTCCGCGGCCAGGCCGGTCCGCTTCAGGGCCTCGCCCCGTTTGACCCCCTTGGCCTCACCCGGAACCACCACCAGGCCTATGTCCTCCTCGGACCCCTCCAGCTCGCACAGGACGCCGAACACCGTGCCGTTCTCCCCGCAGGCCAGGGGACGGGCCTGAGTGGCCTCCACCGTCCATCCCCCCTTTCCGGCCCGGGCCACGGCCTGGCATCCCTCCCGGAAAAGGGGTAGGATCAGGGAGACCAGGGCCGGTCCCGTGTCGCCGGAGACCGCCTCGCGCAGCGCCGAGCAGGCCTCCCCGTTGACCGAGCCCTCCATGGCCACGACGCTCTGCAGGGCGAAAAGGCAGGAGAGAAGGAAGGCTATGCCCACGTCTCCCCGCGCCACCTGCTCCAGGGCCGCGGTGACGGTGACCGCTGCGTCGGGCCGGTTGTACCCGTCTCCTCCGTACTCCTCCGGCCAGAGGAGCCTCTGCAGGCCTATGTCCAGGAAGAGCTTGCGCATGGCCGGCTCCAGGAGCCCCTGGTAATCCTCCTTGAGCTCCAGGCGTTTGGACATGACCTCGTTCTCCGCCCACAGCCTGAGGTTCTCGGCCAGGGAGACGTCCATCTCGCTGGCCCACTCCTGGAGAAAGGGAAAGGGTAAGTGTTCGTTCATGGATACCTCCTCGTCTTCCGTCGCCCCGCGCCCCTGCCGGGTTCCCGCCTCGCGGACCGGCCGCCGCCCTCTTCCCCGGCCATGGAAATCCGCGTGGTTCCCGCGGAGGGCCCGCCCTATCGCCCGTCAGGGCGGCCTTGTCCTGCGCGTCCGAGGATGGAGTGTTGGCCGACAGCCGGACTGCCCGGAAACGGGTTCACATACAATGAAAAGGTTTCCGTACGGTCATAATAGGAGTGTCCTCGCCGGACGGGCAATGGGGGGATTCCCCCTTCCCCACGGGGGTTATCCCTAACCGCCGGGGAAGCGCGCATGGTGAGCACCTCGCGGGCGGCCGTGGGTTCCGGTCTGAGCTACGGCTCGGGGCGCCCTTCCACCCGGCCGGAAGGGGCTAGGGTGGTCGTCTGGGCGCCCGTGCACGCAACGGGCGCGGCCTCCGCGGACTGCGGCCAACAGGGGCTTCTTCTTCCTCCTCGCCACGCTCCGGGCATCCGCGGCCCTCCGCCGCCCCGCGGTCCCTGGAGGCTAAACGCCCCCCGGAGCGGGGTAGGCGCTCTCAATCCCGGATGACTTTATCCCCGTAGCCCATCTCCTCCAGGACCCTGGGGAACATGTCGAAGGCCGGCCGCACCACGGGCAGGAGCTTGAGCATGGCGGTTATCTTGCCGCCCTGTTTGATCTTGCCCTTGGTCACCGCGGCCACCGGGTTCTCCCTGCCGTGCCAGAAACTGTGCGAGAAGTCCGCGGGCTGCTTGGACCACACGTCCTCCTTCAGGTCGCAGGGCCCGAGGTAGAAGGTGCCGTAGCGGCCCTCCTCCTGGGGCGGGTTCTTGAGGTCGATGGTGATCTCCGCGTCGGGGTCGGTGTAGATGAACTTGATGATGATCCCCGCCCTGGCCATCTTGGGGCCGATCTTCTGGTCCCGCAGCACCTTGTCCAGGAAGTACCCGTAGATCTCGTAGAGCTGCTCGGCGTCCCTGTAATATTTTCCCATGCGCAACCCTCCCCCTCTTCCGGCCGGGCCGGACTGCCCGGCCCGCCGTCTCCTCGCCGGTCCTATTTCCCCGGCCTCTGGTCGAACCTCCTGCCGAAGAGAAAGCTGGCCAGGGTGATGCGCAGCATCTGCACCGTCCCCCCGGCCACCCCCCAGGCTTTGGCGTCGCGCATCATCCGCTCCACCGGGAAGGCCTTGCTGTACCCGTAGCCCCCGAAGACCTGCATGGCCGCGTTGGTGACCTCCACCACCATCTCGTTGGCGAAGCACTTGGCCAGGGAGGCCTCGTAGACCGAGGGTAGCCCCTGTCCGGCTCCGCAGGCCGCGCGGTAGACCAGCAGGCGCGCCGCCTCCAGCTTCATGGCCATGTCCACGATCATGAACTGGATGGCCTGGAACTCGCAGATGGGGCGGCCGAAGGCCTTGCGCTGCATGGCGTAAGCTTTGGCCTCCTCCAGCGCGCCTCCCGCCACTCCCAGGCACATGGCGGCGTTCCCGCAGCGCTCTATGTCGAAGGTGAGCATCAGCTTGCTGAACTCCCCGGCCGGCAGGACCACGTTCTTCTTGGGGACCCGTACGTCCTCGAAGATGAGGTCGCAGGAGGGCATGCCCCGCAGCCCCATGAACTCCTCCTGCTTCCCGAAGGAGAAGCCCGGCATGCCCGCCTCCACGATTATCCCCCCGATGCCCTTGTATCCGGGAGTGTCCCCGAAGCGGGTGTAGACCAGGTAATGGCTGGCCTCGCCTCCGCCGGTGACGAAGATCTTGTGGCCGTTGAGGATGAGGTCGTCGCCGTCCTCCACCACGTAGGTCTTCAGGGAGGTGAGGTCCGAGCCGGCCTCCGGCTCGGTCATGCACACCGAGACGCTCAGTTCCCCCCTGCAGACCCCGGGGATTATGGCCTGCTTCTGTTCCTCGGTCCCGAAGAGGTCGATGACCCGCACCGCTCCCACGTTGGACTCGAACACCGGAGCGGCTATCATGGGGCTGAACTTGGCCAGCTCCTCGATGGCGATGATGGCGTTGATGGCTGGAGCCCCTCCTCCCCCGTACTCCGGGGAGAGGGTCATGCCCAGAAGGTCCATCTCCGCGAACTTCTTCATCAGGTGGTGGGGGAACTCGGCCCTGGCGTCGATGTCCATGGCCAGCTGTTTGAAGTTCTCCCGCTCCCCCATGGCCCGGATGGTCTCGATCAATAACTTCTGTTCTTCGTTGAAGTTGAAGTCCATCTCCGCTCCTTTCCTGCTCCGTCTCGTTCTCTCACACCAGTTCCGTCCACGCTGTGAGATCCGCCAGTTCCTCGGTGCGCAGGACCAGGTCGGCCAGCCGTTCCAGGCGCCCGCGGTCCCCGCCGCCGGCGAAGCTCATGAGTTTTTCCCGCACGTCCTCTTCCCGCATGGGGTCGCGGGGGTCCCCACGCGGGATGTCCACCTGTCGTGCCAGGCGCGAGCCGTCCCGCAGGAGCATCTCCACCCGGCTGGCGGTCTTCTCCGGGTATGCCGCCTGCAGCTCCTCGTCCAGCCTGACCTCCACCCGGGACATCAGCTCCCGGAGGGCGGGGTCGGCGCGCCTCTCCGCGGTAAGCTGCCGGGGGCCGACCTCACGGTCCAGGACGGCCGCGGCCACCACGTAGGGGATGGAGAACTGGGCGGACACGAAGGTATCCCTCTCTCCCAGCCCCTTACCCACTGCCACCACGGCCATGGCGTAGGTGTGGACCTCCACCTTCTCCACCTCTTCCGCCCGCACCTCGCGTTCCCTCAAAAGCTCCAGCACGGCCTGCGCGGCTCCGTGGGTGTGGCGGCAGGCGGCGTAGGGCTTGAGGTACATGTCCAGGATGGTGTAGCGTTCGCCCAGGCCGTCGGTTATCCTCTCAAGGTTGGGCTCTCCCCGCACGGTTATCTGGGTGAAACCGCCCTTCAACTCCGAACCCTCCAGCACGTAGGGCGGGCCGGAGATGCCCGCCCGCGCCAGGTAGGCCGCGGTGACCCCGCAGAGGGCTCCCTGCCCTCCCTGCAGTATCTTGGCCGTGAAACCGCCCATGAGGGCCTCGGCCATGGAGATGGGGGCCAGGTAACCCGCGGTCCCCAGGGCGTCGAGCATCCCCTCCTCGTCCAGGTCCAGCAGCCTGGCCGCGGCCACGGCAGCCCCGAAGGTGCCGCAGGTGCCCGTGGGGAGGAACCCGGAGAGGGTGTGCAGGGGGTGCACCGCGCTGGCTATGCGGTTGGCCGCCTCGTAACCCGCCACCAGCGCTTCCAGGAATTCCCTGCCCGTCCTTCCCTCCGCCTCGGCCACGGCCAGGGCGGCGGGCATGACCGCCGAGACCGGGTGGTTCCCGCCGTAGCGCAGGCCGTCCTGGGCCTCTATGGACTCCGCCAGCGTGCCGTTGACCAGGGCGGCCAGGGGCGCGGCGGTGCGGAAACCGCAGGCCAGGGCCGCCGATTCCGGAGCGGCGCGCAGGGAGCGGACGTACTCCGCTACCGCCCTCGCCTCCGCGAGCTCCAGGGAGCCGTACACGTTGGCCAGGTGATCGAGCACGCATATCTTGGCCCGCCTCCGCACCTCCTCCGGAAGGTCCTCCCATCTCAGGCTCCGGCAGAAGCCGGCCAGCCTACGCGTCTCCTCCATACGGCTCACCCCCTCACCGCTTCCCGATGCCTCCGGCCTCCGCACCGTAAAAGGCCCGCCCTTTCCTCCTCACACGTAACCCCTCTTGAGGTAGATGGTTATCATGCGCATGGGGTCGATTATCTCCCGGATGACCCTGAGCTCCTCCGCCGTGGGAGGCGGCGTCTCGTGCACCTCGGGCGACACCTTGAGGTCCCACGGCGTGTTCTCCAGGATCTCCTCCACGGTGTGCCCGGGATGGTAGGACTCCAGGTAGGCTTCCTTGGTCTCCTTGTCGAACCTCAACACCGCCTTGTTGGTGATGATCACCTCCGGACCCTGGTCCTCGGGGAGCCCCCACTTGGCGCGGGCTCCCGGCCCGTCGATATACCCGGGGGTGGTTATGAAGTCCACCCGCTCCGCCAGGCGGCGTTTGTCGTGCAGGGCGATGATGAGCACCCTCTTGGCCAGGAGCCCGATGGGGTTGGCTCCGCCGCTCCCGGGCAGGCGGCTCTTGGGTCGGTGGTAATCCCCGATGACCGTGGTGTTGATGTTCCCGAACTTGTCCACCTGGCTCCCGGAGAGGAAGCCCACGTCCACCCTCCCCCCCTGCAGGAACATGCCCATGACGTCTATCAGTGACCCGATGAAGGCCGCCCCCGGATTGAGGCAGGGATCCCCCACCGAGAGGGCGGGGCGTTTGGGCTGCGCGTCGTAGACCCCCGACTCCTGCATCATGCGGGCGTTGGGAGCGTGGGTGTACTTGGCGATGTTGGCGGCCACGCTGGGGAATCCGGTGCCCACGATCACCAGGTCCCCGTCGCGGATCTCCCTCGCCCCGCAGCAGGCCATGAGTTCCGGCTTGATGTACTCCAGCTCGGTCGCGCTCATCCTCTCACCCCCCGGCCTCAGTAGGCGTAGCTGACCGGATAGCTGTAGTCGAAGTCCGCCCACAGCGCCCGGAACTGGGCGTAACCGAACTTCTCGATGTAGTGCTGGATGTAGGCCGTGCGGTCCTCCACCCCGTAGACCCATTCGTCCAGGAAAGCGTGGAAGCCCTCCTCGGTGTTGGACGCCTGCTGGTAGAGGCTGCCGAACATGAAGTCCACGTCGTAGAACCCGGGCGTGTAGCCGGGATGGGCCCCGAAGGGTTCCTCCACCACCGCCACCACCCGGAAATCGGGGACGATGGTCCGCGAGGGGTCCTTTCCGATGACCTCGCGGGAGACCAGCCTCTCGCAGGTCACGATGACCTTCTCCGCCGCGTTGGCCCCCCACTTGCAGTCCCCCTCGATCCCCCAGACCTGGGCGTTGCCGTTCTCGTCCGCCTGCTGCACGTGGATTATGGCCACGTCCGGCTTGAGGGCCGGGACCACCACGGTGGGTGTGCCGTCGAAGGGGTTCTCGATGACCTTGTACTTGTTGTCCCCCATGAAGGACCTCACCTTGAGCAGGTCGGAGCCCACCATGTCCTTCACCGGCACGAAGGGCATGCCCAGCGCCCCGGCCATGAGCATCATGGGCAGGGACAGGTTGGTGTATTCTTCCAGTTCTATCCTGTGGGGGATTCCCTTTTCCAGGGAGCGGCGGAAACACCTCCCCAGCCCGTACACCCCAAGGGAGAGGAAGGTGGCGATGAAACGCTTGACCAGCCCCGCGCCGATGAGCATGTCGAAATCGTCGGCGGCGTTGCTGCGGGTGATGGTCAGGTCCTTCTTGCCCTGGCGGATCATCTCGTGGATGGCGGCGAAGGGCGTGCGGCAGATGTATCCGCCGATGAACAGGAAATCCCCGTCATGGACGTGCTCGTCGATGGCCTCCTTCATGGTCATTACCTTGCTCATCCCCCACCTCCTCCGCTCCTCTCTTCCCGTAGAACTCCCGGACTGCTGCTTCGCCACGGCCTTTCGGCATAACCCTGGCTTTCCGTGCAGCTTCTCTCTTTCCGTAAACCTCCAGGGTTACAGCCGGTACTCGTAGCGGCTGATCACCTCCTCCTGGGCGGTCTCGCTGAGGTTGATGAAGACCACGGAATAACCGCTTATGCGCACCACCAGGTCCCGGTATCTGTCGGGCTCCGCCTGCGCCCGGCGCAGGGTCTCCGTGTCCACGGTGTTGAACTGGACCTGAAGCCCGCCGCGCTCGAAGTAGCCGCGGACGAGGTCCAGGAGCTTACCGGGGTCCGTCCCGGTGCCGGGGAAACGCATGTTCAGGTTGGCCCCGTTGTACAGCCTGTGCAGGGGCAGCCGGGTCACCGAGTTCATGACCGCGGTGGGTCCCGAGGTGGCACATCCGTTGGAGGGGGTGAGCCCGTTGCCCAGCGGGTCGCCGGCGCACCGCCCGTCCGGGGTGGCCCCGGTGAAGGAGCCCATGGCCAGGTGGAAACCCACGGAGAAGACGCCCGGCCAGAAGGCGCCCCCGCGGTAGTTGGTATATCCTTCCAGAAGGTCGCAGAACGTGTTCAGGACCGCGGCGGCCATGGAGTCCGGCCCCTCCAGGTCGTTGCCGTATTTGGGGACCTTGAGCAGCAGGTACCTGCGGGCCTCCTCGGCGTCCGTCCAGTCGGTGGCCAGCCATTCCGAGAGTTCCCGCAGGGAGAACCTCCCCTCCTCGAAGACCGCCTTCTTCACCGCGTAGAGGCTGTCCGCGGTGTTGGAAAAGCCCATGAGCTGCACCCCGGTGGAGTTGTACACCGCTCCGCCGCGGGTGAGGTCCAGCCCCTTCTCCAGGGGACCCCTTATCATGGCCGAGGCGAAGGGTGAGGGCAGCATCTCCCCGATGGCCGTGTCCAGGGCCTGCATGCCCTTGACCATCTGCCCCAGGAAGTGTGCCATCTGGGACCGGAAGGCCTCCCAGACCTGGTCGAAGGTGGTGAAGGTGGCCGGGTCGCCGGTCCTGATGCCCGACTGCAGCCCGAAGATGTTGTCCACCCCGTTGGAGAGGGCGAACTCCACGCACTTTATACCGTTGAACTGCACGGCGAAGGTGGATCCGAAGGTCTTCCCCTGGGCGTTGGGTTCCACGCACCCCACCAGGGCGTAGTCGCGGGCGTCCTCCAGGGTGTGGCCGGCCCGGACCAGCATGGGCACCACGGCGTCGTCGTTGAAGAAATGGAGCGGGACGCCGTCCCGGGCGTATTCCACCGCCCGCAGGAAGAAATCCCGCGGCGTCCTGGAGCTCATGCGCAGGCTGACGTTGGGCTGAACCGTGCGCACGTCGGCGAAGGCATCCAGGGCCAGGTAGCTCAGCTCGTTGGTGGCGTCCTCGCCGTCGGGCCCGATACCGCCTATGGTCAGGTTCTGGGTGGTCTTCCCCTCCGGACACTCCCCGCCCGGGATGAAGACCTCCTCCAGGACGTTCCATATCTCGCACGTCTTCAGGTAAAGGAGGGAGAGGAGCTCGCGCGCCCTCTCCGGGGTGATGCGCCCCTCTTCCAGGTCCTTACGGTAATAGGGGTAGAGGTACTGGTCGATGCGCCCCAGGGAGATGGAATTCCCTCCGCTCTCTATCTGGGCTATGAGGTGGGCGAAATAGACGCTCTGCAGCGCCTCATGGAAGGTCTCGGCGGGGTGCTCGGGGACCCGCTCGCACACCCTGGCGATCTCCCGCAGCTCGCCAGCGCGGACCGGGTCCCGCTCCTCGTCCGCCAGGCGGCGGGCCAGCTCCGCGTGACGGCGGGCAAAGCCGACGGCCGCCTCCAGGGAGCGGATGACCGCCTGGTAGAAGAGCCCCTTCTCACCTTCACGGTCCTCCTCGGGGAGTTCCTCCAGGCGCTCCCGTGCCCGGTCCATGATACCCTTCATCCCCAGGCGGAGGAGGGTGGGGTGGTCCATGGTGAAGTGCCCGATGCCGTAGGTTATCTCCAGCATGATGGTGAAGATGTACTTGTCCATGTCCTCGGCCACGTCCGGGGGGACCAGGGACATGAAGCGCTCCTCCACCGTCCTGCCCCTCCAGAAGGGCAGGATATTCTCCAGGAGCTCGCGCTTCTCCTCCGGGGAGATGAGGGCCCGCTGCAGGACGCGCCGGTCGAGGTTCTCCACGTCGCCCTCCAGCCAGCGGCTCTTGTTCTCCGGGAACAGGGGAGCTCCTTTCAACTTGGAGGTGCGGCAGCCGACGATGAGCTCCCCCTCCCTGATGTTAATGGTAATATTATCCAGCACGTGCTTCAGGGCCTTGCTCATGCGCGAGAGCGGGTGCTCCTCCCAGTGTTCGCGCATGGCCTGGGTGAGATAACGCGCCCTCTCCACGCAGACCTCCTGGGGAGCGTTGACTATCCTCTCCCGAAGCCTCTTCACCCTCTCCGTGGCCGTGGTCACCATCTCCATCCCTCCCGGCGGGACCGTTTTACCGCTTCCAGACACCCGGAACTGTCCATGCCTTCATAACCCCTCATCCCCTGCCCGCGTTCGCCGCCTCCGGACCTTCCTGCGGGACCGTTTTACCGCTCCCAGACACCCCGAACGGTTCATGCCGTCATGAATCCTCGTCCCGTGGCCGCTTTCGCCATCATCAAACCTCAAAGTGAGTCCGTTTATCTCCCGTTCCCGGGGACGCTCAACGGTTACCGCTCCTTTATCCTCATGAAATCGACCAGGATGGCGTCCCGGACCCGGGTGGGCAGCCATTTGTTGATGGTGATGAAGAAGGAATCGCGGAAGGAGAAACGGGTGAAGAGCGGAGGCTTCTCCGCCTCGACCACCTTCACCACCATCCTCGCCGCCTGTACCGGATCGGGAGCCGTCCTGATGAGCTCGTTATCCCGGTCTATGAACCTCTTCACCCTCTCCCGGTAAGGCGACCCCTCGGGAGGCAGCTTGTGGATCTTGGCCGCAAAGCCGGTGGACACTTGGGCGGGTTCGATGATGGCCGTGCGGATGCCGAAGGGTTCCACCTCGTAGCGGAAGGCCAGGATGAGCCCCTCCAGGGCGAACTTGCTCGCCGTGTACACGGACTCGAAGGGGAAGGGGATCTGGCCCACCAGGGAGGACATGGCCACCAGCTTTCCCCGCCCCCTCTCCCTCATGGAGGGGATGAAGGCCTGGAAGACGGCAGCCGCCCCTATGACGTTTATCTCCAGGCACTTCAGGGCCGCCTCCAGGTCGATCTCCTCGAAGGGCCCGAAAAACCCGATGCCCACGTTGGAGAGGACCGTGTCCACTTTACCATATCTTTCCAGAACATCCCGGCTGAAGGCCTTGATCCCCTGCCGGTCGGTGATGTCCATGGTCACCAGGTGGTGGCGCTCGGGCTGACGCATCTCCCCCTTCAGGGACTCCAGGCCCTCCCCGTCCACGTCGAACCCGGCCACCGCATAACCCTTCTGGTCCAGTATCTTGGCCACTTCCCGCCCCATGCCCTGAGCGGGCCCGGTGATGACCACCACGCCGTCCATCTCTCCCTCCCCCTTTCGACATCCCCTCCCGCGGAGGCCGCTCCTCAACCCTCGTACCGCCCAGGGCCCGGTTCCTCCCGCCACTTCCCGCTCTCGTACCACGCCTTCATCTGGCGCATGGACTCCCGGAAATCGGGATAGATGAACCGGTATCCGGTGGACTTGAGCTTGGAGTTGTCCACGAGGTAATCGTCGTAGAGGAAACGCACCGCGTCGTATTCCAGGTCGGGGATGACCCCCTTGCGGGCCGCCATCCAGCCCTCCAGCCGCGCCGAGGCCTTGACCAGCCAGAGGGGCAGGTGGATCCTGGGCGGTCGGGTCCCGAAGGCCTCCGCAGCCAGAAGCAGGGCCTCTTCAACTGTGGGATGCGTATCCTCGGCGATGTTATACACTTGCCCGAAACATTCCTCGTGTGTGGAAAGGTGGTACGCGGCGGCGGCCACGTCCTCCGCCCGGACGTTGGAGAGCAGCTGCTTCCCGCTGCCGGGGATGGCTTTTATGGAACTGGGGCGAGAGAACACCTTTCCCGCCCCGTCGTTGCAGCGGGGACCGTAGACGGTGCAGGGGCGCAGGATGACGGCCGGCAACCCCTCCTCCATGCGGCGGAAGACCACGTCCTCCCCATCGCGCTTGCTGCGCCCGTAGTCGTCGATCGGTTCCCTGGAGCTGTCCTCGGTGAAGGGCGTCCCTTTGCAGGCCCCGTAAACGTCGGTGGAGGCGATGTGCACGAATACCTTCACCCCTTTTTCCAGGGCCAGCCGGGTTATGCGCTCCACGCCCAGGACGTTCACGGGGTACAGCTTCTCGTAGGGCGTGGAGAAATTGCACACCGCCCCGAAGTGGAAGACCCGGTCCACCTCCCCCTCGAAAAGCGGAGGGAGGGTCTCCTCCCGGGTCAGGTCGGCGCCCACGTATTCCACCCCCAGGCGGTCAAAGAAGGAGGTGTCCCTGCGCGGTCGTGCCGTGGCCCTGACCCTCACTCCTTTGGAGGCCAGGTATTCGACCATGTGGCTGCCCATGAAACCGGCGGCGCCGGTCACCAACGTGATGCCGGAATACTCCATATCTCCCTCCCCGCTTCCAAACCTCGCCGACCGGCCGTAACCTCGACATCCCCGCCGCCCGGTGGTGTCCTTTCGCTCCCTCGATCACTACACCCGGCACCGAGAGCGCTCAGCCGGGGACCCGCGCGCCCGCGGCTCGGGCATCGGTCACGCGGGCCTTCGGCCCATCCTCATCCCGCGCGCCGCCGGGATCTTCCTCCCCGGTTTCTTCCGCACGAGCCGAGAGCTCCCGGTGGGCGCGCTGCAGCCATTCCAGGTAGAGCTCGTTGAACTGCACCCCCAGCTCGGCGATCAGCCTCACGTAATCGCCGTGCTTTCTCCACCTTTCCAGGTTCTGCCTGCGCCTTTCCAGCTGCCTCGCGTAGACCTCCATCTGGCCACGTATTATCTCCAGGGCCCTGCGTGGGTCGCCGAAGCCGAAGAAGACGAAACGCAGAAGAAAGGGGTCCCTTATGAGCATGTCCCGCTCCGGGTCGGAGGCCAACCAGCGCGCGAACTCCTCCTTCCCGGCCTCGGTGATGGAATAAACCTTGCGGTGCGGGCCGCCGTTGTCGGAGGGCTCGACCTCCCGCATGACCACCAGCCCCTCTTCCTCCATCTTCCGCAAGGCGGTGGAGATCTGGCCGTAGTTTATGGTCCACATGTGACCGAAGTTGCGCTCGATGTGCTTCTTGATGCGGTAACCGTGCATGTCCTGGTAGTGCAGGAGACCGAGTATCGCGTACTTGACGGACATTTCCCCTCCTTTCGATATTATATTATTTGTATATACTAATAAAGTATATATTTCAAGATTTTCGAGGTCCGGATTTCCGGACCCTCCAGGGATGATGTTTCCCGTGAAGGCAGGACGGCTTCCTGCGGAGGGGGTAACCCCGGTCCATCATGCAAGAGGTGATCTCTACCGCCCCTACGGCGTTGTCACGTCCGGTAATTCCGCTCCATCACGGACGAGGAGATCGCGGAAAACTTGCCTGTCCTTGAGGATGGGCGAGCTCCGGCCCTTCGCGGAAAAGGAGATGGAGAACCGAGGACCCTGTCGCCGGAAGGGGGATCGCCAACAGGCCTCAGGGCCCGCCCATGCCGCTCCGGTCGGCCAGATGCCGGTCATCGCCGCTCTTCCGCCGGGCGATGGCCTCCAGGGCGGCCCGCGCCGCCTCACGGACCTCCCAGTCGCGGTCCTTAAGGGCGCTCTGCAGGGCGCTCACCGCTCTCTCGTCCCCTATGCGACCCAAAAGCTCGGCGGCCGCCTTGCGCACCGGTATATGATGGTGTTTGAGGGCGCCCACCAGCGCCCAGAGCGCGGGCTCCCCGATCCTCAGGAGCGCCTTTCCAGCCGCCTCCCTCACGTTGAAGAAGTAGAGCGCCTCGACGAGCGGTTTCACCACCCACGGCTCACTGAGTTCGCCCAGGAGTGCGGCCATCCTGCACCGCGACCAGGTGTCGCCGTCCTTGAGGGCCGAAAGAACGAAGGCGTGCACCAGGGGCTCCATCTCAGGCGAGTTGTAGAACATCCCGATCACCTCGGCGACCCTCGGCCTGACCTCGGGGTCGCCCTCCTTCAAGGCGGAGACCAGGGGTTGCAAGGCGGCGCCGCCTATCCGCACCAGAGCGTCTTCCGCCTCCCTGCGCACCGCTTCGTCGGGGTCCCGGAGGGCGCCGATGAGGGGCTCCACCGCCTTGCGCCGGCCGGTGTTCCCCAGCGACCAGGCGGCCGCCCTGCGCACCAGGGGATGGATGTCCTGAAGCGCTTCCACGAGAACCCCGAAGGAACAGGCATCCCTTATGCATCCCAGGGCGCGCACCGCTTTCTCCCGCAACACCTCGTCCGAGCAGGACCGTATCAGCGTCACCAGGGGCGGCACGGCATGCCTTCCCAACTCCACAACCCCATCCCAGTCACCGTTGAGGATGCGGTATATCGCGCCCTCCTCGCTGTGATCCGCTCTCCATCCCAGCTCCCGCAGGGCCTCCGCCGCGGCCGTGCGCCCCGCCCACGTCCCTTTCCTCAGCGACTCGCGCAGTATGCGGACGGCCTCCTCGCTCCCCAGATCCCGCAGAGCACGCACGGCGGCCGTCCTCACGCCCTCGTCGGAGTCCTCCAGAAGGGGCCGCAGGGCCTCCTCCACACCGGGCCCGCCGCGCCTTCCCAGCTCCTTGGCCGCCTCGCCTCTGACCCTGGGGCTGGCGTCGCTCAGCTCCCCCAGAAGCTCCCGGAGGGAACGGGCCGCCGGGGCGACCTCTTCCCGGCTCCCTTCATCCCCGCCGGGGAGGACGACGGGGCCGCCTCTCTCCTCAACCTCAATCCTTCCCGGTCCTCCCATCGCCTCTCTCGGCACCGGCGCCTCCACCGGACCGGGTCCCACGATCGGGTGAGGAACGGTCTCCCCGGCCGTCCTCCACCCCGCGGCGAGGGCTCTCTCCGCGATCTGCCCGAGGTCTTTCATCTCAAAGGCGGCCTCACGCCCGGAGTGTTTTTCCTCCTTCCCGTTCACCTCCCCGGAGCCAGAGGGGCTCCGCTCCCACAGGGAGGGGATATGCGCTACCCCTGAGTCCCCGGCGATCCCACGTGTCCCGTGATCCATGGCCATGCGGCGCAGGAACCCCCATCCCCTGAGGAACAAGTCCCGTGCCCATGCGCCTCGTCCCGCCATCTCCGCTTCCCTCCTCCATCCCCGCGCTTTTCCACGCGGGGATCACTCGACGGAACCCGGCTTTTCCGGTCATGCTCCTTTTGACTCGATATGCGGGGTTAAAGCGGCCTGTCTTGGTGCCCTGTTCAACGCCCTGTTTATATAATACACGCCTGTCTTCTCCCGTGCATCACCACGGGTGAGCGTTATTGCGCCGACCCCTCGGGCAACGGCTCGGGGCGAGGGGCGTCCGGCCTCAGGTTGCGAAACCACACCCGCGCATCCGCCATTCTCCCCTATCCCCCGGCGAATTTCGGCGATAACCGGCAATGAGGTAGTTACCGGTTCCCGCGCATCCGCCATTTTCCGCCGTGTCCTCCGGCGAGGGAGTTCTCAAGCCGCCTCTTCGACCATCACCAATCAGCATCGAAGGCGTAAGGGGTCCTCCGCGACCTTCCGGCTGCAGTTCTCCAGGCTTTCATCCCGCAGCCGCGGGCGCCTGGCGACGGGCATGCCGGGGGCGCCGGACTCCCACCCTTGCCCGTTGAGACCAGGGTAAAGCCTGTGCCCCGGAACCCTGCAACACGGCGATGTCCTCCCTCGGTCGCGGATAAATGCTCGAGAAGAGGATGCCGATTTTCCCGAAGCATCTCGTAGGGGACCCGGAACGGGCGCTTCCCGTGGAGCAACGATCAGGAAGACGATGCGGACTTTCCCCTTTCCCGGACCTCCCCCCGCAGGTGGTCCTTTCTCTTTCTTTGACCATAAACCCCTCGGTGGTCTTCCCTTTTCCCGACCCTCCACCCGCCGGTGGAGAAGCAGGCAAATGACACCTTCCGCCTCCTCCACTGTCCCGACTTTCCACCCGCCGGGGGAGAAGTATAATACCTCTGTCATGGAGACAGTGTCCGGACTGTGGGGAAGGTACGCCGCGTTCCGGGAGAGGCACCCGCGGCTCCTCTCCTGGCTCTCCCGCTATTCCATCTTCCTGGCGGTCCTGCTCTTTTCCATGCTCTACTGCGCCATCTCCCTGCTCAAACACATGAACTTTCAGTCCCACGGCTGGGACCTGGGCATCTTCGACCAGCACATCTGGCAGCTCTCGCGCTTCGAGTTCGGCTTCAACACGGTGAGGATGGTCCCCTCCCTCTGGGGGGATCACTTCCACCCCATATTCTTCCTGGTGGTCCCGGCCTACTGGATATGGTCGGACGCCAGGATGCTCCTGGTCTACCAGGCGGTGCTGGTGGCGCTGGGGGCCATACCCGTGTACTACGCCTGCCGCTACGCCCTGAAGAGCTGGTTCTGCGCCCTGTGCCTCGCCCTGGCCTATCTCTTCTTCTGGGGGACCATGGAGCTGATCTTCTTCGACTTCCACGAGCTGGCCTTCGCCGGTCCCCTGCTGGCCCTCTCCTACCTCCTCATCCAGAGGGAAAAATGGGCGGGGTATCTCCTCACCGTGCCCTTCCTTCTGATGATCAAGGAGACCATGTCCCTCCTGGTCTTCTTCCTGGGGGTTTACGTCATCCTCTTCCGCCGCAAGTGGTTCGAGGGCCTGGCCACCTGCCTCATCGCCGCCGCCTGGTTCTATTTCATCACCAGGAAGGTAATGCCACCCCTCTCCGCCGGAGGCGATTATTTCTACTTCAAGTACTACTCCCACCTGGGGGAGGACTGGGTGGACGCCGCCAAGTACCTCCTGACCCACCCCTGGGAACTGGTCAAGCAGACCTTCTGGCCGTTGCACAAGACCAAGCTCCTCCTCTTCATCCTGACCCCCTTCCTCTTCCTCCCCCTGCTGGGAGCCTTCGCCGTGGTGGCCATCCCGCCTCTCTACGAACACCTCCTGTCCAACTACTTCCCCCACTGGGAGATACTCCGCCATTACCATGCCGTTTTCGCCCCCATAATGGTCTTCGCCCTGCTGGACGCCTTCCCCCGCCTGCACCGCTGGTTGGCCCGCCGGGGCAGGGAAGTGGACTACCACAGGATGGTCATGGTTTTGTGCGTCGCCATACTGTTGTTCCAGGTGCCCTTCACCCTCAGCCGCTCCACCAAGACCCTCTTCGACCCCAATTTCTACCGCCTCGATCCGCGCATGGAAAAAACTGGATACGACATACTCTCCATGATCCCGCCCGACGCCTCGGTGTGCGCCCAGGACCCGGTGGTACCTCACCTCACCCACCGGGAGCACATCTACCAGTTCGACGGGAACACCTACGGGGCCGAGTACGTCATCCTCAACAAGTTCCTGGACTGTTATCCTCTCACCGACCGCACCCTGGTGTGGGAGATCGCCAAGATGTACCGGGATCCCCGGTATGAGGCGCACCGTTTCGGTTACGGGTGGGTGGTCTTCACCATCAAGCCCCAGTACGACCTGGACGGCAGGTTGCGGCCCTTCCCTCCGGAAGAGGGGACGTGACCATCGCGGAAGTTGCATATACGGGTGTCGTCGAAGTATCCAGCCGACCGCGGCCTAAGGGGTTCCGCCGGAGGGAACCGCAATACGAGACCTTTCAAGCCCTGCGGAGGAGCTTCACAAGCGGAAGTCCCGCGACTTTCGATCTGATCGCCACAGAGAGTCAAAGAGGGCTTCGCAAGCGCTTACTCAGGGACGCAGCGTGGCTGTGGACCCGTAGAGGCCCACGGCCAGGGCCCCCCGTCCGAAAACGCAGATGCCGCGGTAGTCGGCCCGCGCGGTGGGCTCCGTGGCCCACGTCCTCCCCCCGTCCAGGGTGGATGCCGCTCCGCAGCTTCCCGCCACCCAGGCCCGCTGCGTACCTGAGGCGCAGACCGCGCGCCAGGTGACGGCGCCCCCACCGTCCTGCGGGGTCCAGGTGGCGCCCCCGTCGGAGGTCTTGAGGATGACCCCGCCCTCGCCCACCGCCCAGGCGGTAAGGGAGTCGGCGGCGCTGACGGCGTAGAGGTTAAGTGAGATCCCGCTTTCCACCCTCTTCCAGTCGCTTCCCTCGTTTTCACGGAGCAGGACGGCGCCGTCCTCCCCCACCGCGACGGCCCTGCCGCCGAGGGCCGCGACTCCCCAGAGATGGGGTCGGCGCACCCGGAAGACCACCGGCTCGGAGCTCCCCGTGGAGGTGGTCACCACCACCGGCACCTCGCCGGAGGCGTCCGCGGGGACCCTGAACAGGATGCGGTCCGCGGACCAGTATTCATAGACCCCTATCCTCACCCCTCCGAAGGAGAGGTAGCACTCGGGTCCCTCGCGGTCTCCGAACCACTCGCCCACCACCTCCACCCGCGAGCCGGGGGGTCCGGAGGTGGGATTGAGACCGCGGATCAAGGGCCTGGCCAGGATGCGGAAGGACACCGGATTGGAGCGGTTGCTCCCGACTACCACCCTCAACTCCACTGTTCCCGCCGCGCCCGAGGGGACCCTGACCACCACCATGTCCTCCCTCCACGAGAGGTAATCCGTGGCCATCACCCCGCCGAAGGTCACGTAGGATCCGTTCCGCGAGGGACCGAAACCGGATCCCAGGACCCTCACCTCGGCCCCCGCGGGCGCGGAGAGGGGATCCACGCCGTGCACGCGCGGCCCGGCCCTTGAAGGGGAGGGCGGGAACTCGGTCATCACCCTCACCTTCAGAGGCCTGGAGGCCCCCGCGGGGGTGGTGACCGAGACCTCCACCACCGGGGGCTGGCCACCCGGCATCCTGAACCGTATGTAGTTGTTTGACCAGTACTCGTATTCCTGTATGCGCGCCTTTCCCACGCTCACGAAGGAATCGCCCCGGGTCCTACCGAAGGAGGCTCCCGAAAGGGTGACCAGGTCCCCGGGACGGCAGTAGCGGGGGCTCACGCCCTTGAGGCTGGGGAACACGGTGATGGTGCGGGGGGCCGAGGTGCCCCGCGGGGTTATGACCTTCACCTCCTCCCGCACGGAGGCCTCGGTGGGTATGTCCACCTTTATCAGGCGGTCGCTCCAGGCCCTGTACTCCCCGGCCTTCACCTCGCCGAAGACCACCGCCGAACCCGCTCCCCCGGGTCCGAAGGCCAGGCCGGTCAGGGTGACCGTCTGCTCCGCCTCGGCTTCCGCCGGGATTATGGCGTCCAGTCGCGGCGAGGACCGGCGGTGGATCATGGTCCCCCTCCATCCCGCCGACCACACGGTCTCCGCCTCCGGCGAGGCGATGCCGTAAAGGCCTGCTCCGCCTCCGGTCTCCACCCTTTCCCAGGTGCTCCCCCCGTCCGAGGTGCGGGCCAGAAAACCGTCCTCCCCGCATATCCAGGCATGACGGTCATCGGCCATGGACACCCCGAAAAGGTCGGGACGCGAATCCTCCTCCAGAAGGGACCTGAGGCCCTCCAGCTCCGTCCACGTGGAGCCTCCGTCCGCGCTGCGCAGCACGGTGGCCTCGTCGCCCACCGCCAGGAGGACCGTCCCGCCCTCCGAGCAGGCGCCGCAGATGGCCCGCAGGGCACCCGGCGCACCCGTTTCCACCCATTCCTGCTCCCGGCCCTCCTCGCGTATGCGCAGCACCGTCCCCTCGCGGCTCACCGCCCAGGCGGTGGCGGCGTCCCCCGCCCATATACCGGTGAGGTCCGGTCCCTCCCCCCGATCCAGCCGGTACCAGGTGTAGCCCTCGTCGAAGGTGCGGATCAGCACCCCTCGGCGTCCCACAGCCCAGGCCGTCTTCGCGTCCACGGCGTGGAGGTCCAGCAGGTCGTAGGCGGTGCGAGACGGCTGTTCCTCCCAGCTCCTTCCGCCGTTCCAGCTGCGCAGGACCATCCCGCCTGCACCCGCCAGCCATATGTGGTCGGCGCCCGCGCCGGCCACCGCGTAGATGTCCCCCCCGGCGCCCGGATTGAGGACCGACCAGGTGAAGCCGCCGTCCGCGGTGGCCAGGGCCTCGCCGCCTTCCCCTACCGCCCATGCGGTTTGGGCATCCAGGGCCCACACGTCCAGGAGCGTCTTTCCCCGGGGGACGAACTGGGGCACCCAGGTCCTCCCCCCGTCGTAGCTCCGCATGGCCAGGCCCTCCTCGCCCACCGCCCACAGGTTTTCATGGTCGAGGGCGAAGAGCGAGTTTATCTCCCCCCTGGTGCCGGGGTCCAGGGTCTCCCAGTGCTCCCCGCCTCCGGTCCCCCGGCGGATGAAACCTCTTCCCCCCACCCAGACCGTCTCGCCGGCGGCGCACAGTGCCCTGGGAGCGGCCTCCACCCCGGTGTCCGCCGCGGACCAGGAAAACGCGTAGGTGGAGGACACGTCCTCGTGCGGCACGGATCCCGGTCCGCCCGCCTCCTCCCCCGCATGGGGCGCGAAGGAGAACTCCGCCAGCGCGAGCATGCCCGTGTCCCCCAGAGCATAGATCGTCCCGCCTCCCTCCCTCCGGGAGATGGCCAGCGCCACCAGGTGGTCGGCGGTCCCCGTCGCCTGCAGATGCCAGGTAGCGCCGCCGTCCGTGGTGAGGAGGACGGTGCCGTTCTCTCCCGCCAACAGCGCCCGCTCCCGGTCCAGGGCCAGGACACAGCGCAGAGGGTTGAGATTGCCGGTATCCAGGTGTTCCCAGTTCGCACCCCCGTCCACGGTGCGCAGGACCAGCGAGCCCTCGGCTACCGCCCAGGCGGCATCCGCGTCCACAGCGGCGATATCCAGGATGTCTCGGCCGGTGCCAGCTTCCAACCTTTCCCAACCGCCGCCGTCCACGCTCCGCAGCAGGACTCCGCGCCGGCCGGCCGCCCACACGCATCCCGAAGCCTCTTCCGCCCCGGGCACGGCGGATACGGCCAGGAGGTCCTCCTCCGTCCCCGCGTCCCGCGGTATCCAGGTCACCCCGCCGTCACCGGTGACGTAGACCGCTCCCCCCGATCCCACCGCCCAGGCCCGGTCGGCGTCGAGGGCCGCGACCTCCTTGAGCGCGGGTGGGGTGGATAGACCCCCCTCCACAGCCCTGGGTCCGGGTCTCGCGCACGGGGCTCCGGGAACCGGAAAATCTCAGATGAGGACCAGGAAGGAAATGGTAAGAAGACCCAGTATATGGCCGGTCCCGTGGAGGGGCCGCGTATGCTTCCTCGCTCCCGCCGAATCTCTACCGCCGCGCGATCCTCTTTGCCCGGCTCCCGCCCCTTTCCGACAACCGAGCACCCGGTGGGCATGGGAGCTCGGACGATGGCGGCCTCTGCCGGTAGAACAGGCATGTGCCTTTATACGCCCGTGACCGACCTTCCTCACCCTCATCGGACATCGCCCTCATAAGCACACGGCGGTTGTTTTGACAAGGTCTTCCTTCCCGGCCGCCGCCCTTTCGTCTGGTATCCGGACATCAATTAATTATAAACGCAGCTGCACCGGCTCAAAATCATTCATCCCCGTACGAGACCGACAAGGCCACCCCCATGCTCTCTACCCTCCCGGCGTTGCTCACCGCCATACCGTCGTCAAGCGTGGTCGGATGCGCCGCTCGCCTGGCTAAGCATCGCCGGCCAACCGGTCGAACTTGACAGACGTTCCATGCGCATCGTTAACTATTACTGGAAAACGGGTATGAATCCTATAAGGCCGGGTTGGCTTTTCCGGATGGGGCAAGCGTAAGGCATCAAGGGCGGGAACCTGGTGCCTGTTTACCTTGAAAAAAGGTGTCCGTCGAAGGACCCCTGCCGCGAGGCGGGGGCGGCGCGGACACCTGGCTCAAGGCGAAACGAGAAGGGGCACCAGCGACATTCATACGGGCTCGCAGGGGGTGGTTGTCCGCCGGGAACCGTGCCGAAAAGGGCGAAGGGTGGTGGAAAACCCGCATCGCCCGATGGAATCCTTTGACAGGACCTTCGATGCTTGCTTTAATGGTAAGGGGCTCGTGGGCTCGACGTCCGGAACGATCAACAGGATCGGGTTTAAGAGATGGGAGGGATGGTTATCATTACGCTTGTAACAGGTGAAAGTGGGACAGGCACTTCATCGGAATCAAGTGATTACGTGCAAAGTCATAGGGCTTTAGAGAAAGGGAAGAGGTGATGGGAGTGAGGAGAACAGCCATTGTCGTTCTGGCCGTCGTCCTCGCCTCCACGACTCTTGCCCTGGCCACCTGGAAGGTCGTCGACCTTGTGGGCGATAAAGGGTCGGGGGAGTCGGCGGAAGTAAAGCCGGCGGATGGGGCCGAGCCCGGTGCGGAGGCCGGGGAGGCGGGAGCAGCGGGCGAGGAAGCCCGTGCCGCGGAAGCAGGTGAGGTGGAAGCAGCGGGTTATCCCAGCGGTGAGAGCTATTCCCAGGAAACCCCCACCCAGCGGTACGTGACCGAGACCCAGAGGCACCAGAACTTCTTCATCGCCCTGGCCGAGGGGCGCATCAAAAGACTGGACGCCATCGCCACCGATTACCAGCCCCCTGGAGACCCCAATTCCTCTTACATGTATTTCACCATCACCACCACCGACGGGGCCAAGCACAACGGCACCATGGTCCTCAAGTACGAGGGCGGGCTTTGGCGCATTGCCGCCATACGCCAGCTCTCGGGCGAGCTGGGCGGCGGGACCAACTACGTGGTGCCGGCCAGCTTCGAGGAGGACCTGGCCCGGGAGCTGGCGGAACTCCAGGAGTTCCTCTCCAAGGTGGCGCAGGGCCGGCTTGACTACATGGTGGTGGACGAGGTCTCCCGACCCTCGGACACGCTGACCGTGCTCACCGGACGGGTGGTGGGTATCGGGGGCCGCGTGGAGCGCGCGCGCATGACGCTGCGCAAGGATTACAACATCTGGCACCTCGTCGATATAGAGAGTATCACTTGATGCGGGGTAGAGGGCAGGGGTGATCTATATGAGAAAGCTCAGGAAAAACCTGGTTGTCTACATAATCTGCGCCCTCCTTCTCGCCGGGCTCCTGGCGCTTATTCCCGCCATCTCCCTGGTCCACGGTTCGGCCGACACGGACACCTGTGGCGGATCCGACCTGAAAAGCGATCCGCTCGGCAGGCTGCCCTCATCACCGGAGGAAGCTCACCAGCGCCTCGCGGAAAGGAAGGTCGCCTGGCCGGAGACCTCCTCCGAGGGGGAGTTCGAGGCGGCTCGGGTCAGGCCGGGAAGCGTCAGGGTGACCATCCCCTACGACACCGTGGAGGGTAAGATCTCCACCTCTGAGGGTGATGTCAAGGTCGACCTCTACGCAAGCGACGGCGTCACCCTGAAGCAATCGGTCACCAAAAAAGCCGACGCCGAGGGGTGGTTCAAGGCCGACCTCACCGCGGGCGACATAGTCTCCGGCGACAAGGTCAAGGTCACCGACCTCTCCGGAGGGGCGCCGGTGACCGTGGACTGCACCCTCACCGGGACGGTGGACTTCGCCAACGACCGGGTGAGCGGGACCGTGGGAGCGGGGAACCAGGTCATGGGCCACGTGGTGGCCCCCTCCACCTATTTCGCCGACGTCCCCCCGGGCGTGGCATCTGCCGTAGCCACGGCCACCACCGGCGCGTACACCCTCGACTTCACGGGCCTGGACATGCGGGCGGGGGACGCGGTCATACTCTTCACCGCCGACCCGTCCGGCAACACGGTGATGAACGTGGCCGCGGGTTCCGGTGCGGCGCTCGCCGTATACCCGCAGTACGACGAAGTCCTCGGATATTACGTGCCGGGGACCGCGCTGACGGTGAACGTGGGGGGAAGATCCCGCACCACGACCGCCCTGGGAGACGGCTTCTTCGAAGCCTGGTTCTCGGATTACGACATCAAGGCCGGGGACGGCGTGACCTGCAACATGGGTGGGACCCGTAGCATAACCGTCCGCGACGTCAGCGCCAAGTGCGACCCCGCGAGCAACAAAGTGGAGGGTAAAGCCCCCTCCAACCGGGACATACGGGTCACCATGGACCCCTACGGGGACCCGGTGGTCTACGAGACCCGGAGCAATGACTCCGGCGACTTCTCCGTCGACCTGGGCACCGGATACTCGGCCACCGGGACTGACGTGTACAACGTGACCTGGTACGACGATGACGGCGACGCCGTGGTCTACGAGTTCCAGACCTTCTCCTGGTACCTGGCCGAGGGGTGCACCCTGGGCAACGACTTCGACACCTTCGTCCTGGTGCAGAACCCGGGTGACGAGGACGCGGAGATAACCCTGACCTTCCAGCTCACCCAGGGTTCCGCTCCCCCCTTCTACTTCGTGCTGGCCCCCGGCCAGAGGCGCTCGGTGTGGCTGGACAAACTGCCCGG
>FWWL01003680.1_pt1 | contig 27444 bp, 20 predicted proteins | sample 2228331 | NCBI WGS metagenome assembly FWWL01 (sample SAMEA103939775, study PRJEB20133) | metagenome
TGGCTCGCTTCCCCGTGATGCAGCTCGAAAAACTCACCGACCTCTATCAAAAACTTTTCCCCCTGCCTGGATACCATGTATCTGCCAACGACCTAAATATATCATTTTATTTCAAAGAGATAGAACCAGATTTATTTTCGCCTGAAAGTTTCAGCCATTTCTTTTTTTCCAAACAAAGTAGCCCCCTGATTTTAATTGATTAAAATGTGACATTAATTGTCTCAATTGTTATAAAAAATGCCCCTCAAAATCCCCCCGGGGGGTGATAGCTCAATCCTATCACATACCGACAAAATTAATTGAAATTAGAGAAAACAGGTGAATTTTGAGAGGTGAGTAGATGGCTAAAAAATCTGTTGTTCCGAATATTCCCATCTTATTGATAATGCTTAATTTAATCATATTTTCGGCCGTCTCTGGCCAATCGAACCTGTCCAGGGTTTTGCAAGATAAGACCGGTTCGGACAAGAGACTCAAAGTTTCTATAAGCTATAGCCCTTTAGTGCCTGTTACGGGCATTCCTGTCAGGTTCATAGCTCGCGCGAATAATACCCCGGAAACCTGGCTATGGGAATTCGGGGACGGAGAGATAAGTTATGAATCCAGCCCTTCTCATATTTATGAGACTGCAGGTATCTATAATGTAAAAGTGACTGTATCTTCAAACGGAATTACCGCCAGCGCCACAAAGAAGGTCCGTATTTATGCCGCTAAGGTCGAATCTACCCGCTCAAAAGGCCAGGAACTGGTGGCTGCCTTTGACTTTTCGCCGGCCACTCCAGAGACTGGCGTTATAGTTCAATTTACCGATCAATCAGCCGGTGGCCCGACTTCCTGGCGATGGAATTTCGGCGATGGGAGTCAGAGCACGGTGCAGAACCCCCAGCACCAATTCAGCAATCCCGGGACTTACAATGTCACTCTTACCGTCTCTAACGGAAGCGATACAAAAAGTGTGACCAGGACCCTGACTGTGATCGCAGCTTTAACTCCTGGCTTCAACTATACTCCGGCCAACCCAGAATCAGTCGAGTCAATTCAATTCCAGGATACTTCAACCGGCAACCCTGCTTCCTGGAACTGGGACTTTGGAGATGGCACAACCAGCAACCTGCAGAATCCTTCCCATATATACGGAAAGCCGGGCTCCTATACGGTTATCCTTAAGGTTTCGAATGGCTATTATACCAGGAGCGTATCTAAGACAATAACAGTTCTGACGCCGATCTCGGTCGATTTCAGCTATTCTCCGGCTAATCCTGTTGCCGGTCAGGATGTTCAGTTTATTAACAATTCAAGCGGTTCTATTACCGGATATTCCTGGAATTTTGGAGACGGGACCACCAGCACTGTTAAGGATCCGACTCATAAATATAACAGCTCCGGTTCTTTCACAGTGACTTTAACTGCGACCGGCCCCAGGGGTTCTAAAAGCGTAAGCAAAACCGTAACCGTTAGCCCATCGCTTAGTCCTTCATTTACTTACAGTCCGGCTTCTCCTTATGCCGGGCAGGCAGTTCAGTTTACGGATACTTCCGGAGGGAATCCTACTTCCTGGCAGTGGAATTTCGGGGATGGCAGTAATTCAACCGTCAGGAATCCCAGCCATACCTACTCGACAGCAGGAACTTATACTGTCACCCTGACCGTGTCCAACGGCGTAGAAACAAAGATTGCGAGCAAGAATATCACGGTCAAGCCAGTGGTGCAGGCTGATTTTACTTACAGCCCGAGCAATCCAGCAGTTGGAACGACTATTCAGTTTACAGATAAATCGTCTGGAAATATTACAAGCTGGTCCTGGCAATTTGGAGACGGCACCACCAGCACGCAGAAAAACCCTTCGAAAGTTTATTCTTCGGCTGGATCATACAATGTTAAGCTGACAGTTTCGGATGGTGAGACTTCAAATTCAATGACCCAGACTGTGAACGTGGTGGCCAGTCTGGTGGCGGATTTTAGCTTCAGTCCAGCCTCTCCAACAGTCGGTCAGGAAGTCCAATTTCTGGACAATTCCCTCGGGTCTCCAAACAGCTGGTCCTGGGATTTTGGCGATGGGGCAAAAAGCACAGCCAAGAACCCTACTCATACTTATTCGCAGGCTGGAACGTTTACAGTAAAGCTTACGATAAGTAACGGAACATCTTCAGCCACTATAAATAAATCTTTGACTGTTTCCAGCTCATCAAAAAGGGTGATCACGGCTGCCAGCTGTGAATTGACTGATGTTCGAGCGGCCATTGCCCAGGCGAATCCAGGAGATGAAGTGGTGGTACCGAACGGGACGGCGGTGTGGAGGGAGCAGTTATTAATTACAAAGGGTGTGATACTGAAGGCAGCTACGAAGGGTGGGGTAAGGATTATATCTGGATTTGAAGGTGATAATTATCGTGACAATAATTATCTTATCAAATATGAGCCATCTGATCCTTCGGCGGATGAGCCGTTCAGGTTGTCAGGTTTTATTTTTGATTGTGATAATAAGACGGAAGGAATATTACTGAGCAATCCCTCGACCATCTATCCTCTTCAGAAGATAAGAATAGACAACAATGAATTTTACAGGCTGCAAACGGATGTTACAGCCAGGGTGATTTTAGTAAGGGGTATGATATATGGCGTTGCTGATAATAATGTCTTTCATAATGATGATACCATCGCTGTTTACCGTCTCATAAATTTTTTGGGAGGTCCTGGTGGGGGGCAGTATGTTTGGCAGTATCATCCATTTGAATTTGGCTCAGCAAATAATTTTTACGTTGAGGATAACACGATTTATACCACCAATATGATTCAGGCGATGGGAGCAGGGGGACGGTGTGCTTTTAGATACAACAACATTATAGTAAACAGGACAAATAAAATTACTGTTTATTTGCTGGACATACATGGGAATATGGGAAGTGGTGGGAACTGGGGAGGGATAGGAATTGAGTTTTACAATAACACTATCAATTACAATGGCAATGGGACTTGCATAATAGATATTCGTGGTGGTAAAGCGCTAATTTACAATAATGCATTAGATAATGTAGCATGGACACCATATTTTCAGGTGAGGGAAGAGTATCATGATAGTTTGAATCCGCCGGCCAGGCACTTAGTAAGTGGTCAACCTCAATATGTAACAGATACTTATGTGTTTAACCAGACTAAAAATGGTAATAAAATTTATCTTTACGCTAATGTTGGTAATACAATTGATTACGGTGGAGATGAGGGAATAGTTCCGCGTGAAGATGTTCATTTTTTTAGCGAAAAGCATAACTTTGATGGCTCTTCAGGGATAGGCATTGGACTACTTTCTCAGAGACCTGCTTTTTGCACTAAGGAGGGAGTGGCCTGGTGGGCGACCGATGAGCAGAAGCTGTACCGATGGAAGAACGGAAAATGGGAGCTGTATTACGTTCCCTATCCCTACCCCCACCCGCTGAGAAGTTTGCTCGGAGATTGATAGAATACAAAGGAATATAAAACGGGGCATAAGGATGACTTCAAATTATCGTGTTCAGGGGATAGAGCTGGTGAAATCTGGCCGGTTGGTTAGAAAGCTCAGGTTAAGATCTGAATTCTATGAATTTGTCAACAATCCCGGGGAGTTAGCTGAGGAAATCAAAAGGACAGGGATACCGGCAGATATTTTTGTTTTTATTCCAAATCCGGTTGTTCCGGGTATTGAATACAGGTATCACCGGGAAAATTACAGCATAGCCCTGCTCCCGGTGAAAACATATGAATACTGGTGGACAACACAGATAAACGATAAGACTCGTAACATGGTCAGGAAAGCTTATAAGAGCGGGGTGGAAATAAAGGTGGTCGAGCTGGATGAGGGATTTATCAGGGGGATAAAAGAGATATATGATGAATCGCCGGTTCGCCAGGGGAAGAAATTCAGGCATTATAATAAGACGCTGGAAGAAATAAAGGAATCCCATATAAGCTTTCTGGACAGGAGCGTTTTTATCGGGGCCTATTATGGAAATGAGTTGATAGGTTTTGCCAAGCTGGTTCACAACGAAGGCTATTCAAGTTTGATGCAGATCATAGCCAAGATTTCAGCCCGGAAAATGGCTCCGATGAATGCGTTGATCGCTAAAGCAGTGGAGATATGCGCTGAAAAGGGGATTCCTTACCTTCACTTTGGAAGCTGGGGTAAGATGAGCGGGCCGAATCAGTTCAAAAAGCATAATGCTTTTATGAAGTATGAAGCGGCGCAATATTATGTTCCCTTGACAGCCTGGGGCAAAGTGGCTATCGCTCTGGGACTGCACCGGGATATCAAAGATTATATTCCGGAGAGAATTGTTCAATTTTTCGAGAAAAAATTCTTGAAGAAAACAAAGTAAATAAATTGCCAGGAAAGATGCGCTCGTGAAGGTAAAGGTTATTATTTTGATTAAGGGGGAGAAGTTATGCCAGGAATGACCGGAATAATTGGAGGAAATATTTCCGCCGGCGACAGTCAACTTTTCTGGTCAATGCTCGAAGCTATTAATTACGAGGATATCTATCTGGCGGAGAGTTTTTTTGATGAAAAAGCGCCTTTAGCTATCGGCTGGACCCGGTTCCGAAATATAAGGATGCCGGCCATGCCTTTCTGGGCGAAAGACGGGATGACGGGTTTGATCATAACCGGTGTTATCCCTGGAGAAAATCATGATGAAGCCGGGTTATTTTCTGAAAGAAGTCTGGAAAAGTTTCTGGAGGCGTATATCAGAAAGGGACCGGAAGGTCTTTTCGATTTTAACGGTCAATATTCGGGAATATTGCTCGATAGAAGAAATAATTCCACCATCATCTTCAGCGATCGCTTCGGTCTCGAGCGTGTGTATTTCAGAATTTATCAGGGTAAATTATTCTTCTCAACCGAAGCCAAGGCTCTTCTGGCCGCCTTTCCAGAAACCAGAAATTTGGACGAAAGGGCGCTGGCCGAACTTTTAACCTGCGGTTGCACTTTAAACAATAACTGTCTGTATAAAGGGATTTCAATTTTACCGCCGTTCAGCTTCTGGAAGATTAATAGCTATGAAAATTTAGAGAATAGCCGGTATAAAAGCTTTTCTTTTCAGGAAAGGAGTCTGATTGCCAGCAGTGAAGAATATTATGTTCAGCTAAAAAGAACTCTTCAGGAAATTCTCCCTAGATATACTGAAATTAAGTTCCCTGTCGGTATTTCTCTGACCGGGGGCAAGGACACCAGAATACTTTTATCCTACTCGAGACTGGATAGGGCCAATCTCAAAGGTTACACTTTCGGAAGCATATACAGAGCCAGCCGGGATGAAAAAATAGGCCGGATTATCGCCAGAGAAGCAGGGCTGCCTTTTACTGTTATAAGAGTGTGCGGCGAATTTTTTGATAAATTTCCGCAGCTGGCAGAGCAGACAGTATTTGTATCGGATGGTTTGATGGATGTGACGGGAGCGGCCGGACTTTATACTTGCAGGCTGGCCAGAGAGATTTCTCCGGTAAGATTAACCGGGAATTACGGACAGGAAGTTCTGGAAAATTACATTGCCTTCAAGCCCGGATTTGATTGTTTGAATTTTGTTAATCAGGACTACAGACCTCTGGTTGAAGAAGCGGCAAATAAATATTATGAAGAAAAGGCAAATACCACGAAGCTTCAGTTTATACTTTCCAGACAGATGCCCTGGTACCATTACTCCAGGTATAAACTCGAAAGTTCTCAGCTTCTGATGCTTTCCCCTTATATCGACCGGGATTTTTTAGGAGTTGTTCTGGACACCTCGCCTGAAGCCAAAAAGTCTGCCGGGGACCTGCGTCTGCGCCTGATCTGTGAAGGCAACTCCCGCCTGGCCAGGATTGAGACTGACCTCGGGTTCAGATGCTCGGGTAATTCTTTATTCAGAAAAATGAAAAAGACCTTACAGGTTTTTACTTTTAAAGCCGAATATGCCTTCAATCACGGCATGCCCCCCTGGCTGGCCAGAATTGATTATTTTCTAAAGCCTTTTCATCCGGAGAGATTGTTTCTTGGAAGGCATAAATTTTACCATTTCCGGGTCTGGTACCGGGATAGATTTGCTGGCTATCTCCAGGAAATTTTACTCGACCGGAAGTCATCAGGCAGAAATCATGTCGACCCGCGGAAGGCTGAAAGAATGCTCCGGCAGCATATAAAAGGGACTGAAAATCATACTCAGGCCATCAGCCTGATGCTCAGCGTCGAATTGATATACAGGAAATTGCTGGGAAAGTAAGCTGGTTTTTCATGATGTCTGCTGATTAATCATTCTGGATAACGAGCAAACCGCAGAGTTCCACTTCAACCGAGCTCAGGAGTCGGGCATTCGGGTTTTTACAGGATTCAACCCGGAGTAAGCTGTTAATTTTCCCAGGTGATCAAAAAGTTTGATCAGATAAATGTTAAACCGGTGCCTTCCAGCCAGAAAAGAGGCTGGAAGGATTAAGAAATAAAGAATGATGGCCAGTAATGATTTCAAGCTGGATAAACTCAAAAAAGGAGTCATCAGAGCCCGTGACTTCCCGCGGCAGAGTGCCCGCCTCAACTGGTACTCGAGAGTTAGCCGTTCGGGTGGCACGGTTTCGTAAACAACGGCTTCCTGGCACCATAGAAATTTATAGCCTCTTTCCGTCATCCTTTCAAAAAAATTAACATCTTCCCCTCCGGTAAGCCCGAAGGCCGGATCGAAGGGAAAAGGGTCAAGGGAAAAAAGCTCTTTTTTCAACAGAGCATTTCCTGTCCTCATATCTTTTGCCCTGATCGGGTAACCAGATCTATGCTCCGGTCTTTCCAGCAGTTTTGATTTTATTATCCAGTCAGGCGGGGGTACGGCATAAACAGGTTTTACCGGACCCAGCACGCCGTCGCACTCATGACGGTCAAAAAATTCCACCATGTTCTTCAGCCAGTCTGGTGCTGGAAATTCATCGTCATCGATAAAAGCTATCAGGTCATGTCCGGCTTCCCGGACTGCCCGGTTGCGGGCCAGCGAGATGTTCTGTTGGAGCTCACAGTAATAGCGAATGTTTATCCCGGTTTTCCCGGCGAATTTTTCGACCACATCTCTGGCCGATTCATTTTTGTCGTTATCCACCACGATTATTTCCCATTCATTTTTTCCAGGAAAGGATTGCCGGAGGAGGCAGCCCAGTAATCTTTCCAGTAGCTGAGGCCTTTTGTAGGTGCAGATACAAACAGATATACCATGCGGTTTTGGTGGTAATTTTTCTTTGGTTGAATTCATACGACAAAATCTATTCTACAACCTGATGGTTATGTTTTCAATTGGAAAACAGAGTGGTTCAAAGAAAAATATGATTGTAACAAATATTGGTGTATTTATTGATTAATGTTTTAGAAAGAACGGAAATTGTTGCTATAAAAATATCTGGCGATTATAATACTTTCAGAATGCAGAATCCGATTCACTCGATATATTATGTGGTCAAGCCCTACCTTCCGAGATTTCTGTTGATAAAATTGAGAAGACGTTTCATCAGAAAAATGTTGAAAAGGCCTCTCGTCTCCTGGCCTGTGGACCCGCTATCTGCCCGGTCTCCTGAGAACTGGTGGGGTTGGCCGGAGAATAAAGAGTTTGCGCTGGTTCTTACGCATGACGTTGAATCTTCAGAAGGCCTGACAAAATGCAGACAGTTAATGGATATAGAGGAATCGCTGGGATTTCGTTCCAGCTTTAATTTTGTCATCGAGGATTATGAAGTGCCAGAAGAATTAAGGAAAGAGATAGCAAAGCGAGGTTTCGAAGCTGGAATTCATGGACTGACCCATAGAGGGAATCCTTTTCGCTCGGAAAAAGTCTTTAAAAAGCAGGCTGAAAAAATCAACCGGGTACTGAAGGAATGGGGAGCAGCCGGCTTCAGAGCACCGAGCATGTACCATGATTTGAGGTTGCTCCATTATCTTGAGATCGAGTATGACTCTTCTACCTTTGACGTTGACCCTTTTGAACCTCAACCTGATGGACTGGGAACTATTTTTCCTGCCTGGGTTTACAATGAGGAATTAAAGAAAGGATATGTTGAACTTCCATATACCGTTCCGCAGGATCATCTAATTTTTTTAATTCTTGGAGAGAAAAATATTGATATCTGGAGAAATAAAGTCGACTGGATTGCAGCCCATGGCGGAATGGCGCTCCTCAACACTCATCCTGATTATATGAGTTTTGACGACGCGGTAACATCCACCACCTATCCGGCTAAATACTATCAGGAGCTGTTACTTTATATAAAGGAAAAATATCAAGGGAAATACTGGAATCCGTTGCCGCGCGAGCTGGCCAGGTTCTGGAAGGAAAACAGCTTGGCCCGGTGTGTCAGGTATAAAAAGAAGCTGCATGTGGCCATGCCAGTTTATTCATTTTACGAATCAGATAACAGAGTAAGAAGATATGCTAAAACTCTGGCAGAAGAAGGGCATGAAGTTGATGTAATCTGCCTGAAATCATCCAGTCTCCAGCCTTCTTTCGAGGTGGTGGAAGGGGTTAAAGTTCACCGGCTGCAGACCAGAAGGAAAAACGAGCGATGCGGATTTGATTATTTGATCAGGCAGACTTCGTTTCTGATCAAATCGGCCAGACATTTGCTCAGGCTTCATAAAATTAAAAAGTTTGATTTAATTCATGTTCACTCAATTCCTGATTTTGAAGTTTTTGCCGCCCTGTTTCAGAAACTCCAGAAGGTGCCGGTCATTCTGGATATTCACGATCTGGTGCCCGAGCTTTATTTGAGCAAATTTCAAAAAGAAAAGGATTTATATTACAAAGCTTTATTATTTTTAGAGAAGATTTCATGTCGATTTTCAGACAGGGTCATAATAGCCAATCATCTCTGGCAGAAAAGACTGCTGGACAGATCAGTGGCTGAAGGAAAGTGTTCTGTGATAATGAATTATCCTGATGAGACCATATTTTATCCGCGCGAAAGGAAAAGGAATGACAATAAATTTATCATAATATATCCGGGGACACTGGCTTACCATCAGGGTGTTGATATAGCCATCAAAGCTGTGGCCAGGTTGCGCGAAAGATTTCCTCAGATGGTTTTTCATATATACGGGGATGGACCGGCCAGGCCGGATTTGCAGAGATTGGTTGAAGAACTCGGGGTTATTGACAGGGTGACTATTTTCGATACGCTTCCTCTTGAGCAAATCGCTGCCATAATGGCTGAAGCTGATCTTGGAATTGTCCCGAAAAGAGATGATGAATTTGCCGGAGAAGCCTTCAGCACGAAGATACTGGAATTTATGGCTGTCGGGGTTCCGGTGGTGGTCTCCAGAACTCGCATTGACAGTTATTATTTTAACGAAAGGGTTGTTAAATTTTTCAGGCCGGACGATGTGGACGATCTTGAGGTAAGTCTGGCTGCGTTAATTTCCGACAAACAATCAAGAGAACAGATGGTCCGGCACGCTTTTGAGTTAATAGAAAAATATAAATGGAGTAAAAACAAAGATAAATACATTGAAATGGTCAGAGAGTTGACCAAACAGAAGTAAGCAAAAAGTTAAATTAATATGAAGTATGTATTGATCACCGTTGCCTGGAACGAAGAAGAATTCATAGAAAAAACCATAGTATCAGTAATAAACCAGACTATCCTTCCCGAGAAATGGTTAATTGTCGATGACGGTTCCACTGATCAAATGGGGGACATAATAAAAAAATATGTTTATTCATTTCCCTGGATAGAACTCATATCGATTCCTCCGCATTCGGATCACGGTTTTTCCTCAAAAGCGAAAGGATTTATGCAGGCCTACAGAATGATCAAACATATGGATTTTGAAATCGTTGGCAATCTCGACGCCGACATTTCTTTCGACCGGGACTATTTTGAGTTCCTGCTGGCCAGATTTAAGGAGGATCCAGAACTGGGAGTGGCCGGGACTCCTTTTGTGGAAAATGGCCGTCAGTATGATTACAGGTTTACCAGCATAGAACATGTTTCTGGGGCCTGTCAGCTGTTTAGAAGGAACTGCTTTGAAGATATTGGCGGATACAGACCGATAAAAGAGGGCGGCATAGATTGGGTGGCGGTCACCACCGCTCGGATGAAGGGCTGGAAAACCAGGACTTTTACAGAAAAAGTTTGCCAGCATCACAGAAAGATCGGTACAGCGGGGGGCGGTGTTCTTTCCAGTCTTTTTCGTTACGGGAAAAAAAATTATTATCTTGGCTATCATCCACTCTGGCAGCTCTTGAGAGCTGTCTATCAGGGCGCTAAAAAACCTTATGTGATCGGGGGGCTCTGCCTGTTAGTCGGATATTTCTGGGGTTTTTTGAGCGTCAGAGAAAGACCTGTAGACGATGACCTGATCAGGTTTTACAGAAAGGAACAAATGTCCAGACTTAAATCTCTTTTTGAATCATTTAATCCATTGAAAAAACTTAAAAGGGGCAAAAGAGGGGACAGGTAGCATGGAAGATTCGGGTAATAAAATTTTTCTGATAAAAAAGAGTCTGGAAAAAGTAATCCGCTGGGTTGAGCTTCATGATTACCGGGGATATGACCCGGGCGACGGGCTTACTTCTTTTTTAAGACCACTGACTTTTAACAAACTTCTGTTAGAAAGAATTTTGATGCAGATTATCTGGAAGAGCCCGGTCAATCTCAGACCGCTTTTAGGAGTTCAACCGCATGATTCATGCATAGCCAGGGGATTTTTTGCCCGCGGATATTTAAAATTGTATCAAATGACCGGATTGGAAAAATATAAGCAAAAAGCGCGGGAATGTCTTGAATGGCTGATGGTCAGCAGGTCTCCCTATTCTGAGGAATATGCCTGGGGAAAAATGTTTGATTTTTCCTCACGCGGCGGGCGCCAGAAGAAATTCGAACCGATAACCATCTGGACGAGTTTAATCGGTCAGGCTTTTCTTGACGCTTTTGAAGTCCTCGGCGAAGAGAGATATTTATCGGTGGCCGAAAGCGTCTGCAGGTGGCTGTTGAATGTTCCCAGGACCGTCACTGATAGCGGTTTCTGCATCAATTATAAACCTTCGGATAAAGGAGACTGTACCATTCATAACCAGAGTATGCAGGCCGCTTTTTTACTGGCCAGAACCTGGAAACACATAAAAAATCCGGAATTTAAGATGGTAGCAGGCGAAGCGGTTAAATTCACCTGCAGCCGTCAGAGGTCTGATGGTTCCTGGTGGTATGGCGAAGATAAAAAATTCCGCTGGATTGATAACTTTCATACCGGTTATGTTCTGGATGGACTTAAAGGCTATATAGAAAATACTGGAGATAAAACATATCTTGATGTCCTGGAAAAAGGATACAGGTTTTATGTGAGAAATTTTTTCACTCCTGAGGGTATGCCAGGATATTATCATCACCGCCGTTATCCGGTGGATATTCAATGCGCCGCTCAGGCCATCGATACCCTTGTTTTTTTCTCTGATTATGATCGGGAATCGCTGGACTTAGCCTTTAAGGTAGCACGCTGGACGATCCAGAACATGCAGGATAAAAGCGGATATTTTTATTATCGAGTATATCCGCTGATAAAAAATAGGACTCCGATGATTCACTGGGGACAGGCCACCATGTTTAAGGCACTGGCCTTTCTGCTGTCCGAATTGAATTTGAATAAATAGTTCTGGTTTCTGGCGGCCTTTACCGGAAGCATGGCTTAAACTCAATAGGTAGAGCAGGATGGAAATTATTCTAGAAAGAATCTGTAATACATGTGGCTGGCCAGGAAATAAACGGAAGAAGGAAGAATTTGACAAATTGAACCGGCATAATTCTTTAATTTTTCTGTTCTTGAAAAGTGATCTTTTCCCTCCGGAAAAATGAATTCAGGCAGCTCTATTTCTTCTGTTCCCCAGTTTCGCTTAAAAAACAACAGGTCGGTGTTGGCTTTTGCCGTTCGGCCAAAATCAAAATACTGACATCCCTGCTGGTGGGCCAGTTTGATGGCTTCCCAGTAAATAAAAGGCACCGGCCTCAGGGATTTAAAAGCTGTTTCCCAGCCCAGAGCCTCTGCTGAACATCTATTTTTATATAAAAATATCAATAACGAAGCCACCGGTGTATACCCGTACTCAGCCAGCATATAGATGGCCTTTCCTGATGGTCCAAACAGTTTGAATATCTGGCTAAAAAAGCAGAAGGGTATGGCCGGAAGTCCCAGTCGTTTTCTGGTTCTTGCATACAGACGGTAAAACTTTTTCAACCCTTCTTGATCTTTAACTATTCTTATTTTGAGACGGCTATTTTCAGCCTTCCTGATGTTTTTCCTGACGCAGGTTCGGTCAAATTTCTTAAAGATATTATCGAGTTCGTCTGAGAGAGGAAGAAGATGGGTAACGTAATCACCCTTTAATTTGTAGCCAGCATGCAGGAAAAATTCACTGGTCTGGAAAGTCTTGATGGTGAGGTATTTGCCATTAAACTGTCGGTGTACGCGCTGCGCCGCTTTTATCAGAAGATGCAACTCCTCCGGGCTGGAAATCAGCGGGTCAAAGAAGGTAGCCAGAGGGGCTCCGACCGATCTTTTCCCTGACAAGGGTGATTTAATCAGATAAAGCGGCAACCCGGCCTTTATTTCTCCGGACGTTTCGTCCGTGATGGTAAGCACAAAGAACTGGTACCCCTTGAGAAAACTTGATAATATTTCGGACCATTGACTCAGATGGGTGAGCCAGCCGGCTGGATGAGAATCAACAAAAGTATTCCAGCGGGCGTACGCAGCTGGCGGTAAAATTAAAACCCTGGACATTCAGATATTTCCAATAAGTTTGTATATTATTTTTTCGGTTAAAGGAAATGAAGCCAGATGAGGTAATATAGTTTTTGCCAGAAAGGAAATCACCGGATTGGAGAAATAGATTAAACCCGGCTGAAGGTTTATCACCTGCCCACCAAATCCGGTCTTGAATCTAACATCCTGTCTTTCCAGATAATTTTCCCGGAGGTCGAGAATCCTGCCTTTTTTTAGTATGTAAGTCCCGAAGGAACCGAGGTCAGCCGTCTGGTAACCTGCAGCTTTAGCCCATTTAAGGGTTTCCCAGAAAAGGAGGTCATTCGGTCTGAAATGTGAATATTCTCCCGACCAGCCAAATTTCCAGAGAGAGACATGTTTACCCATGATTATGACCATGAGAGCGGATATGTTAATGTCATTCAGCCCGGCAAAAAAAAGGGCAATTTTATCGCTGGCGGAGAACAGATCCCATATTTTTTCCAGAGCTTTTAAGCTCGAAGGATTCGGTCTGACACCGCGTCGCCTGCAGGTGGTGCTCATAAGTTTGAAAAACAGGCCAAGGTCCTCTCTGGTGCCCGGCCTGACCACTATTCCGGCGTTTTTTGCTTGCTGTATGTTCTGTCTTTTTTGCCTCTTCATTTTTTTGACCAACTGGTCTTCTGGCAGATTCAGGTTAATCTTGACGTTAGCACTTTTTATAATCCATTTAATAAAATTAGGCCGGAAACCTATTTGTCTCAATTCTGAAGTTATCCGGTCTTCTCTGTCTGGCGCCTGGAGTAGAAGAGCGAAAAAATTGCGATGTACGAATTTTTTAAGTTGATTTAAGAAAGATTTTACAACAATCGGATCATTGCTGGTTATAACCGGACCTTTCATCAAAAGCCCAATTTTCAAGAATTTCAACTTTTCTTTGTATAGAATCTGAAAGCCGCCGACAATCTGGTCGTTTCTGATGGCTATGATTCGACTGGTTTTCCAGCCCTCAAGTTTTTTGGCTTCTGCCCAGAGGCTTGTCTGTTCAAAATGCTCAAAGCCAGTGTTAAACAGGAAATTGTCCCATTCAGGATCAGGGGAGAAAACAGATTCCCGGAAAGTTAGATTTTTGCCGGCCAGGTGAACTTCACCGACTTTTTTGTAAGTGTTGTCAATGTCAGCGGCGAAAGACATAGTTTAATTTTATTGTAAAAAAGTAAAAGATTAATTACAACCGGAAGAGCGACCTTATTTACCTCCGCTCATTCCAGATGTTTGTAAGCGACGGTTCCAGCCAGACGGAGAAGAGGGGAGGGCATAAGCTGAAATAGTTTCTTAAACAAATTTCGTTTTCTGGCAAGAAGAAATTTCAGTTTCAGATCCGTTGCCAGGACTATCCGACAATAGCACATCTTTGATTCGGTTGGACCCCAGGAACGTTTGTATGATAGAAGTCCCTGATCTTCCGGATCTGTTCTTCCCAGATTCAATGTGTGGCAACCGTTTTCCTGGTGCCATTTAATAGCTTCCCACATGATAAGATTATTTGGCCTCAGAGAGTGGAAAATATGATCAGAGGCGCCGAATTTGAATAGAGCCTTCTGGTTGAAATTAAAGAAAATGGCAGCAGCAATCATTCTATCCCGGTAATAAACCGAAGCTATTATGCCCAGGTTTCTGGCTATGATTTCTTCGTGGATATTCATGAAAAACTTGAATGGCTGAGGAGGAAGGCCATGGCGTTTTCTAGTTATGACTTGCAATCTGTAGAAATTCTTTATGGCTTCCAGATTCTTTTCGAATGTTACCTTCAGACCCGATCGCATAGCTTTTTTAATGTTGCGTCTGTTGCTGTCTTTCAGCCGGGACCAGAGCTCGTTAGATGATTTTGTCAGGTCAAGATCATGAGTGTAAAAAGTTTCATATGGTTTAATACCGGAGAAAATGAAATTTGAACTTCTGAATTCGACATATTTCCATTTTTGGGTTATCCCGTAATTGATAATTTCTTTGATAATTCCTTCCAACAGGTCTGGTTCTTTGATAAGGGGATGGCAAAAATCAGTAAAAGGCAAGCTGACAGCCCTTTTTCCAGTAAACGGGCTGTTTGTCTCTATTAGGGGAATGATTGCACTCGGCTGTTGCTCATTATAAACTGCAAAATAGACGGGATTCAAATTATAGGCTAGTTTAAGAACCCTGCACCATTCACGGCTATGAAAGATGTCGGGATCAAAGTGTTGTTTGATGCGATGATTCCAGTCCACACAACAGGCAGGATCAACAATCTTGATTTTCATATTCAGATTTTATTTTTCTTTCTTAATATTAAATTATTATTGTCTGAAAGGTCAAATTATATATTTTCATAAATACCCGATAATGGATAAAATCATCATGGTTGCTGTTTGCTTTATTCCGGGAGATTTTTATTAATTGAATAACATATGAATTAGGTATTGTTTTGATCTGAAAGGATTTTTCCAGGTTTGAAAGGTTCTTATATTTTGACAATTATTTTCCTCTTCAACATGAAATAACATAAAAAGCACATCAAGAAGAGGCAGCCGAGGGCGGTGCCGGCCTGGACCCAGCCAGAGCCGGCCCAGCCAAGGATAGCTTCGGAAAAAGGCCTGACCAGGTTGCCGAACCAGTCGGCCCCGCCGCTCCGGGCAAACAGGTAAATAAATAGGGAATTCATGCCCACAGCCAGCGGTATGAGGAACAACCTGCGGAATCTCATAATGTCGGCTATCCAGTAAGCCAGCGCCAGAAAAAGCAGGCTAAAGCCCAGACTGACCAGCATAAAAGAGCTGGTAGAAATCTTCTTGATGATGGGGGTGATGGGGTCCAGGCCAAGTCCGATTAATGCTGCCGCTAATCCGGATATCGTAATTATTTTTAGCTTTTTGCCGGAGGGGAAATCAGTCCTTAACATTTTCCCGATGACTGTGCCCCAGATCAGATAGGCCGCTGAAGGAATCGTGTTAAAGGTTACCCAGCCTTCTGGATTAAAGCTGCCCCAGAGCTTGAGGTCCAGGTATGACCCGAAGTTGTGCCCGGCCACAAACGGCTGATTAAAACCCTCAACCGGCCACAGTCTGTAGAGGAGTTCAGCAATCAATAGGAGCGCGCCGGAGAAGGCGATCTGCCGGACTGCCGACCACCGGAATACAAGAAAGGCCACCAGGCTGCCAAAAGCCAGAGCCGGCAGGATATCAAGAAGAAAAGCCCAGCCTGGCGCGCCTTCGGGCGGATTGACAATGTAAAGCGCCCAGCCCAGGAGAAAAAGGGCCAGTGCCCTGACTCCGGCATGTTGAAAACATTTGCCCCAGCTGGCGCCTCTTTCTAATCTTTTGCTATAAGAAAAAGCCATGGCCACGCCGCTGATAAACATAAAGAAAGATTGTCCCATGTCCCAGAGAGTCAATCCATGCCAGGGATGGTGCTGGAATTGCTTTCCTACGGTGTGAATTAAAGTTCCCTGAAGCGAGGGGCTGATCATCAGGTCATAAAGTCCGGTGGTCTCGGTAATCAGAAACAGCATGGCAAAGCCACGATAGATATCAAGGGAAAGGAGCCTGCAAGGCGGGACTTCACTGAGCCATTTAAGATTTTTCATGCCTAACTTCTTGTTTATAAGCTTAATCTAAATTTAGCCTGAATTTCAAAATATTATTGCCATGTTCAAATAATCTTCAGGGCTAAGGTTGATCTGAGGATTGTCTGGCTTCTCGCTTTTCAAGCAGCCGGAGGAGAAGTCCCATCATAATTAGAACAACAATGAACATACCATACCCGACAGACCGGTGAATGAATCCACCCACCATGAACCTTTCGTCTATGAAATAGGCGATTAGATAGAGGACAACAATGCGGATGCCGTTTTTGATGATGATCATCGGAATGGCCACAGCCGCCAGCAGTAATTTATGCTTGAATTTTTTTAAGAAAAAATGGCCGGCCAGAAGACTTATCATCACCAGGGCAATACTCGACCGCCATCCGGCGCATTCCGGTCCGACCACCAGGATATACCCGGGAAGATAGATCTCAATGCCTTCCCGCACGAAAGGAATTCTAATCAGGGAAAAAGCTATATCTGTAATATAGACAGAGGACCCGGCAATCTCCTTGACCAGCCAGTTCATAATTGATGGTGGCAGCGGGATGGCAAAAAGCAAGAACCCAATGGGAAATATCGCCAGCTTGAAGGATTTGAAGCCATAGAGGGCAAGGTAGATGCCGGCCCAGAATATTATGGCTGAAAATACAGCCAGGGATATTGAACATTCGTCCATCAGGCTTGAAAATCGGCTAAATAGGTATAACGTCAATCCTGCAGAGGCCATCAACATACCCGGAAGAATAGCCGGAGCCGGAACTGAAAACAGGGTTTTTCTCTTCCTGAAAAGAAGGAAGGCGGCAATTATCGGGACAATTGGAATATGAATGTAAAAAAGGTCAATGCGGGGGTCGCTCAGGAATCTTTTTACGGGATTAAAAGCTAATACAACGGCCAGCAGGTAAAATAAGAGAAGAAGGATAAAATAAACTCGCCCTCGCTTAGACTCCACCATTAGAAATAATTAAGCTGTTAATGACCTGGCCCCCCTCAGGCTATCGGGAAGAAAGTCAATTCTTTTTCCGTTTTTTTAAAGCATAAATTCCAAGACCTGCCAGCCCGATGCCGACCAGAGCAATGGCCATCGGTTCTGCCACCCCACGCTTGCCTCCATGTCCTCCACCTCTTTTGCCCCACGGACCGAAATCATCGCTCCAGGCATAGGAAATTGTGGTGGTCAACAGAACAAGCAACAGCAGCACACCCAGAATTAAAGCAGTCTTCCTCACGGCAATTAGCCCCTTTCAGTAATCTTACATTTAACATTATCAGGATAAATTCTTCTTTGTCAAGCACTTTTTATTGACATTTTTGACAATTTTATGATAGAAAAACCTTGCTTTTTTATTTATTTCAGGGAGCTTGCCGGGCAGGCGGGGAGCAGAGAGTGCGGATCTGGCAGAGGATTTTAAGACGCATTGCTTACTTTATCCCGGGCGGTGGGTCACTCCGGCCGGGTCTGAACAGGCTGCGCGGGGTCAAAATCGGGAAAAATGTCTGGATCAGTCAGTACGTCTACATAGACGAGCTCCATCCTGAAGCTATAGAGATAGGGGATAACGTCACCGTTGGCATCGGCACAGCCATAATCTCGCACCTGTACTGGACCAGGTCGAAGGAAACCGTGGTCAAGCCGGTGGTGATTGAACCCGATGTTTTCATCGGGCCTCACTGCGTGATTCTTCCCGGCGTCCGTATAGGGAGGGGCTCGGTCATCCAGGCCGGAACTGTGGTCTCACAGAATGTTCCGCCTGGAGTTTTTTTCGGCCATACGCCGGCTACCGTCCTGGGCAGGGTAACCGTGCCGCTCACACCTGAACATACCTACCTGGAATTTGTGCATGGTCTGAGACCATTCAGAAAAAAAGGCGAATCAGATGATCAAAGATGAAATCAGAAAGTTCATAGTTGAAAAATTTCTTTTTAATTGCGCAGACCAGCTCGACGATGAGGCTTCTCTTATTGAAACCAATACCGTTGATTCAGTCGGCATCCTGGAAATTATTAGTTTCATCGAAAACCGTTTTAACCTGAAAGTCGAGGACGAGGAACTGACCGCCGGAAATCTCGATAGCGTCAGCCGCATAGCCAGATTTGTGGAAAAAAAGCTCGGTTTACAAGGTTAAACAGATGCAGTTTGACCCGGTGCTTGTCCATGACTGGTTAAAGCGAACCGCCAGCCGATATCCGGAAAAGGTTGCACTCATAAGCCGTAATCACAGGTTAACCTATCGAGAAATTGAGGAAAAGTCCACCTGCCTGGCCGAAGCCCTGATTCTGACGGGATTTAAGAGGGGAGCCCGTGGGGTTATCTGGCTTGACAACTGCCCGGAAGCGGTTATCGCCATCTACGGGATTCTTAAAGCCGGAGGAATTTTTGTCGTCATCGATGCTAAGAGTCCCTGGCCGGTCGTCGATTCAATTATAGAGGATTCCGGCTCCAGTCTTCTGATCACCTACAGGCGAAAAATTTATCAGAGGGATAGCGCTGAGAAGCTGCCCGCGGACCTTCGGCTCGTCCTTGTGGACGGAAGCCAGTCCCCGCCGCGAACCTGCCCCAAAGCGCTTAATTTTTCCGGTCTGGTTGAGAAGCTTTCAGTCAAGGTGGAGCTGCCCCGACTTCTGGAGAACGACCTGGCCTGCCTGATTTATACCTCAGGCTCAACCGGAAAACCGAAAGGGATCATCTGCACTCACCATAACATGGTGACCGCTGCTCGCAGCATCATCCAGTACCTGGAAAATACTCCGGATGATATAATTCTGAACGTCCTGCCGCTGTCTTTTGATTACGGTCTCTATCAGGTTTTGATGTGCTTTATGTTTGGCGGGACGCTGGTGCTTGAGCCTTCCTTCGCCTACATTCAGGATATTCTTGCAGTCATAGAAAAAGAGAAAGTTACCGGCTTTCCCATAATTCCATCAATTTCGGCCATGCTGCTGAGACTTAAAAAATTTCCCGCCCGGCAGCTTCGTTCGCTCCGCTACATTACCAATACCGGAGCCGCCTGGCCCGTTTCGCATATCCGCCAGCTCCGGGAATTATTGCCATGGGTGAAACTCTATTCAATGTATGGCCTGAGCGAATGCAAAAGGGTGAGCTATCTTCCGCCGGAATTGATAGATAAGCATCCGGATTCGGTTGGAATTCCTATGCCTAACCTGGAAGTGGCCGTGGTTGACCGCCGCGGCCAGCCGGTACCGCCCGGAAAACCCGGACAGCTCGTCGTCCGGGGACCGACGGTCATGCAGGGCTACTGGCGGGACAAAAAACTGACTGATAGGGTTTTCCGGCAGGGGAGATATCCGGAAGAACGCTGGCTTCAGACCGGCGACCTTTTCCGCCAGGATGAAAATGGGTTGCTCTATTACCTGGGCCGTCGAGACCGTCAGATTAAATCCTACGGCCACCGGATTAACCTGGCCGAAGTGGAAAAAACTATAGCGAGCCTGAATGGCGTGGTGGAGGCGGCCGCGGTGCCGATCCCTGACGACATAGGCGGGGCGGTTATTGGAGTATTTATCGTTATAAAGAGTGGAGCCGGGCTCAACGAAGCCCGGGTCAAACAGCACTGCCAGCACAACCTGGAACCTTATAAAGTGCCGCGCTACGTCTGGCTGGTTGATTCACTTCCTAAGACGCCAAACGGCAAGATAAATTATAAAGAGTTGATGTCACAAGCTCAGAAGAAGAGCTGAAGGTGGAAACATAAAGGGGAAATTTTGCTGGATTATTTATTATTAAAAGTTGTTTCAGCAAGGAGCGTGAGGGAATTTAACGTTGCCGGGAGATTAGAGGCTCTGAAGGAAATTTTATCATTTTCCCGAATAATCTTCAGGTTAGTTTAATACGGCGAGGTGTTTGATGGCCGCAAAAGAACATATGAATGAATTTTCATATGACAGTCTTAAAATCGACTGCGAAAAAGAAACCGCCAGGCTGACCGCATTTATTTCCGAGGCGGTCGGGCGTCGTCTTCGCAAGCAGGGGGCGGTGGTGGGTATTTCCGGCGGCATAGATAGTTCAGTCACAGCCGCTCTCTGTGTCCGGGCGCTCGGCGCCGAAAAGGTCGTCGGACTGCTGATGCCCGAGCGCGACTCTCACCCGGACACCCTGAAGCTCAGCCGCCTGGTCGGTGAGAGCCTGGGCATCAAAACCTTTTATCGCGACCTGACCCCGATTCTTACCGGCCTCGGTTTTTACCAGGAAGTGACAGCCTGCATCAGGGAAATCGTACCTGAATTTGGAGAGGACTGGAGGTGGAAAATCTCAGCTTCAGAAATCTCTGAGGATCGTGTTTTTACCTTTTTCTGGCTGGTGGTGCAATCTCCGGGTGGCGATATCATCAGGAAAAGGCTTCCGGTGGAAAAGCTCCTTCATCTTATTGCTCTCAGCAACTTCAAGCAACGGACGAGAAAGATGCTGGAGTACCATTACGCCGACCGCTTTAATTATGCTGTCGCCGGAACCTCCAATCTGCTTGAGAGCGACCAGGGATTCTTCGTGAAGCTCGGTGACGGGGCCGGCGATTTCAAGCCGATTGCGCATCTCTACAAAAGCCAGATTTATCAGCTCGGCGAATATCTCGGGCTGCCTGAAGCTATCATCGGACGCCAGCCGACCGCCGATATTCACCCGCTCTACCAGGGGCAGGACGAGTTTTTCTTCGGGTTACCCTACACGCAGCTCGATGCCTGTCTTTACGGGGAGAAAAATGATCTACCGCCGGAAGCGGTGGCCCGGGCCACAGGCCTCAGCCCGGAACGGGTGCGTTTGATATACAGGCAACTGTCCCACCGCCGGGCAGCCAACGAGTACCTGAGCCTCCCGCCGCTTTATCCCGAACCGTAGCGCGCTGGAAATGTAATTTCAAGGACAGATTTGCTTCTTAAATCTGAGTTTGAATCCAGCGACCTGGTCATGGATAGATAATATCATTTTCTTGCCGCAAGAACTTTGAACACGAGTTTGAGATAAGTTCGGCCGCTGCCGGCCGCTCCGGGCGTTAATAATTGCGTATTATAATTTCTTTTCTGTTCCGGGAGGAAAATTTACTGCCTCTCTGGTTTTGAATAATATCCGGTTCAATAGATTAATAGCATGATTGCTGGAATATCAGGGATAAGTATAGTCTGACGGATAGAACTGATGCTCGGAAGGTGCTTCAAGAAAGCTTGTTAAATAATGGTGGCATATCAAAAACTTGCTCAGCCCCGTTATAATCTGTATCATAAACTGTCTGTTTTAACTTATAACTGAAATTAGCAAGGCGAGGTTAATGATGACTCTTGAGATTAAAAATGGCCGGGCTATAATCCATCCGGAAACTTTTGTCGCTGACAGAGCGGTCATCGTCGGTCGGGTCATCCTGAAGAAAGGGGCCAGCATCTGGTACAACGCTGTGCTCCGAGCCGACATCGCTGACATTGTCATCGGCGAATATTCCAACATCCAGGACAACTGCGTGGTCCATGTTGATTACGACACGCCGACAATCCTTGGCGACTATGTCACAGTCGGCCACGGTGCCATCCTCCATGCCTGTAAAATCGGAAACAACACGTTGATCGGCATGGGAGCAATTGTTCTCGATCGGGCGATAATCCCCGATAACTGTCTGGTGGCGGCCGGAGCGCTGGTGCCTCCCGGAAAAACTTTCCCCGAGGGCTCGCTGATCTTGGGCAGTCCGGCCAAAGTGGCCCGGACTTTAACCGAAGAAGAAATCAGGCATCTGCGGGATCACGCCCTCAGTTATTATGAGCTCTGGAAGAAAAACTACATTCCTGAGGCAAAGTAGGCTTTCCCGGCCAATTCCTGTCCTGCGGTCCGGGAGAATTTCTGTTTATCAGTTTTGAATGCTGAATTAATGAACAGGATAGGGTAAATAACTCTGTATCTGGCAGTCGCTCGCAAAAATTTCAAGAAAGAAGCTAAAAGCCCGGCAATTTCTGGCGCTCTTTCTCCCGGTCATCTTTCCTTTACCTCAGGCAAAGCTTAAATTTAAACTTGACAATATATTAACGAATTGTTAATTATAGGGCGGAAGGTTCGGGGAGATCAGGATGAACGAACTTTTCGCTGCCCGCCTTAAGAGATTGCGTGAAGAGTCAGGTTTAACCCAGGAGGAGCTCGGTCAGGCAGTCGGGCTTTCTTCCGAGTACATCTCGCTCCTGGAGGCCGGAAAACGGACTCCGTCGATCATTGCTCTCAACCGCATTTCCAGGTTTTTCCAGAAAAACATCTCCTACTTTCTCGAAACGCGGAAAAATCCTTTTGCGCTTCTTCAGGCTGACCAGCGTTTAAGCCCGGCCGCGAAAAAGGTGATAGCCAGCTTTCAAAAAATCTGTGAGGAATATCTTGAGCTGGAAAGGATTACCGGACGTCGTTGCCAGCAGGCTCCGCTCTATTCCGGAAGGGTTTCTCCCCAGGGGATGGCGGAGGAAGAGAGGCGGCGACTCGGTCTGGGAAACGAACCTGTCCGCGACATTTTCCGGCTGGGCGAGACCAACGGCTGTCATTTTTTCAGGATGAATCTTCCAGAAGACGACCGCATTTCTGGAATTTTTGTCTATCTGGAAGAGAAGGAAGCTGCTTTTGCTCTGGTGAATTCCGGTTTGCCGCCGGGAAGGCAGGTGGTTGCGGCCGCTCATCTTTACTGCCATTATCTTCGCGACCGCCTGGAGTCGCCTATCGTAGATAATCTCGACGTCATCATCGATGAATACGTCACCCTCTATTCGCCGCGCGAGCAGTTTGCTCAGTCTTTTGCCACGAGTTTTCTGATACCGCCCTCGAAAGTTAAGGAGATGGTCGAACGGGAACTGAAGAGCCGCCGTCTGAGTTATCCTGAAGTTCTTTTTCTCAAGCGATATTTCGGGGTAAGCACTCCGGCCATGCTGAGAACTTTAAGGCAGCTTAATTATCTGAGCCGTTCGCAGTTTGAAAATTATTTCAAACGCGATCACGAAAAAGAAGAGCAGGCGATATTCGGCGAGGTGTCAGTTGAGGAGAAAGAGACCGGCGAACCCGGTCCGGAGATGATCCTTCCTGAAAGGTTCTTCCTGCTGAAGAAGGAAGCCGAGCTGATAAAAGAAGAGGAGCTGGCTTTAGAGAGGATAAAATCTGAAGGAGTCTCACCCGCAGAAAAAGAAGAGCCTGAGGAAGCTACGGGAGAAGCGGAAGAAACAGAAGAAACCTGAATGAAGTTGCCTGTTAATCCTCAGGAAATCAGGCCTCAGGAGAAATTTTATTTTTGTTTTTTATTTAAGAATAGGCTTACGGGAAAGTTGCGACAACACACGGGTTCAGCCGGGATGTTTGTCTCGCGGCCACCGATTTTAATAGTGGATTTCTGAAATGAGCGATGAACCTGTAATCTACGAAGAAAGGCAAAAGCTTAACATAGGTCTTCTCTGGCTCCCGGTGCTGGCGCCGGCAGTTATGGTCTGGTACACGTTTTATCAGCAGGTGCTGAGGGGAGTGCCGGTAGGGAGCAGACCGGCTCCGAATTTCGTGGTTGTCATTATTTTCGTTGTTTTCGGGCTTCTTTTCCCTTATCTGATGCTGAAGACCAGGCTGATTCTTCAGGTCAGACCCGATGGCTTTTATTTCCGTTACCATCCGTTCCATTTTCGCTATCACAAGATATCCTGGCTGGAGATTAAAGAAATCAGGCCGGTGGAATTTTCTCCAATAAAGGACTTCGGCGGGTACGGAATTAAGTTTGCCCGGGGAGCAAAAATTTACACCGCCAGCGGAAACCGCGGGCTAGAGATTGAAACAAGCGGCGGTCGCCGATTTATTTTCAGCAGCCAGAATCCAGAAAAGCTGATGAGTTACATGGATGGCCACTGGCACCGTAAATCCTGAGTCTCAGGCCGTGATTTAAGCCCGGATTTATCCTTTTCTGCTGATTAGAAGATGTTTTTTTTCTGTGAATAGCTGCCGTCCGGGAAGTTAAAGATAAAGAGTACTCAGATAGTCAGCGGGTCTCTGGAGTCGAAAGGATATATTCGGTTTTCAAAACCATTTTCACCGCTCCCGAAGAATTTTCGTGGCTGAAATAAAGAGCAAAAAGCCTGGTATCTGGAGGTCAGAATGCCCCTTTCGTCGATTAAATCAAGCGGGGGAAGAGATATCTGTCTTGATTAACAGAACAGAAGGAAAGAAAAGGAATTAAATATGATGAATTTTATTGTTGAGAAGGAGGGGCTCTGTTAGAATGAAAACAGTTTAAGAACTATAAAGGAGTTTAAGATGAGCGAGGCTTTAAGGAATCACAAGCGGATGATTTTGCTGAAATCGATTTGCGCTCTGATTTTATTTCTGATTATTTTCTACGGGCCGTCGGTCTTTTCTGCGGGCGCAGCTGATAGCCTGACATCAGAAGAAACTGCGCCAGCGGTTCCGTCGGCGTCCGCCCGGGAAACAGCCGGGTCAGAGAAATCTGAAGCCCGTCCGGTGACATCGCGCCCGATAGAACTTCAGGATATCCTGGCCTGGAAAAACATCACTCTGGCTAAGGTTTCTGACGATGGCCACTGGTTTGTTTATGTGTTGAGCCCGAACGAGGGTGACAGCGAGCTGGTCATCAGGGAAGTTGACGGTAAAAAGGAATACCGTTTTTCTCTGGGGGAGGTCCAGAGGTCGTCATTCGATTCGGTTCTCATCTCGGAGGATTCCCGATGGGTCAGTTTTCTTGTCTTTCCTTCTTCCAAGGAGATGAAGAAGCTCCGCCGTGAGAAAAAAAGAGTGGAGCCTGAAGCTCTGCTGATAAACCTGAAAAGCGGGGAAAAAAGCGAATGGTCGAAAGTGCGGAGAATAGCTTTTTCCGGGGAAAGTTCTCTCTACCTGGCCGTTCATAGGATGATGCCAGAGACCCAGGATAAAGAAAAGGACAGACCGAACGGTTCAGACCTGGTGCTGAAAAATCTGATTACCGGTCAGGAAATCGCTCTTGGGAACATCTCTGAATTTGCCTTTGATAAAACCGGAAGATGGCTGGCTTTTCTGGTTGATGCCCGGGACAGAAACGGCAACGGAATCATGCTGATGAACCTGAAAAACGGAGAAATAAAACCGCTCGATTCCGGCCGCTTCTGGTATAAAAACCTTAAATGGGATGAAAAAGGCCAGGCCCTTTCGCTTCTTCGCGGAATTGAAGATAAAAAATATGAAGATAAAGTTTACTCATTGTTAGCTTTCAGGCTCGATCCCGCCTCTGGCAGGGTGGAAAAGTTTGAGTACGACCCGGCCGCGGACAGTTCTTTTCCCGCAGGCTTCGGCTTGAGTCCGGATTTCACTCCTTACTGGCTGGAGGATTACCAGGCGGTGGCTTTTGGCCTCAAACAGCTTAAAGTTAAGTCAGGAGCTGAAAGTAAAGCTGCGGAGGGAGAAAAGAAAGAAAGCCCGGAAAAACCTGAATTGCGGTCATCCAGGAACGATGAAATTGATGACGAGGAGCTCCCGGACCTCGTTCTGTGGCACTGGCAGGATCCCCGTTTGCAATCCCAGCAGCAGGTGGAGGAAAAACAGGATGCCGCTTACAGCTATCTTTCGCTTTTCCGCGTGAAGGAGAAAAAATTTGTGCGCCTGGCAGACGAGGAGATGAGAGAGGTAAGGCTCGGCCGCGCCAGCGACCTGGCTGTCGGTTTTGACCGCACGCCTTACCAGCTTGAAGCCAGCCTGAGCGGACAGCGTTTTCAGGACATCTATCTGATCGACCTGAAAACCGGACAGAAGAAGCTGGCGCTCAAGCAGAATCGCTGGTCATACGACTTTTCACCCGACGGACGTTATCTGCTGTATTACGATGACGGACATTTTTACACTTACGAGCTGGCCACCGGTCAGAGCTACAACCTGACGGCCGGGCTGCCGGCTTCGTTCATCGACGAGGACGATGACCACAACGTGAAAAACCCTCCCGACCGTCCTTTCGGCTGGTCAAAGGACGGCTGCCAGGTGCTTCTTTCTGACGGCTGGGATGTCTGGCTGGTTGAAGCCCGCGGACGGCAGCGAATTAACCTCACCGGGAATGGCTATAAGGACCAGATCCGTTACAACCGGCGGTTTGTGCTTGACCCTGAAGAAAAAGGAATAGACCTCTCGCAACCGCAATATTTCCAGGCCTACGGCGAATGGACAAAAAAGCAGGGGATAGCGCTGGTTGAGCCGGGGAAGAAGGCTGCCAGAATGTTGCTCTGGGATGACGCACAATTCAACCGCCTGCTTAAAGCTAAGAAGGCCGATCGATACTTTTACACCAGGGAAACGCACCGGGATTTTCCCGATTATTATGTTTCGGACGCCACCCTCCTTCGGGCCACCAGAATTACAGAAGCCAATCCGCAACAGAAAGAGTTCCTGTGGTCAGCCGGAGTCCGGCTGGTTGATTACGTCAGCGAGAAGGGTCGTAAACTTCAGGCGGCGCTTTTCCTGCCGGCGGATTATCAGCAAGGCAAAAAGTATCCGACCATTGTTTACATTTATGAAAAACTTTCGAATAATCTCAACAGGTATTTTCTGCCGACGGCAAACGGTTTCAACAAATCCTACTACACCAGCCAGGGTTATGCCGTGCTCATGCCGGATATCGTTTATACTGTCAACGACCCGGGCCTTTCAGCCGTCTGGTGCGTGCTGCCGGCTCTGAAGGCGGCCATAGAAACCGGCGTGGTGGACCCGGAGAGGGTCGGGTTGCACGGACACTCCTGGGGCGGCTATCAAACAGCCTTCCTGATCACCCAGACGGATGCTTTTGCCGCGGCCGTGGCCGGAGCGCCACTAACCAACATGATTTCCATGTACAGCTCGATTTACTGGAACACCGGCTCGGCCAACCAGCCGATCTTTGAGAGCAGTCAGGGGCGATTTACAGGCGGTTACTGGGAAAACCTCGAGGCTTACATCAGGAATTCTCCGGTGTTTTTTGCCACCCGGGTGCGGACGCCGCTGCTTCTTCTCCACAACGATAAAGATGGGGCGGTGGTTTTCAATCAGGGTGTGGAATATTACAACACCCTGCGCAGGTTGAAAAAACCGGTGGTCATGCTGCAGTATGTCGGAGAAAACCACGGGCTGCAAAAGCCGGCCAACCGGAAAGATTACACG
>FWWL01003432.1_pt1 | contig 27413 bp, 23 predicted proteins | sample 2228331 | NCBI WGS metagenome assembly FWWL01 (sample SAMEA103939775, study PRJEB20133) | metagenome
CCTACGGCGGTATGGGACGCCACGGCGGCGGCGCCTTCTCCGGCAAAGACCCCACCAAGGTGGACCGCTCGGGCGCATACGCAGCCCGCTGGGTGGCAAAGAACGTGGTTGCCGCCGGACTGGCAAACCGCTGCGAGGTGCAGGTAGCCTACGCCATCGGCGTTGCCCGCCCGCTGAGCATCAACGTGGAAACCTTCGGCACGGGCAAGATCCCCGATGAGAAAATCGCCCAACTCATCAGCGAGACCTTCGACCTGCGCCCCGGCGCCATCATCCGCGACCTCGACCTGCGCCGACCGATCTACCGCAAGGTGGCGGCTTACGGTCACTTCGGGCGCGATGATCTGGACCTGACCTGGGAGCGCACCGACAAAGCCGAAATCCTGCGCCGCGCCGCCGGTCTGTAACCCTCTTCCTTGGCTGGTTTGGCTCCCGCTCGTCCATACGGGCGGGAGTTTTTCTTTTACCCTGTGTTATCATTAGCCCATGTCTCGATTGACGCGCATTTCCATTCTGCTGGCGGTGTGCTTTGCGCTGGACAAAGCCGCCGCGTTTCTCCGTCAGGTGATCATCGCCCGCCAGTTCAGTTTTTCGGCGGAACTGGATGCCTTCAACGTTGCCAATAACGTGCCCGACTTGATTTATGCGGTCATCTCCGGCGGCGCGCTCGCCATGGCGCTGATCCCGGTGCTCTCCGCCACGCTCACCACGCAGGGGCGCGATGCCCTCTGGAAGGTGTTTTCGCACGTCGCCAATCTGGTTTTTCTGGTGACGGCGGGGGTATCCATTGTGGTGGCTCTGGTCGCCACGCCGCTGGTGCGCACCGAGGTGGGCATTGCCCCCGGGTTTGGACTGGAGCAACAGCGTGTGGTTGTGCAGTTGATGCGCCTGAACCTGATCGCCACCCTGATTTTCTCGCTGAGCGGGCTGGTGATGTCGGCGCTGCAAGCCAATCAGCACTTCCTCTTCCCGGCGCTGGCGCCTTTGTTTTACAACGTGGGGCAGATTTTCGGCGCGCTCATCCTCGCTCCCGGCGAGGGCTACCGCATTGCGGGCATCACCCTGCCCGCCATGGGGATGGGCGTGTACGGGCTGGTAGCGGGGGTGATTCTGGGGGCTTTTCTGCACCTCGCCATTCAGATCCCCGCACTGATTCGCTACCGCTTCCGCTGGAATGCGGGGCTGGGGCTGAACAACCCGCAGGTGGTGCAGGTGCTTAAATTAATGGCGCCGCGCATCCTCACCGTGGGCTTCGTGCAGGTGATCTTTCTGGTGCGCGACAATCTGGCATCGCGCCTGCCCGAAGGCGCCGTGAGCGCACTGACCTACGGCTGGATGATTCAGCAGGTGCCCGAAACGCTCATCGGCACCGCCATTGCCACCGCCATGCTGCCCACCCTCTCCGAACTGGCGGCGCAGAAGCAGGAAGGGCTGTTCCACGAATCCATTCAGCGCGCCGTGCGTGTGCTGATCGGCATCACCCTGCCGATTGCGGCGGTGCTGTCGCTGGGGCTGGGTCCGCTGATGCAAGCCGTGTTTGCGCTGAACGACGCCCACACCGCTACCCTGCTGTGGGCAACCCGCGGATTCCTCGCCGGTCTGGTGGGACATTCGCTGATGGAAGTGGCGGCGCGCTCGTTCTACGCCCGCCAGCGTCCCATTCCCCCCATGCTGGCTGGGTTGGGCAACATGCTCCTCTACATCGGACTGGGAAGCGCCCTCTACCGTCCGCTGGGAGCGGCGGGCATCAGCCTCACGGATGCGGTGTGCTTCACCGGTCAGGCAATCTTCCTGCTGGTGTTGTTGGGAGCGCAAACGGGCAACTTCATCCGGCTGGGAGACAGTCTGCCCCGTGCCGTGCTGGCGGCGCTGGCAGGGGGGAGCGTCACCTTTGGCGTGCTGAATGCCGGTGTGCTGTCTTCGCCCCTGCTCGCCAGCGTGATTGCCATGGCGGCGGGCGGGCTGGTAGCCATTCCCTTCATCTTTAAGGAACTGAAACTGCTCTTACGCCTCTAACCGCCGGAGACCAGAAAAAAGCCGCCGTCGGCGCTCTGCAGGTCAATCAGGTACACCGAGGGGGCTTCCGGACGCAAGCCACCCAGCGCCCCCGGGTTGATCACCCAGGTATTGCCCATTTTCTGGGCTTTGCGGCGGTGCGAATGTCCGTAAAAGACGTAAGCGTATTGACCGCTTTGCGCCAGTTCCACCACCTTGCCCGGCACATGTCCATGAGTTACCGCAATGGGAAATCCCCCCAGCGTGCCGGTGACCACCAGAGCGGACTGGTTGAGCGGGTTGAAGCGCTGTAACACCGCGCGGATTTCCCCGCTGGCGAAATCGCCGTTGCCCAGCGCATGCCACACCGGGAACTCTCCGAGGGCTGAGGCGGTTTCGGGTGTGGTGATATCCCCGCAGTGAATCAGCCAGTCCACCTTTTCCTGACGGAACAGCGACAGGGCTTGTTCGAGGGCGGTGAGGTTGTTGTGCGTGTCGGAGAGAACGCCCAGTTTCATGTCATCCCCTTCAAACCACCTGTAAGGACTTGAAGACAATCCCCGAAGTGCGGAAGGACTCTTCCATGGCGTCTTTGAACTCTGCCTGCGGGAAGGTCACCACCAGCCGCAGGGTAAAGCCCCCTTCGGGCAGGGTGTTGTTGACCGAGCGCAGGATGTTGCCGTTATGTTTGGAAACCAGTCCCGCCAGCCTTGCCAGCACGCCGGGACGGTTCTCCGCCGGGTCGGCGGTGATGTTGACCGTCACCCAGCCCAGTTGTTCGCGGGTGATGCCCACCTTGCACAGGGCTTTCTGGAAATCGTCCAGCCGCACCGCACCGCCACCGACGGCAACGTACAGGTCTTCCAGACTGGAACACCCCAGTTCTTCGAGCAGATTATCCATGCGGTCGGTTTCCAGCGCCTGCACATCCTCGAGCGCCAGAATGCCCTCTTCGGCAAGGATGGGCAATAGTTTGATGCGCCCCAGTTCGGCATCCTTCTTGAGCGACTGGGTTGCCAGCACCATGCGCAGCAGGCGGGCGGTGGTTTCGTTGGCAAATCCCAGCCATTCTTCGGTGGGAACCAGACGCTTGCCGCTGGTGACCACTTCCACCACATCCCCGGGGCGCACGCGATCGGAAAGACGCGCCAGCGCTCCATTGACCTTGACCGCGCTGATCTTGTCGAGCAGCATTTCCTGCTGAATGGCGGCAACGGCATCCAGCACACTGGAGCCTTCGCGCAGAAAGCGCGCCCCGCCGCTGGGAGTGAGGATCTCCACCGGGTTGTACTGGCTGGTGTCGCGCCCTTTGCGGATGCAGTCCACCACACCCCACATGTTTTCCCCTTCCATCTCTTCGGTGGCAATGGCAACTTCCACCGCCCCAAAGTCGGGCAGGTACGCGGTCACCTGCAAGGCGCGGTAGCCGTTCTGCGGATAGGCGATAAAATCATCGAAGCGGTCATTGTCCAGATAGGGTCCAAAGAAGGTGTTGACCGCCCCCAGCAGGGCATAACAGCCGTTTTTGTTATCCCCATCCACCACCAGACGGAAACTGACCAGATCGTTGACCATGGAAAAACTGTTCAGCGGGGATTTGCGGGAGCGCGCCATGCGGCGCAGTTTTTGCCACACCTGCCAGTAGCCGTTGACAAAGATGCTCACCCGCCCATCGATGCCGGACTTTTCCATCAAGCCGCCCAGTTGCTCCATAAAGGGATGGATAAACTCCAGCCGAAGGCGGGGATCGGCGTCCACATGCTCTTTGACATAGGCGTACGTATCCGGCTCGGCAAAGGGGAATGCCAGATCTTCCAGCCAGCAGCGCCACTGATGACAGTTGAGGATGCCCGCCAGTTTGCCGTAAGCGCGGATGGCTTCGGTGGCTTTCTGCACCTGTTTGGCAGGTGGCATGTGCTCCAGCGTGAGCAGGTTGTGGGTTTTGTCCGCCAGTTTGACCAGAAAGACGCCCGGATCGCGGAACATGCCCAGTTTCCGCAGGGTTTCCATCTCGCGCGAGCGCCCATCCCGCGGCGCAGAGAGTTTGGTCACCCCATCCACGATAAAGGCTACTTCTTCCCCCAGCGCACCGGGGAAATGGGCACGGATACGATCCAGACTTTCGCCGGAGTCTTCCACACTGTCGTGAAGCAAACCGGCAATCGTCCAGGCTTCGTTTCCCACCAGTTTGTCCAGAAATGCGCCTACCCAGGCGCAGTGGGTTTCAAAGTAAGGCTCGCCGCTCATGCGCATCTGCCCGGCATGCAGTTCCTTCCCCCAGCGGTAAGCCTCGGCAATGGCAGGCGTGCGTGGGACAAATTCCTTCAGTTCAAATTGATCCAGAATGCGAGGGCGAATCTCTTTGATTTTCTCAATCCGTACCATGCTCCGATTCTACCTTAAAAAACCGCCATTTCAGTCCCGATTCATTCTAAGGGAACACATTCCCACGGCGGCAGGACCGTAAAATCCACCCCCGCCTGCCGGCAACGCCGCTCCAGCCAGTTCATCACCGCACGTGAACCGGGCAGGAGAACCGGAGAACGATCCAGCGGCAGGAAGAAATGATCGTGGTGGATGGGAACGACCCGCTCCGCGCCGGTGGTGAGGACGGCTTCACGGAAGAGGCGTTCGCGTCCGGCGGGCGTGCGTGGGAAGCCCGCAATGGGAAGGAAGACCACCCGCGCCCGCCTGCCCTGTAAAGCGCCGGGCACCACCCCAGCCGATTCGAGTACCAGCCAATTCCCCGCAGGGTGTTCCAGATACAGGGCAAACGTGCCCCCTTCGCGGTAGGCTGATACCGGCGCAGGCGGGATGAGCGGAGCGCGAATCTGCCCGGGATAGAAGCGCGGGAAAGAATGTCGCCACTCCAAAAAGGTCACCCGAAACGCCCCCCACGAGAACCCGCGCCCGGCTTCGGCAAGGCAAAGATGGGCTTCGGGCACTCCCGCACCCCTGCCGATATTCAGCGTAGAAGCAGAACCCGCCAGCACTGCGCCGGTCTGTCGGCAAACCTCGCCGCAGTCCAGAGCATGATCGTAATGCGAGTGTCCCACCAGCACCGCCGTCAGACGTTGAATGCCGGCGCGATGCAGAGCCTGAGCGATGCGATCCGGAGAAGGGGCAATTTTGCCCAACAGCACCTGCCCCAGCGCAGGACGGGTGAAAAAACCATCGGTGAGCAGGTGGGTTTCCCCATCGCTGAAGGACAGGGTGGTGGTTCCCAGAAAAGCAACGCATACAGAAAGTGAGGACATAGGATGATCAAGGTCGATTCAGGTTTCAGATGCCTGCCTGTATTAAAACATATCTTGAGGAGAACCGATGAATAAAGACATCAAAACCCGCCGTCCGAATACCCGCATGCCCTTTTCCCAGATCCAAACTGGTGTTAAGATTCTTTATGGAAACGGGGGATCCTGATGAAGCCTTTTCGGACTGTTTTCACTGCCCTTGGGATTTGTTTTGCCCTGCTTTTGGGGGCTTCCTCATCCGGCTGGAGCGCCTCCGACGAACCCGTCTGGCTCCCGACGGGTCTGACGGGCAAGACCGTGTTTGCGCTGGCGGTGCACCCCACCGATGGAGCCATCCTCTATGCGGGGACGGAACAGGATGGGGTGTACCGCACCCTTGACGGCGGCAACCACTGGACTGCCGTCACCACCGGCATGGGAGCCACCGACGTGTTGTCGCTTGCCGTAGATCCACAAACCCCGCAAACCCTGTACGCCGGAACGGCAACCGACGGCGCCTTCCGCTCCAGCGACGGCGGCGAGCACTGGACAGCCCTCCCGCTGAGCACGCCGTTTTTGTATGAATGGGCAATCGACCCCCAGACGCCTGCTACCCTGTACTTGCTGGCATACCACACGCTGATAAAAAGCGTGGATGCAGGCGAACACTGGCAGGCATGCGGGCAGGGGGTGGACTCCTTCTCTCTGACCGAAGTGGAGATGAACCCGAACGACCCGCAGGAACTCTACCTGAGCACCATGTTGGGCGTGGTGTACCGTACCCGGGACGGATGCGCTTCATGGAACTCTGCCCGGGTTGCGATGAGTGGAATCAGCGCGCTGGCTGTGCACCCGCGCGTCACGGGGTGGGTGTATGCCGCCACCACCAAAGGAGAGGTGTTCCTCTCGCAGGACGGCGGGCAAACCTGGGGAGAGATGGGGGTTCTGCCGGAAACGGATGTCATTCTACTGCTGAAGGTGCACCCGGACGTGCCTTCTCTGCTGGTGGCGGGCACATTATCCGGCGGGGTTTACCGTTCGCTGGATTACGGCAGGCACTGGACACCCTGCAACAACGGCTTGACCAGCAAGACCATCCGCGCGCTGGAGATGAACCCCGTCAACCCCAATCAGTGGTTTGCGGGTACCGATGATGGGGTCTTCACGATCACCTTCCCTGCGCTCACCCCGCAGGCTTACCTGCCGTGGATTGCCCGAGCGCCGTAAAAAAGGTGGAGCCGCATTCTCACGGCTCCACCCGATGATGCTCATTCAACCGATTTCAGGCTTGCCTCAGCAACAGGGCTTCGTTGGGCTCCAGCGGGATGAGACTCCCCTCGACCGGCATCATGGAAGCGCGCTTGCTGGAGAGGAGCAGTTCCCAGCGCCGTCCTGCCAGTTCGTGCCCGAGGACGAGGTTTTGACGGCGTTCGGAGAAGTTGAGCGCCACCAGCACGGTCTCGCCTTCTACCTGCCGCAGGTACGCGAGGATGAAGCGGGTGCCGTACGTCACCGGCGTGAACATGCCCTGACGCAGGGCAAGGCTGTTCTTGCGCAGGGCAATCAGGCGCTTGTAGTAATTCAACAGCGAATCGGGGTCGGCAGACTGGGCTTCCACGTTGCGGGTGCGGTAATTGGGATGCACCGGCAGCCAGGTATTCACCCCGGCGGGGCTGAAGCCGGCATTGGGCGCCGCCGACCACTGCATGGGCGAGCGACAGCCATCGCGTCCCTTGAAGAGGGGCCAGAGGCGCTTACCGATGGGGTCCTGCACCTGATCGCGGGTGATCTTGATGTCGCGCATGCCGATTTCCTCGCCGTAGTACATGAAGGGGGTGCCGCGCAGGGTGAGAAGCAGGGTTGCCGCCACCTTCAGGCGGTCATCGTTCTCGCCGCGGCAGTAGCGCGTGGCTGAGCGCACACGGTCATGGTTGTTCAGCACGTAGTTGGGCCAGGCATCGGCAGGTAGGAGGCGCTCCCATCTGGCAATGGAATCGTAGAAGGCTTTTGCCCACCACGGGCATTCCAGAAACTCGAAGTTGAAAGCGGCGTGGAGTTTGTCACTGCCCACGTAGCGGGCGGCTTTTTCGGCTCCGCCGATGAAGGTCTCGCCCACCGCATAGCGTTCGGGATAGGAATCCAGAATGGCGCGGATTTCGTTCAGCAGAGGAATCATCTCCGGCTGGTCAATGTCGTAGCGGTGTTCCTGAATAAAGAAGGGTGAAGCCAGTCCCTGCAACAGATTGGCAGGCTTTAAGTTGAGCGGGTTATCGGGCAGGTCGGGGTGTTTGAAGTAAGCATTGAACACGTCCAGACGGAAGCCATCTACCCCGCGGTTCAGCCAGAAGCGGAACACATCCAGCATGTACTGACGCACTGCCGGGTTGCGCCAGTTGACATCGGGCTGTTCTTTGTAGAAGATATGCAGGTACATCTGTCCGGTGGTCGGGTCAAGTTCCCACGCTTCGCCGCCGAAAATGGACCCCCAGTTGTTTGGGGGAGCGCCGTTGGGTTTGGGGTCGCGCCAGATGTAATAATCGCGGTAGGGGTTATCGCGGGACTTGCGCGCCTCCTGGAACCAGGGATGCTGGTCGGATGTGTGATTGAGCACCAGATCCAGCACCACGCGGATCCCACGATCGTGCGCTTCCTTCACCAGCCGGTCAAACGTCTCCAACGTGCCGAATTTGGGGTCAATGTTCAGATAATCGGCAACATCGTAACCAAAATCCACGTCGGGCGAAGGGTAAATGGGCGAGAGCCAGATGGCATCCACGCCGAGGTCCTTCAGGTAATCGAGATGGGCGATAATGCCTTCCAGATCGCCAATGCCATCGCCGTTGCCATCGGCAAAGGAGCGCGGATAGATCTGATAGATGATGCCATCGCGCCACCAGAGGTAGTTGTTGTCCATAGGTTTTACTCCTTGCTGGGATTGGGGAAATTCATCCGCCCTTCCCTATTGTACCGAAGGGCAGGCAGGGTGACAATTCTTTTCTACGGGGAATTTCGCCTTGAGAGAAGGGGGTGAGGGCAATTTAGCCTCTCCATTAATGTTTTTCTTACACAGGTGTGTTAAACTCTCTTCCGGTGCAGGAAGAAACCCTGCACTGTTTCAGATATTCCTACAACTTCATACACTTGCATCCACAGGAGGTAGAAGATGAAACGTCTGGTTGCGTTACTGATGTCTCTCTTGCTGATCTTCTCACTGGGTGTATCGGTTCAATCGGCGCACGCTCAAGACGCTGTCCCCCTGAAACTGACCACCACCTATCCGGGTGTGGTTGTGGGGTTGAACGAGGGCGTGTCGTTTGATTTAAAAGTCAGCGTGAGTGACGCTCCGCACATCGTCAAACTGGAAGTGACCCAACTGCCGGAAGGCTGGACGGCAACCCTGCGCGGCGGGGGGAAGACCATCCAGTCCGTGTACGTGGAACCCGGCAAAGATGTCAGCGTGGATCTGCGGCTTGATCAGCCCAAAGAAGTTCAGTCCGGTACCTTTAATGTGCTGGTGACCGCCAGCGCGGATGGGCTGAAAGCGCAACTGCCCTTACAGGTAACGGTCAAGGAAAAGCAACCCGCCCGCCTGACCCTGAGCACCGACCTGCCCACCATCAAGGGCGGTCCCACTTCGACCTTCTCATACGACGTCACCCTCAAGAACGAAGGCGATGAGGACATGACCGTATCGCTCAGCGCATCTGCGCCGGCAGGCTTTCAGGTGACCTTCCGGCTGGGCGCGCAGGATGTGACCTCGTTCCCGATCAATGCCCGCGAGACCAAACGCCTGACCGTGCGGGCTGAGCCGTATGTGGAACTGGCGGCAGGCACGTACCCGCTGAAAGTCACCGTTCAGAGCGGTGAAGTGCAGACCAGTTTGGACCTGAACGCCGAGGTGACCGGACAGCCCACCCTCTCCCTCACCGCGCCGGACGGACGTCTCTCCGCACAGGTGCGCTCCGGACGCGAAACGCCGCTCAAACTGGTGGTGCGCAACACCGGAACGGCTCCGGCGCGCGGCATCAAACTGTCCTCGAATGAACCCAGCGGCTGGAAGGTGACCTTCGAGCCGGAAAGCATCGAAGAAGTTGCCGCCGGCGAAGAAGTGACCGTGACCGTCAAGGTGAAACCGGCAGATAACGCCCTGGCTGGCGACTACATGCTCACCCTGCGGGCGGCGCCGACGGGTGGCTCGACCAAATCCGCCGACTTCCGCATCACCGTGTTGACTTCCACCCTGTGGGGGCTGGTCGGAATCGTGTTGATTGCCGTGGCAGTTGGGGTGGTCTTGATGGCTGTGATGCGCTTTGGGCGCCGCTAATCCCTCTGCCTGAAAGGAGGGTGTCTTATGCGTGACGTGATTGTGACCCGCGACCTGACCAAACGCTACGGCAACTTTACCGCCGTGGACAACCTGAACCTGACCGTGCGTCAGGGTGAGGTGTTCGGTTTGCTGGGTCCCAACGGCGCCGGTAAAACCACCACCATCCTGATGATTCTGGGGCTGACCGAGCCCACCTCGGGACAAATCGAGGTGCTGGGTTACGACCCTACCCGTCAACCGCTCACGGTGAAATCGCGGGTGGGCTACCTGCCCGATCAGGTGGGGTTTTACGACGAACTCACCGCGCTGGAAAATCTGCACTACATTGCCCGCCTGAACGGCTTGAACGGCAAAAACGCCGATTCCCGCCTGCAGGCGGCGCTGGAAAAAGTGGGCTTGCAGGCAGTTGCCCACAAACGGGTAGGCACCTTCTCGCGCGGGATGCGTCAGCGACTGGGCGTGGCAGAAGTCCTGCTGAAACAGCCCGAGATCATCATCATGGATGAACCCACGCAGGGACTGGATCCCGAAGGAGCGCGCGAGTTCCTGCAACTGGTGCAGTCCCTGAAGGAGGAAGGCATTACCATCCTGCTGTCCTCGCACTTACTGCATCAGGTGCAAGCCATCTGCGACCGGGTGGGGCTGTTCAACCGCGGACGCATGGAACTGGTGGGCACGGTGGATGAACTGGCGCGCAAGGTGCTGGGCAGAGCCTTCCGGGTGGTTGTGGAGGTGGATGAGATCACTCCACAATTAACCGAAGCCCTGAAGGCGGTACCGGGTGCGGTGGATGTGTACGCGCTGGAAGGCAACCGCCTGGCGGTGGAAGCCGCAGGCGAAATCCGCCACGAGGTGGCGCAAGCCGTTGTCCAATCGGGTCGGCGCCTGTTGGGACTGTACATGGAAGCGCAAAATCTGGATGAAATCTACGCCCATTACTTCAAGGAGGTGGAACATGGCGCTCGCTGAACGAGTGCAATCTCGCCGTGAAGGGTCGCCGTGGACCGGGCTGTGGGCAGTGGTGGCAAAAGAGATGGCAGACCACCTGACCAGCGCGCGCATGCGCATTCTGGAATTTCTCATCCTGCTGACTGCCGGGGGGACGGTGTATGTTGCCATGCAACAAATCCGCTCGGCGGGTATCAGCGAGCAGTTCGTCTATCTGCGCCTGTTCACCCTGGCGCAAGACCCTCTGCCGGCGCTGGTGGGCTTTCTGGTGTTCCTCGTCCCGCTCATCGCCATTGCCCTGGGGTTTGATGCCGTCAACGGCGAATTCAACCGCAAAACCCTGTCACGCATCCTCTCCCAGCCCATCTACCGCGATGCCTTGCTGATGGGCAAATTCCTCGCCGGACTGTTCACGCTGGCGCTGGTGTTCACCGCCATCTGGCTGTTGATTTTCGGCATGGGCATGATCGGGCTGGGCGTGGCTCCCGGCAGTGAGGATGTGGGACGCCTGCTGTGGTTCCTGGTGGCAACCGTGTTCTACGGAGGCATCTGGCTGGCGCTGGCGCAAATGTTCTCGGTGGTCTTCCGTCAACCCGCTACCGCGGCGCTGGCGTCCATTGCCGTGTGGCTGTTCTTCACCGTGTTCTGGGAGATCCTTGCCGGACTGCTGGCGCAAGCCCTGCGTCCCGTTCAGTTTGGGTTGGCGCAGGAAATCCTCGGGCAGGCGCAACTGCAGATGACGCTGGAGCGCTTCTCGCCCAACACCCTCTACGCAGAAAGCATGGTTGCCCTGCTCAACCCGACGGTACGCTCGCTGGGGCTGGTATTGCCCAGCCAGTTACAGGGCGCGATTCTGGGCACGCCTCTACCGCTCAGCCAGAGTCTGCTGCTCATCTGGCCTCACCTGACCGGTCTGATCGCGGTGACCATTCTGATCTTTGCCCTGTCTTACGTGCTCTTCCAGCGTCAGGAGATCCGCGCATAAACGGCGCAGGAAGGGACGTCCTCAAAGCCTCCCGTTCAAGAGCGGGAGGCTTTTCTTAACCAATCTTTCCATCAAGAAAGGAAAGATTTTCCAAGCCATTACCTCACAATTGTCCATGGGATATAAAAAATTGGACTAAAAAGAGGTAAAATAGTAGAAATAAATCCGCATACCGAATGCAGCACAATATCTCTTTGCTGGCATTCCCCTGAAGGAAAATACGGGAAAACAACCTGCTGATATTCTCCCCTTTCCTTTGGCATTGTATCGGTAATCTATATATTTGGAGAGGACATGAAAGTTGATTCGCACGCCCCATTCATTGCCAGAGAGGAAATCCTCATCTCGGCTCCTGTTGAGAAAGTATGGTCAGCCATTACCGAGATCGACCGGTGGTACGAATGGCAACCAGATGTAACTTCGTCCAAACTGGATGGCAAGTTGACGGCAGGGACAACCTTTCACTGGAAAGCCAAAGGGTTAAATATTGTTTCCACGATTCAAACCTCCGAACCCATGCAGCGCATTGGCTGGACGGGGAAATCTCCCGGTATGAAGGCAGTTCACATCTGGACATTTGAACCGCACGGGGAGAATACACTGGTCACTTCAGAAGAGTCGTTATCAGGATGGTTTGCCCGCTTGCTGAAACTTTTTGATGCTCAATTCTTGAGGAAATCGCTAATCGCCTCTTTAAGGGTATTGAAAAACCATGTGGAAGAACAACAACGAGAGGCGTTATGAGTTCCCATCCCATCAATTTAGGACTACGCTTTTTTCTAGAGATCGGCGCTCTCCTTGCGCTGGGCATGTGGGGCTGGCAAAAAGGCGACGGGTGGATGAGATTTTTGCTTGCCATCGGTATCCCCCTGGTTGTCGCTGTTCTCTGGGCAACCTTCCGTGTTCCCAACGATCCCGGACATGCGCCAATTGCCGTTCCCGGGGTGGTTCGACTGGCATTTGAGGCAGGATTGTTCGCCTTTGCCACCTGGGCTCTTCACGATAGCGGACGAACACCGTGGGCATGGGCATTCGGCATCGTAGTGGTTTTGCACTATGCAACCTCGTATGATCGCCTCCTCTGGTTAATCCGACAATAACCCAAACTGTCTTTTCTGCCTTTCCGGGAGGATCTCATTGGGATAGAACCGCGCTTAACAAATCAAATGGCTCTTCCCTTCTCAAAAAAGCGATTCATTTGTATAATCAAGTGCGCTGGTGAAAACTCGCCAGAGGTAGGTTTTTACCTGCTGGCGGGTAACCTTCGTTCTTATCGAGATGAGGGACGGAAGGAGTGAATGCAACCGAGTGAGGCAACCCATCTGGATGATGTATTCCGTAACGTGCTGAAGCCCGGCTGCATTCGCGAAAACCAGCCGGGTTTTTTACGTATCCTTCGCAGAGAAGGGAGGTGAGATAAGGCATGACGATTGTCGTTCTGCGCCCAAACGAATCGCAAGATCAGCTCTTGAAGCGCTTCCGCAAGAAAGTCGTCAAGAGCGGCGTGCTCAGCACCGTCCGCCGCAAGCGCTGGTTTGTCAGCAAGAGCGAACTGCGACGCGTGGAGAAGAAAAAGGCTCTGCGCCGCCTCAAACGCCGTCAGTACACCAAGATGGCTGAAATGTAAGCCCGCAGGGTAAGGTTTTGCGGGAGGAGAATGCCCATGGCAAAAGAAGAAGATAAGATTCAGGTTGACGGTACGATTGTAGAAGCCCTGCCGGGCACGCAGTTCAAAGTGCGTCTGGATAACGGTCACGAGGTACTGGCTTACCTCTCCGGCAGAATGCGCAAGTATTACATCCGCATTCTGCTGGGAGATCGGGTGCGCGTGGAGATGTCTCCCTACGATTTAACGCGCGGGCGCATTGTGTATCGTCAGAAGAAAACGAGCGAAGGCATCGTCGAAGAAGAATTCTAGCCTGAATCTCTGCGTGGTTTATATGAAACCGCCACGTCTCGGGATGTGGCGGTTTTTAATTGTGCTACAATCTGCCCTGTAGATGGAATTGCCTGCCTTTTTCACCCTGGTTGTGACGATCCTCGCCGCCGCGCTGTTCATCAGCGAACGGGTGCGACCCGATCTGGTGGCGCTCATCGTGCTGGTGTTCCTGGGGGTTGGCGGGGTGGTCACCCCGCAGGAAGCCTTTGCCGGGTTCAGCGGTTCGGCAGTCATCACCATTCTGGGTATTTCCATTCTCTCGGAAGCCCTGCGTCAGACGGGGGTGACGCGCTGGCTGGGGATGCACATGCACCGCCTGGGCGCCAAAACCGAAAAGCGCCTGATTCTGACCACCCTGCTGGTCTCGGCGGGGCTTTCCCTGCTGATGAACAACATTGCCGTGGTCGGGGTGCTGCTGCCTGCCGTACTGGGTCTGGCACGACGCAGTCACACCTCCCCTTCGCGGCTGATGATGCCCCTTGCCTACGGCACCGCGCTGGGGGGCATGGCAACCCTGCTTACCACTGCCAACCTCATCGTCAGCAATGCCCTTAAAGATGCCGGGTACCTCCCCTTTGGTTTACTGGATTTCTTCCCGGTGGGCGCACCGCTGGTGGCGCTGGGAGCCGTGTACATGGTCACGGTGGGGATGCGCCTGATGCCCCGCTACACCCGCGAGGATGAAACCCTTCCGCAACAACTGCATGAAAAACTCAGCCGATTGTACGGGCTGACCCGCCGCCTGTATGAGGTCGAGGTACTGCCCACCTGCCCGCTGGCAGGGCAAACCCTGCGCGAAGCACGCTGGCTTCAGCGCACCGGCTTGCGCATCCTGACGGTGCGTCCACAGGGACGCATCAACCTGCCGCCCTTTCCGGGAATGCAGGTGCATCCCGGCGACGTGCTGATGGTACAGGGCACCCTTCAAATGGAGCAACTGGATGCCATGGGCTTGCGCTTCCTGCGCGCTCTACCCGACCTGTCGCCCATCGCCGAAAGTGGGCTGGCGCTGGCGGAAATCATCGTTTCGCCTCATGGGGGGTTGATCGGGCACACCCTGCAGGAAGTGCACTTCAACGAAACTTATCAACTGCAGGTGCTGGGTATCTGGCGTGAAGGCGCGCCGTTGCTGGACGACCTCGGAAGCATTCGCATCCGCGAGGGCGATACCCTCCTGGTGCAGGGATCTGCCGAACGGTTGCATCTCCTGCGCCACAACTCCGACTGGATTGTGCTGGAAGAAGACCCCGATGCGCCGCTCAAGCCGCAACGGTTTGGTCTGTCACTGGGAATTACCGCGCTGGCGCTGACAGCAGCCGCATTCAATCTCCTGCCCGTGTCCCTGGCGGTATTCGGAGGCGCCGTTCTGCTTCTGCTGACCGGCTGTCTGGATATGCAGGAAGCCTACCGGGCGGTGGAGTGGAAAGCCATCTTTCTCATCGCCGGGATGTGGCCTCTCAGTACGGCTATGCGCACCAGCGGGCTGATCCATCACATCCTTCAACCGCTGATGGGGGGCATGGCGGACATCCCGGTGTGGATGGTAGCGCTGATCCTCATCCTCCTGGCGCTTCTCTTTACCCAGATCATGAGCGGGCAGGTGGCGGCTCTGGTGCTGGCACCGGTAGCCATTACAGTTGCCAGCCAACTCCATCTGGATGCGCGCGCGCTGGGCATGGCGGTGGCGCTGGGTTGCTCCCTCTCCTTCCCTACCCCCTTTGGGCATCCCGTCAATGTGCTGGTGATGACTCCCGGCGGCTATACCTTCCGCGATTACTTCCGCGTGGGCATGCCCCTCACCCTGCTGGCAATTGCTTTGATTCTGTTGGGGCTGCATTTGTTCTGGGGAATATAAACCAATCGCCCCGCCTGACGGCGGGGCGATTTCTTTATCAGTACAGTTTCTTATTATCGAACGTTTGGAGGGCTTTCAGGTAGTTTGCCCGTTCAAAGGCGGCGGGTTCTGCCACCGCTTTCTGGCTCATACTGCCCTGCATCTGACGGATGGACTCGTACTCAAAAGTGTCCATCCAGGCGTTCATGTCGGCAAGGATTTCCTCGATCCGTTTCAGACCATTCTGGAGCAGTTCCGAAGCCAGCATGGTCACTTTGGCGCCTGCCATCATGGCTTTGAGCACTGCCTGCGCGTCGTGCACGCCTGAGGTGAGCGCCAGATCGCAGGGCACACGCCCAAAGAGGATGGCTACCCAGCGCAGGGGCAGGCGCAGTTCAGCGGGGGTGCTGAGTTGCAGGGCAGGCACAACCTCCAGCGTCTCAATGTCCAGATCGGGCTGGATGAAGCGGTTGAACAGCACCAATCCTTTGGCGCCTGCGCCTGCCAGACGTTTTGCCATGTTGGGCAGTGCGGTGAAGAAGGGGCTGAGTTTGACCGCCACGGGAATGCTCACCCGACTGCACACCTCCGACACCAGATCCACGTAGTTCTGCTCCAGTTCCTGAGCGGTGATGTCGGGATCGGTGGGAATGTAGTACATATTCAGTTCCAGCGCGTCGGCACCGGCTTCCTCGATCTTACGGGCATATTCCACCCAGCCGCCCGCCGATACACCGTTCAGACTGCCAATGATGGGAATGCTCACGGCTTCTTTGGCGCGGCGGATGAGATTCAAGTATTCATCCGGTCCGATATTGTAGTTTTCCAGATCAGGGAAGTAACTGAGCGCCTCGGCAAAGGACTCCGTGCCGCGGTTGAGGAAATGATCCAGCGCCAGACTCTCGTGGGTGATCTGTTCCTCGAACAACGAATACATCACCACTGCGGCGGCGCCTGCCTCTTCCAGCCGGCGGATGCCCTCCAGTTTCTTGGAAAGCGGAGATGCCGAAGCCACCACCGGGTTTTTCAGCGTCAATCCCAGATAGGTTGTGGTTAAATCTGCCATAATTTCCTTCCCTCCTGTTGATTATCTTCCAGTGGTCATTGCATCGTGGTGAAGCCGCCGAATCCATCGCTGCTTTTCATCGGATGGCACTCTCTGCGGGCGTGAAACCCATCCGCAATGACATCAGATCATTAATTCCTAATGATAAGAGAAGCGCCTCTCACAGGCAAGCCCATGAGAGGCGCTCTGTACGGGCTTTAATCGTTCCCGTTGGATTTATATTGAATCGACGCCATTTGCTTGTAGAGTTCCCAGCGTTTGCGGGCGTCCTCGCGCGCCTGCTGCATCAGCATCTCGGCGCGGGCTTCATCCGCCTGAACGAGCATGCGGTAGCGCGTCTCGTTGTAGGCGTATTCCTGAACGTCCACCGTCGGGTCTTTGGAGTCGATGATGAGCGGATTCTTGCCTTCCAGCGCCAGCATCGGGTTGTAGCGGTACATGGGCCAGATGCCGGAGTTGACCGCCAGTTTCTGCTGATCCAGACCTTTGCGCATGTCGATGCCGTGCGCAATACAGTGGCTGTAGGCGATGATCAGCGAAGGACCTTCGTACGCATCCGCCTCAAGGAAGGCGCGCAGGGTCTGCTGATCGTTGGCGCCCATGGCAATGCGCGCCACATAGACGTATCCGTAGGACATGGCGATCATGCCCAGATCCTTCTTGGGCAAGCCCTTACCACTCATGGCGAACTTGGCAACCGCAGCGCGCGGGGTGGACTTGGACGCCTGACCGCCGGTGTTGGAGTACACCTCGGTATCCAGCACCAGAATGTTGACGTTGCGTCCGGACGCCAGCACGTGATCGAGACCGCCGTAGCCGATGTCGTATGCCCAACCGTCACCACCCACAATCCACACGCTCTTGCGCACCAGATAATCGGCAACGTTGAGCAGGTTGAAGGCGCGCGGATCTTTGATGCCCTTGAGGATCTCCTTCAGGGCGGCAACGCGCTTGCGCTGTTCGCGGATGCCCACCTCGGTGCTCTGGTCGGCTTCCAGAATAGCGGTGCTCAGGTCATTGCCCACCAGTCCGGAGAGATCCGCCAGCAGTTCGCGGGCGTACTCGTTGAGTTTGTCAATGGTCAGGCGGAAGCCCAGACCGAACTCGGCGTTGTCTTCAAAGAGCGAGTTCGACCAGGCAGGTCCGCGTCCCTCGGCGTTCTTCGCCCACGGTGTGGTGGGCAGGTTGCCGCCGTAAATCGAGGAACAACCGGTGGCATTGGCAATCACGGCGCGGTCGCCGAACAACTGCGAGAGCAGTTTGACATAGGGCGTCTCGCCACAGCCAGCGCAGGCGCCGGAGAACTCAAACAACGGGCGAAGCAACTGCGAATTTTTGACCGTGGTGGGAGCAATCGCCGTGGGATCCACATCGGGCAGGGAGAGGAAGAAGTCCCAGTTTTCGCGTTCCTGCTCGCGGAGGGGCGGCTGAGGCGCCATGTTGATGGCTTTGCGCCCAGCCTGGGTCTTGTCTTTGGCGGGGCAGGCTTCCACACACAGCGCGCATCCGGTGCAGTCTTCGGGCGCCACCTGAATGGTGAATTTCGTGTTGGGGAATTCCTTGAACTTGGCATCGGTGGACTTGAAGGTTGCCGGAGCATTTGCCAGCAGTTCCGGCTCGTACACCTTCATGCGGATGACCGCATGCGGACACACCATGACGCATTTCCCGCACTGGATGCACAAATCGGGCTCCCAGACGGGGATTTCCAGCGCGATGTTGCGCTTTTCGTACTGAGCGGTTGCGGTCGGGAAGGTGCCATCCACCGGCATGGCAGATACGGGCAGGTTGTCGCCCTCAAAGACCATCATCGGCGCCAGCACTTCGCGCACGAATTCGGGTACATCGGCTGCGACTGCCGGGCGGCGGCTGAAGGTGCTGGTGACCTGCGCGGGCACTTTGACTTCGTACAGGTTCGCCAGAGTGTGATCTACCGCCTCAAAGTTCTTCTGCACCACGGCTTCGCCGCGTTTGCCGTAGGTCTTCTGAATGGATTTCTTGATCTCGTCAATGGCTTGCTCGCGCGGCAGGACGCCGGAGATGGCGAAGAAGCAGGTCTGCATGATGGTGTTGATGCGCTGACCCATGCCGGTCTTCTGCGCCACTTCGTAAGCGTCGATGACGTAGAACTTCAGTTTCTTCTCGATGATGTCCTTCTGCACCTCGCGCGGCAGGTGATCCCAGACCTCATCCGGTCCATAAATGCTGTTCAGCAGGAAGACACCGCCGGGTTTGGCGTAGCGGGTGATGTCCAGCCGTTCCAGGAACGAGAACTGGTGGCAGGCGACAAAATCCGCCTGACGAATGAGGTACGGAGCGCGCAGCGGTTTGGGACCAAAGCGCAGGTGGGAGATGGTCACCGAGCCGGACTTCTTGGAGTCGTACACGAAGTAGCCCTGAGCGTGGTTCTCGGTTTCCTCGCCGATGATCTTGATGGAGTTCTTGTTGGCGCCCACCGTGCCGTCGGAGCCCAACCCAAAGAAGACGCACTGCACGGTAGCGGGGTCGAGGATCTCGAAGTTGGGGTCGTATTCCAGGCTGGTGAAGGACACATCGTCGATGATGCCCACGGTGAAGTGGTTCTTGGGCTGGCTCTTCTGCAGTTCATCGAACACGGCTTTGACCATGCCGGGGGTGAATTCTTTGGAAGACAGCCCGTAGCGCCCGCCGATGATGATGGGCAGGGTCTTGAAGGGGGCAAACCCGCCTGCCAGCCCTTCGGTGATGGCGGTCACCACGTCCTGATAGAGCGGTTCGCCCGCCGAACCGGGTTCTTTGGTGCGGTCGAGGACGGCAATGGCTCTGGTGGTGGCAGGCAGCGCCGCCAGCAGATGCTTTGCAGAGAAGGGACGGTACAGGTGCACGGTGACCACACCCACCTTCTCGCCACGATCTACCAGATACCTGGCGGTTTCCTCGGCGGTTTCGGCGCCAGAGCCCATCAGGATGATGACGCGCTCGGCATCCGGCGCACCGGCATATTCAAAGAGGTGATATGCCCGCCCGGTCAGTTCGGCAAAGCGATCCATGGTCTTCTGGACGATTTCCGGGCAACGGGCATAGAAGGGGTTGACCGTCTCGCGTCCCTGGAAGTACACATCGGGGTTCTGGGCGGTACCGCGCAGGACGGGATGATCGGGGCTGAGGGCGCGCTTGCGGTGCTCGGCGATGAGTTCGTCGGAGATCATGGCGCGCATGTCGTCTTCGGTCAGTTCCTCGATCTTCTGGACTTCGTGAGAGGTGCGGAAACCATCGAAGAAATGCAGGAAGGGCACGCGGGCTTCCAGCGTGGCGGCATGGGCAATGAGCGCCATGTCGTGGGCTTCCTGCACCGAGCGCGACGCCAGCAGAGCAAAGCCGGTCTGGCGGGTTGACATCACGTCGGAGTGATCGCCAAAGATGGAGAGCGCCTGCGCCGCCAGAGCGCGCGCCGAGACGTGAATCACCAGCGGGGTGAGTTCACCGGCGATTTTGTACATGTTGGGAATCATCAGGAGCAAGCCCTGCGAGGCGGTGAAGGTGGTGCACAAAGCCCCGGATTGCAATGCGCCGTGCACTGCACCCGCGGCGCCGCCTTCGGACTGCATCTCCACCACCAGCGGCACGGTACCCCAGAGATTCTTGACCTTCTTCGCCATCCATTCATCCGACCATTCTCCCATGGCGGAAGAAGGGGTGATGGGGTAAATGGCAATGACTTCGCTGGCGCGGTAGGCTACCCGCGCAACTGCCTCATTGCCATCCAGAGTAATTTTTTGACGATTGCTCATAACCACACTCCTGATAAAAATAATTTCAGACAGTTGATTCTGCCCCCTGCAGATGTCTTTGCATTTCCACTCGTCTGGACAGGTTAGAACCCGTCAATCTAAAGAGTTTATGTCTAAACCTCTCAACCGTATAGTAATTTATTTCTTAACAAGGAATGGGATTTGTCATATAAACCCCTCACCCATTGGATGGATTTTCCCATTGTCGCGAGCGCACTACGAAAACAAAGCCCTGCGTTCTGCGCTGTGATAGAGGCGCCGATATGCGGCGGTCTCTTCCAGTGCGGTTTGCAGTTGCTTTTGAAAGGTAGAGGCTTCACCGGAAGGCTGGCGGGTGCCTTCGGAAAGCGCTACCCCGGTATCGGTGAAGCGGACGCGCACGAAACCGCAGGCTTCCAGATAGCACAACCCCAACCGCACTGCCGCCTCGCTTTGCGCCGTCAGCCCTGCCAGTTTTTCCAGCGTGACGGTGCGCTTCTGCCGCAGAATAAACTTGACCAGACCCGCCAGCCGCTGCAGGAAAAGCTCAAAGGTGGCGGTTTGCGGGTCCACCCCAAACAGCGCCACCCGATGGGGCTTGACCTGCTCCAACGCCCTGCGCAGGACATGGTTGGAAGGCGGCGGCGTCCAGATGATGAGCGTCCCGGCAGGCTCAAGCGCGGTGCGGTCGCGGGCATGCTCATTCAACCGGTCCAGCGCCTCGGCTTCGCCCCATACCTGCGCCGTGGGATCTTCCTTCAGCAGGCGCTCCAGAAGCGGCAGGGGGTGGGCTTCGGCGCGGTAATCCTCCACCTCGAGCAAGCCGTACAGATCAATCTGTTCCATCTGGTGGGGACGCCAGTCCAGCCACTCCACCTGCACCCCGCGACTGCCCTGATAGGTGGACGCCCGCACGGTGCAGGCAAGGTCAAACCAGCCCTCGGGCAGGTCACTGCCCGCCCCACCCCACCACAGCACCTCACGCTCGTTGCCGGCGCGATCTTCGATGGTGATGCGCAGGTGGTCATCGTTGCGCCCGATGGCGATGACGTTGTTGATGCGCACATCCAGCACCATCAACCTCGGGGTAGGATTGCCGGGACCAAACGGCGCCAATCGCTCCAGGGCTTCGGCAACGTCCAGATGAATCTCTTCCAGACGCAAAATGGCTTCCAGTTGCAGGGTGCGTTCGGGTAAACCGCCCTGCGCATCCAGTTGCGCCTGCACCTGCCGCGCCAGACAGGCACGGAAGGCGGGCAGATTTTCCGCCATGAGGGAAAGCCCCGCCGCCATGGGATGTCCACCAAAGCCCACCAGAAGGTCTTTGCAGGCGCCGATGGCAGCGGTGATGTCCACACCCTCGATGGAGCGCGCCGAGCCGCGCAGCACGCCGCTCGAGGAACCGCTGAGCAGAATCGCCGGGCGGTGGTAGCGCTGTACCAGTTGCGCCGCGGCAATGCCCACCACCCCGGGCGCCCACTCGGGGTTTTCCAGAATCAACACGGGCGAGTGTGAGAGAGCCGAATCTGCCCGCAGACGGTCTTCTGCCGCCGCCAGCACCTGCGCGGTGAGGAATTGGCGGCGCATGTTGAGGTCTTCCAGTTCGCCTGCCAGCACCCGCGCCCGCTCTTCGTCCTCTGTGAGGAGCAGTTCCACACCCGGATTGGCGTCGCCCAGCCGTCCCAGGGCATTGAGGCGAGGCGCCAGCACAAAGCCCAGATGTTCTTCATTTAACCATAAGGGGGATACCTCGGCGCGCTCCAGAACTGCCCGCAAGCCGACCCGCTTGCCCTGACGCAGTTTCTGCAAGCCCCGCTGGAGCAGGTAGCGGGTATCGCCGGTTTGCGGGGCAACATCGGCGACGATGCCCAGCGCCACCAGATCAAGCAGATCCTCCGCCCATTCCGACCGACTGTGAGGTTCGAACAACGCCCACATAGTCGCCCACCCCCCCTCTGGCAAACTGTTCATGAGGTGGCTATCGCCCAGCAGTTGAGGATCGGTGCCAATGATCGGACGCTCGGCACGCCTCAACAGCGCCAGCGCCAGTTGATACGCCACCCCCACCCCGGGTAAGCCGCTCATGGGGTGGCTTTCGGGGAGCAGTCGCGGGGTGAGGTGCACCAGCGCAGGCGGCAGGCTTTCGCCCAGCAGGTGATGGTCGGTGACGATGACCTCCAGTCCTTGCTGGCGGGCAAACTCCAGCGCCTCGAAGGCGGTGATGCCGGTGTCGCAGGTGATCATCAAATCGGCGCCCTGAGCCAGGATGCGCTCCAGATAGGGGATGTTGACGCCGTGTCCCTCTTTTTCCCGCACCGGCACGTGATAGCGCGGTTCTGCCCCCAGCCAGCGCAGGGTCTGCACCAGCAGGGCGGTGGAAGTTTGCCCATCCACGTCAAAATCCCCCCAGATCCAGATGCGCTCACCACGGCGCACGGCTTGCAGGATGCGCTGACAGGCAGTTTCCATGCCCGGCAGGTCTTCAGGAGGCGCAGGCTGGTAAAAGCCCGGATCGAGGAAGGCGCGGGCGCGCTGGGGGTCGGTGATGCCGCGGTGCGCCAGAATGCGCGCCACCAGCGGGTGACCGCCCGCGACCTCCAGCAGGTCAGGGGGAATATGGTTTTCGATGGGCTCAATCCACCGGAACATACCTCCATTATATCTGAGGGAGGGAGAATGAGGCAGATGGAAGCGGCGACGGCTACCCCATGGATGAAAACAGAGGGTTTTTCAGGGAAAAAAGCGGTATTCCTCTTGCAAAAATCAACCCCATTTTCCCAAATTGTACTAAAATGATATAGATTGAAACCTTGAAACTATAACCTGATTCCGTTAAAATTTGATTCAAGGTATGTTCATGCCCCCAGTGCATTGAGCAGCATCCTGTACACACTGAACAACAAGGAAGGAGATTGGCGATGGACGTGATCAAGGTAAAGGCAAATTCGCGCACTGCGGCGGTTGCGGGGGCAATTGCCGGGGTTATTCGCGAACATAAGCATGCCGAAGTGCAGGCAATTGGCGCCGGAGCGGTCAATCAAGCCATCAAAGCGCTCGTACTGGCAAAAGGGTACCTGGCGGAGGACGGAATTTCCATCGTCGCTGTACCGGAGTTTGTGGACGTAGAAATTGACGGCAAGGTTCGCACCGCCATCAAACTCATCGTCGAGCCACGCTAATCGTCGTTCCTGCGGTTAGATCTGAGCGATTTCCTCCGGGTCGAAGATCACCTCTTCTTTCCCGGCAAGTTTTTCGTTGATTTTGCGCACCACCAGTTCTAAATGACGGGGGTGCGCAACGTAATTTAAATGGTCAGCGGGCACGGTGAGCACCGGGCAGAGGGTGAAGGTCTCGATCCAGTGCTCGTAAAGGTCGTTCAGCGCTTCGAGGTACTCGCGGGAGATGCCGCGCTCGTAGTCGCGGTTGCGCTGGGCAATGCGCTCCATCAGGGTTTCGGGACGGGCGCGCAGGTAGATCACCAGATCGGGCGGGGGCAGGAACTCCACAATGCCCTGATAAAGGGCGCGGTAGGTGGCGTAATCGCGCTCGTTCAGGTAGCCCTGCCGGTACAGGTTGGCGGCGAAAATTTCGGCATCTTCGTACACCGATCGATCCTGCACCACCGAACCCGGGAACAGGATGATCTGACGATGAATTTGCAGGCGGTTGGCAAGGAAGAAGACCTGCGAGTGGAAGCCCCACGCCGCCATGTTCTGGTAGAAGTCCGAGAGATAGGGGTTGCGCGCTTCCGGCTCGTAAAAAGGCTGCCAGCCCAGTTTGGCACACAGCAGTTTGACCAGTGTGGATTTTCCCACGCCAATATTTCCCGCCACGGTGATATAGCGTTTCATCTCATCCCTCCTGTGTATGGCTTCGGCAAAAGAAAAGGGCGCCAGCCCGCGCGCCCTAACGGGGGATCTCCCCGTTGAGTTCCATTTGAATGACCTGCCGGAAAACTTCGTACGGTTGGGCGCCGATCAATGCCAGCCCGTTGATGAAGAAGGTGGGGGTGGACTGCACGCCCAATTCAGCGGCGTAGGCGTAATCGGCTTCCACTTCATCTTTGTAGCGCTGTTCCTCCAGGCATTGGGTGAAGGCATTCATATCCAGCCCCACCTGCCTGCCGATTTCTTCAAACGCCGAGCGGCTGAAGCCCTGCTGGTAGGTGAACAAACCGTTGTGATACTCCCAGTACTTGCCCTGCTCTCCGGCGCAGTTGGCGGCTTCGGCAGAGGGGGCGGCATTGGCATGCAAGCCGTACAGGGGGAAATCGCGGTACACCAGACGCACCTGATCGCCGAACTCCTCCTGAATGCGGGGCCAGACCTCCTGATGCCACTTGCGGCAGAAGGGGCACTCGTAATCGCTGAATTCGACGATGGTGATGGGCGCATCGGCGGGACCCAGAACGGGGTCGTCATCGACGGGCACATCATAGCGCTTGACCTGCTCAGGGACCTCCACAGCCGAGCCTGCCTGTGCCAGTTGCGCCTTTAAACTGCGCACCTCTTTCTGGAGAGGGACGACAAAGGCAAAGTACGCCACGGCAAAGCCCAGGGCAAAAGCAACGGGGAGGGTGTACAGCCAGCGAAGATTGCGGCGCGGAGCCGCGCTCGATACCTCTAAAGGGATATTTTGCTCTTCCATGGTTTGATTATACCATTCGGCGTTTTTTCTGGAGAGGAGAAAAAAGAGGCTCAGGACTCCAGAGGGGAAGACCATCTGCACAGGCTTCAGCGACCCTGTCATTTCGGTGAGAGATGGGGTTAGATCAAGCCCTCCAGAGAAAGCAGGCGCCTTCAGGAAAGTGTCGTCTGCAACTGCCAGCCCCCCCGCAAACGCGCGTCAGCCCGCAGGTTTCCGTAAGGGAATATTCTCTACCGGATCGAGACGGGTACAACCAAGATAGAATGTCATCACCACATTTTATCTCAAAGGTTTCAGTATCCTCTAACGGATCAAGGCGGGTGCCCTTTGCCAGTCCAAACCACGCAGACGCGCTTCAGCCCGCAGGTTTCCGTGAGGGAATATCCTCTACCGGATCGAGACGGGTGCCCTTCGCCAGCCCAACCCCACGCAAACGCGTTTCAGCCGAAGCGCCCGCAAGGCGCGAAGGTCCCCGTCAGGGGATATCCTCTACCGGATCGAGACGGGTGCCCTTCGCCAGCCCAACCCCACGCAGATGCGTTTCAGCCGAAGCGCCCGCAGGGCGCGAAGGTCCCCGTCAGGGGATATCCTCTAACGGATCGAGACGGGTGCAACACAATGGTGTATGGAGGATGAAATGAAAAACGATTGTTTCAGTATCCTCTAACGGATCGAGACGGGTGCAACGATGTTGTACGGAAACGGAAGATGCATGACTAATACGTTTCAGTATCCTCTAACGGATCGAGACGGGTGCAACAAAGAGATTCTTTCCCCAACCATGATGCTTGACTGAGTTTCAGTATCCTCTAACGGATCGAGACGGGTGCAACACGCCAGCCCAGATGCCGTCATCCGCTGCTCAGAGTGGTTTCAGTATCCTCTAACGGATCGAGACGGGTGCAACTCGTGGATGGACAAACGTTTGACGATACAGATCGTGTTGTTTCAGTATCCTCTAACGGATCGAGACGGGTGCAACCTATCTTAAACGAAGTTGTCAATTACGGCGCAAAGTTGTTTCAGTATCCTCTAACGGATCGAGACGGGTGCAACCCCTAAACAATCTTTCCAGTCTCCCTATTTATCTATGTTTCAGTATCCTCTAACGGATCGAGACGGGTGCAACCCCTAAACAATCTTTCCAGTCTCCCTATTTATCTATGTTTCAGTATCCTCTAACGGATCGAGACGGGTGCAACGCGGATCAGGCGGGTATCTGGTGCCTTCTGATTTTGTGTTTCAGTATCCTCTAACGGATCGAGACGGGTGCAACTTTTCCACCCAGCCAGCCCACCACAAAAACATTACATGTTTCAGTATCCTCTAACGGATCGAGACGGGTGCAACGATCCACAGCCCGACACAATCTACATTGTGTCCACTCGTTTCAGTATCCTCTAACGGATCGAGACGGGTGCAACTCGAGGGTGGCAATAGTGAGAGTATTGCCCGTTGGGTTTCAGTATCCTCTAACGGATCGAGACGGGTGCAACACGGATAGTAAAGGTCTGAAAGCCGTGATCGCGTATTGTTTCAGTATCCTCTAACGGATCGAGACGGGTGCAACAGGTTATCGCCGACGCACACGACATTCCGAGCGTTGTTTCAGTATCCTCTAACGGATCGAGACGGGTGCAACGACTTCACCCGCTCCAGGTGCACCTCAAAACGGGAGTGTTTCAGTATCCTCTAACGGATCGAGACGGGTGCAACACGCCTGGAATGAAAGCCCCTGACCTGCCTGCGCGCGTTTCAGTATCCTCTAACGGATCGAGACGGGTGCAACAAAAGAGAACTCGGAGAGCCGCGCAAGGCCCTGTAGTTTCAGTATCCTCTAACGGATCGAGACGGGTGCAACCTGTTTGTCCGTGATCCAGCCTGTCTCTTTGTGCATGTTTCAGTATCCTCTAACGGATCGAGACGGGTGCAACATGAATACAAAAATTTTTGTGTACAAACGCATCAATAGTTTCAGTATCCTCTAACGGATCGAGACGGGTGCAACTGAATCATGGTCAATTGAATTGCCCACCTCAGAAAGTTTCAGTATCCTATAACGGATCGAGACGGGTGCAACTGAATCCTGGGCAATTGAATTGCCCACCCCAGAAAGTTTCAGTATCCTCTAACGGATCGAGACGGGTGCAACTTTTGAAGAGAACCGCCATAAAGCGATATAATCAGGTTTCAGTATCCTCTAACGGATCGAGACGGGTGCAACGCTGGCAGAATAAATCTGCCAGTTTTTTTTGCTTACGTTTCAGTATCCTCTAACGGATCGAGACGGGTGCAACATACTGATTTTTACGATCTGATTCAGACGATCTCCAGTTTCAGTATCCTCTAACGGATCGAGACGGGTGCAACAGATTCCTCGTTTATCCAGTATTCTACAGACGCAAAGTTTCAGTATCCTCTAACGGATCGAGACGGGTGCAACTTATGAACGTTCTGACGATCCGTTTTTCCGATACTCGTTTCAGTATCCTCTAACGGATCGAGACGGGTGCAACTGACCTGTTGGATGCCATTGACAACATGGCAATCAGTTTCAGTATCCTCTAACGGATCGAGACGGGTGCAACCCCATCGTCGTGGGAATGACGTCGAGTTTCAAGCCGTTTCAGTATCCTCTAACGGATCGAGACGGGTGCAACGACGGACCGGTCCCGTTCCCATTTTATAGA
>FWWL01003686.1_pt1 | contig 27381 bp, 12 predicted proteins | sample 2228331 | NCBI WGS metagenome assembly FWWL01 (sample SAMEA103939775, study PRJEB20133) | metagenome
CCCCCCGCTCCCCAGCCCCCCGCCCTCTGTGCCGGAAACCCAGGAAGAGGACGCGGAGGCCAAAGAAAGTCTTGAACTCGCAGCAAACGTCGAAACTGTCCCAGTTCAGCCATCGGCAACCCCTACAGCAGTACGAACAGGTTTAAAATCCGCCCCTACGGTGATGCCGTCCAATGTAGTGCGGGTGGACTTAGCCCGACTGGATGACCTGATGCGGATGTTGGGAGAATTAGTAGTTAGCCGCGCTCGCTTAGAAGACCAATTAGCTGGTTTGCAAAGCATTGTTCCCACCAAGCATTTACGACCGATTCGCGAAACCAGCCAAGCCCTAGAGCGACAGTTGCGCGACTTGCGCCAAGGGGTGATGCGGGTGCGGTTGGTGCCCATTGGCCAAATATTCTCCCGGATGCAGTTTGTGGTGCGAGATGTGGCGATCGCAACTCATAAGCAGGTGCGTTTGGAACTGAAGGGAGAAGAAACGGAGATTGACAAGTATGTGGTGGAGCGGCTGATGGACCCTCTGTTACATATTGTCCGTAATGCGATTAGCCACGGGTTGGAGTCCGAATCAGACCGTGTAAAAGCCGGAAAACCAGCCCAGGGGCATTTAGCACTGCGGGCGGCTACTTCCGGGGAAATGGTGGTTCTGGAAATCGAGGATGATGGCCGTGGGGTGGACGTAAACCGGGTGACGGAACGCGCTCGCCAGATGGGGGTGCTGGGTAGCGAAGCTCAAATTGACCTGACATCTCTGTTGGATATTCTCTGTCTCTCCGGCTTTTCGACGAAAGAGCAGGCAGATTTGACCAGCGGCAGGGGTGTGGGCTTGGCGGTGGTGAAAAATACCGTGCAAGAACTGGGCGGGATTTTGTCTTTGACTACCGCCCCAGGAAAGGGGACTAAGTTCACCATTGAATTGCCTTTGACTTTGGCGATCGCCGATGCCTTGATTGTTTCCGTCGGTGGGCAAACTTTTGCCGTCCCCGAATCTTCCGTCCGAGAAGTCATTGAAGTGGAAGCCCAGAAGATTATTGCCTTAGAAAATTGGCAGGGCTGGGAGAATAATCCGAGTCATCCTCGCGGAGGAGGGAATCAAGGACTCACGTCCGTCCACCGTCGATTTACCGAACTGCTGCCTTTTCGCCAAGATGTTTTACCGCTCAGGCGTTTAGCCCATCTGTTTGGCTTAAATCAAGTCGAGCGAGACCGTTTTCACGCGGTGATTGTTGGCAAAGATTTAAATACCGTGGGCATCATTGTGGATCGGATTATTGGTCGCCGGGAAATCGTGGTTCAACCTTTGAGCGACCCTTTAATTCAAGTTCCCGGTTTGGCTGGAGCCACCGAATTAGGTGATGGACGGGTGGTATTAATTCTGGATGTGGCGGCGTTAATTAGATTAAGTAAAGATAGTGAAAAATGGGGATAATTATCAATGGTTATTTGTTGATTGTTGTTTGTTGTTTGTTGATTGTTGATTGTTGATTGTTGTTTGTTGATTGTTGAGAAACACAGAAAAAAGAACAAACAACATGCATAATCCCTCCCCCAACAACAAAGAACAAAGGAATCCCTAACCATAGAATCCCTACCCATAGAATCCCTACCCATCAACAAACAACAAACAAGAACCAACAAATAACAACCGACGAATAACAACCAACAAATAACAACCAACAAACAACAAACAACTTATGAACATAGATCGGAAATCCTCGGAACCTTTTATCTTGTTTGAAATTGCTCAAACAAGTTATGCGATTCAGGCAAAATTGGTTCAGCAAATGGAAATGATTTCAACGATTACCCCGGTGCCCAATGCGCCGAATTTTGTCGAGGGCGTGGTATTTTCCCGGGGACAGGTGATTCCGGTCATCGATTTACGGGTGAGGTTAGGCTTAAAAAAAGCTGAATATAATCTGCGGACTCGCCTGATTGTAATTCAGACTGGCACTCGCACCGTGGGGGCGATCGCCGATAGTGCTAGAGAATTTGTTTCCATTCCTACGGAAGCCATTCAACCGCCCCCAGAAGCGATCAGTTCTTCCGCCAAATATGTCTCTGGAATTATTCGGCTGGGAGAACGGACTATTCTGTTGCTAAATGTGGAGCAACTTCTAACCATCGCCGATGAAATCGCCGAACTTCCTAGAAATGCCTAATTGACATTGATATTGACAGCAATAAAATTCCCAGAGTATCTATCGATTGAATTGAAATAAAAGGAGAATTAACCATAATGGCTCGCAAACCTAAACCACAATATCAAAAACAATATCAAAAAACTGCTCCAGTCCCCGCCCAACAAGCAGACAATAGTTTCACTTTGGCGGCAGAAATTTCTCGCGTCCGAGACCAAGCAACTCAAGTAACTGAAACCGCTAAGGAAATTTATCAGATTTCCGAGGACGTGCAAAAAGGGTCTGATGTTCAGCTAAAATCCGTGGAAGAAATCCGCAGTCAAACTCGCTCGATCGCCTCAACTTTGGCCGAAACTGCTCAACAAGCGGAATCTTTGTTTAACTCTAGCGAAGAACTGCTATCTTCCATTAATGAAATGGCCGCATCCAACGAGCAAGTTTCGGGGAATTCTTTGCAGTTGACGGCGGCAATTCGCCAAGTTTCTAGTTCGATTCAAGAAACCAATATTTCTGTTAAAAGTGTGGCCGAAAATACTGAGGAAATGGCTACTTCCGCCAATGAAGTCAGTAGTTCAGTCAGTGAAATTGCCGCCTCGATTAAAAGCGTGAGTCGAGATACCGACAGTCTATCTAGTTCTATTAATGAAACAGCGGCGACCATTGAGGAAATGACCCGCTCGATTCAAAGTGTGTCGCAAAATGCCGAGGATGTGAGTGCAGCGGCAGAAGAAACTACTGCTTCGATGAATGAAATGGGGAATTCTATTGAACAAGTCTCAGCGACGATCGAAAATTTAGCCACCAGCGTGGAAGAGGTGGCTACTTCAATGGAAGAAATGGGGCGATCGGTTCAGGGGGTGGCGCAAAATGCCGAACGGATTACTGATGTTGCCAATACTGCCGCAGTTTCTTCCCAGGAACTAGAGCGATCAATTCGGAATGTGAATAACCTGACTAAACAAGCGTCGGAACTCACCACCAGAGTTGCCCGCGATGCCCAAAATGGCGGCGAAACGATTCAAAAAGCCATTCAAGGTATGGGTCGGGTGCGGGATGCGATGGTGCAATCTGCGGATGTGATTAATGACATGGGCAAGCGCACCAGTGAAATTAGTTCCATTGTGGATACGATTAATTTGATTTCTGAACGGACGAATTTACTCTCGCTGAATGCGTCCATTGAAGCAGCCCGGGCTGGGGAAGCGGGACGCGGTTTCGCGGTGGTAGCGGAAGAAATCCGCAATTTAGCCGATCGCGCGGCTCAGGCAACTACCGAGATTGCGGCGATTATTAAAACTTTACAAGCAGTAGTGCAAGAGGCGATTAATGCATCTAAGGATGCAGTCCGGGTGGCGGAGGTAAGCTCCACTCAGGCAGAGGAAGGCGCTAAAGGGTTGAAAACTATTCTCAATGGGATTCAAGAAACTACCCAGGTGGTGACTCAAATTATGCGAGCCACGGAAGAACAAATGCTGGCCGGTCAAAATGTGGTGCAGGCGATCGACACCACGGTGATTCAAGCCAAAGAAGTAGCCCTAGCGACCAAAGAACAAGCCAAGTCCACTCAAAGCATTGTGGATGCAACCTTGCAAATGCGGAAAATTACCCAGCAAGTGACTCAGGCAATGAACGAACAAGCTCGCGCAGCGCGAGATGTGTTAAAAGCTACCCAAAACACCAGTTCTTTGGCCGTACAAGTCCGCAAAGCAGCGGCAGAACAGGTGAAAGGTTCCCAGCAAATTATGCAAGCGGTGGAGTCGATGCGTCGAAGTGCTTCGACTACAGCCCGGGCTTTATCAGAACAAGCCACCGCCAGCGAGCAAATTTCCCAGGAGGTAGACCGACTGACTCGGATGATTGGCAATGTGAGCAAGTTCATGAACAGTCAATCGGTTGCCGCAAATCAAATTACCCAAGCGGTGGAGTCCATGCGGCAGCAATCCGAGCAAATGTCCAAGGCGATGACCGAACAGTCTCGCACGATTAAGGATATGACTATGGCGGCGCAAAATGTGAATAAGCAGATTAGTCAGATTATCAAGTCGAGTCGGGAGCATTCTCAGATTTTCTCTGCCCAACTGGAAGCGATGCTAGAAATTAATGCCATTGCCGAACGAAATGCTCAAGGGGTGAAGTTAACCCAAAAAGCCGCCGCCAATTTGCTGGAACGGGCGAATCAATTGGCGGCGATTATGGATCGCTTAAGTGATTGATTGGTGACGGAAAGCATCTCAGAAGCGCATATAGCGTAGGGACGGGGTATATTCTCGCCTTAATCGGCTAAAATAATAAAACCCACTCCCTAGAGAGAAGGGAGAAGCGGGGGGCGGGGGAGCCGCCAACCTTGCAGGGGTGCGGAGGGTGCAGGGGAGAAGTTAAAGATTAAAAGTGAGAGGTTAAAAGTGAGAGATTAAAAGTGAGAAATTAAAAGTGAGAGGTTAAAAGTGAGAAATTAAAAGTGGTGGGGGCTTTCTGGCCAAAAGAGACGCTTAGAGGAGAAAAGAGAAAACAGAATATCTTCCCTCTTGCCTCTTTCTTTTTTCCTCTTTCCTCTTTCCTCTGCTTTGCCCCAATTGTTTTAATCATCAATTATTACTCAATAAGGAGTAAATAATATGAGTAAATAATATGAGAAAATAATATGAGAAATTTGGGGAAGTGTTTGGTGTGGGTGAATTTGAGGTGGGTTTTGATGTGGGTGAATTATTAGACATATTGCTGGCTAACAATAATCGGCCAACAATAATCATAAGTAATTTATGAACAATTCATGAACAATTCATGAATAATTCGTAAGTAATAATTCGTAATTAATGGTGATGAAAGCCAGTGAGTTATGTTTAGTATTTAAACAGCCAGATTAAAGCCAGAGGGAAATAAAAATTGTGATTGATTGATTGATTGATTTTAAATAATTGTCAAAATTGTAAACAATGTAAATAGTATCGTAAGTAATCGTAAGTAATACTGATTGACCAATGATGGACAATAGAGCCTTGAAAAGAAAAATTTAGAGGCTTAGATAATTATATCATATCATCATAATTATCATGATTATCATTGTCATACAGTATTGTTAGCATTTCCCGTTCCCCGATAATCCTTTTCCGTTTTCTATTAGATTAGGATGATGATTTTTTGGGAAGTTTATACTCAATAATTAATTTCTTATTTGTAGTTAATTTAGTTATAAAGTTCCAGTTTATGTATTCTTTGAAATCGCAAATCTATGTGATAAAAACAGACAGGAATCTGACGGTGACTTCTTGGGATCCGTTGTTAGAACAAGTTACCGGGCTGTCATCGGAGATTGTGTGCGGCAAACCTTTGAGTGCGATCGCGTCAGCGTTGCGGAGCAATATCGCGCCGGAGATGGATTCAGGCGAGTGGGTAGACCGATTTCAACGGGTGTTAGATGAAGGGGAAATCCAAACCAACACCCCCAATTTCGATCGCCCATTAATTCCTTGTGTTCCTACCAAGTCATCACGCTATTTTCAACAGATGCAGCAGCGGGTGACGATTTCCCCCTGGAGAGACGGCGAACGAATTCGGGGGACAACCATCAGTATCGAGGATGTCACCCCACTGATGGATTTAGAACGGGAAATGGCCGAAAAATTAGCCAGTCCCGATGAAACCATTCGCCTCCAAGCGGCGCAAGCTCTGGCCAATCAAACTACCGATCTACCCGATAATCCTTTGGTATCGGCGATGGGGGATGAAAGTTGGCGGGTCAGACAAACAGCGGTGAATAGTTTAGTGGTGCAAGCTCAAGAAACCACCATTAATCGCATCTTAAGCATATTGCGCGAACAACATAAGAATCTGAGTGTGCTCAATAGTGCCTTGCAGGTATTAGCCCTGAGTAATATCGACACCCTGCCAACGCTGATTGATTGGCTGACTCAAAGCGAGGATGCGGATTTGCGGATTTATACCGCGTTGCTTTTGGGAGAACAAAAAGACCCCCGCGCCATTCAACCCCTGATTTCAGCTTTGGCAGATCGGGATGTCAATGTCCGCTATCACGCGAGCGAAGCTTTAGGGAACTTAAGAGCGGTGGAAGCGGTAGAAATTTTGGCGGAAATTGCCGAGTCGCGGGATTTCTTTTTAGCGTTTCCCGCTTTGGAAGCTTTGATGCGAATTGGCGACCCCCTAGGCGCCGATCGCCTCGTCCCCCTGCTGGAAGATGAGATGCTTTGCGAACCCGCTGCCGGTGCCCTAGGAAAACTGGGGGACAAACAAGTGGTCGAGCCTTTAGCAGAGTTATTAAACAATCCAGATGGGCCAACCCTGGCTATTGCCAAAGCCATTGCTACTCTCTATGAACGCTATGAGAAAGTTTATGGGGAAGGACAGCATATTGCGGATTTGGCCAATCGTGGCATCAAGACTCGAGGAGAGGCGAATTTAATTGCCGCATTATCGGAAGCAAAGGGTGAAGAACTAGCCGCCGTGGCGCTGCTGTTAACTTGGCGTTCCGGTCCGGCAGTGGAACGAGCTTTAGTCCAACTATTGGGCGAACCGATAGTCCGCCCAATGGTGATGGAAACTTTGGTCAACTATGGCCGACAAGGAAAAGAGATTCGCTCGCGAGTCTGCAATCTGTTGATCGAACAACTGGCTGCCGAGCAGTTAGAAGTTCGTCGCTGCGCGGTAATAATGTTGGGACAAATTGGCGATCCCTTGGCGGTGCCAGCCCTGATGGTTTTGTTGGGGGATGTTGACAGTCAGCTTCTGAGTCCACTCGTTGAAGATTCTCTCTCAGGGGCGCTCCCAGGGGCATTTTCATCCGTTCTAGAGGCGGCGCCAGAAGCTGGATCGGGGTCTGCGTTAGAGTTATCTCTGGCGGAACAGGAGCAAAGACGGTTACGGGTTATTTTGGAGCGTTTGGCTCATTTGCCCACAGATCCAGAGTTAATTATTGTCGCCGCTGAAGCTTTGGCCAAAATTGGCGATCGCCGTTCTTTTGAGGCGCTGATGTCCTTGTTGGGTAATCCCGATGCGGGAGTCCGCCAAGCAGCGATCGCCGCGTTAAATTCTCTGGGTCATCCCGATATGTCCGCGCAAATCTTCCAGCGCTTACAGGATAAAAATCCCCGAGTCCGGGAGTCGGCGGTGAAAATTGCTGGCTATTTTGCTTGGCCGAATTGTGTGGATTTGTTGTTGCAATTATGTCACGATGCTGACAGTCGCGTCCGCCGCGCCGCTATTGAACATCTGCCTTATTTAGAAAGCGATTGGGTGGTTCCGGCGTTGGTTGAAGCGATCCACAATGAACAACCCAATGTCCGCGCCTCCGCTGCTCGGGCTTTCGGTCAAATAGACCCAGAGACGGCTTTCCCCCATCTGCTTAAGGCTTTAAGCGATGTTGAACCTTGGGTACGCTATTATAGTGCGCGGTCTTTGGGATGGCACGCCAATATTCAAGCCTTAGAAGCTTTGTGTCTCTTAAGCCAGAACGATCCAGCGACTCATGTCCGGGCAGCGGCGATCGAAGCCCTGGGACAAATTGGTAAGTCTGTGGCTCAGAAAAACCTGTCGTCAGAGTTGCGGAGTCAGATCCAAATGACTTTGGTGCAAACTTTGGCTCCCCTGGCAACTTCAGAAAGTAGTGAAGAAGATGTCGCCCGGACTGCGATCGCGGCTTTGGGAGTCATTGAGCATCCTCATGCCTTGACACCTTTGTTAACGCTGTTAAACTCTCCTTTACCGGCTCGGCGGATTTCCGCTTTGGAAATGCTGGGAAGCTGTGGCAACGAGACTGTGGTGGAGCCAATTCAACGGTTGCTTGATAAGGAAAGGGAGACCAGGGTGGTGAATGTGGCGATTCAAACTCTGGGTAATCTGCGTTCTCAGCCCGCGACGGAGGCTTTGATTAATCTCTTACGCCATTCACAATATCGGGAAGCGGCAATTTCAGCCCTGACTGCTGACGCGGTAGGTGGACATCACAGTGGTGGAGGCAAGGTTTCCACTCATACTACAGAGGAACAAATCCAATGGCTTGAGCGGGGTTTGACTCACCCAGATCCGATGGTGCGATCGGGGTTGGTGGAGGTGCTGACGCGGTTTAAGCATCCTCTGGCGTCGCGGTTGTTGGTGCGAGCTTTGGATGATGGGGATGCGTCGGTGCGACTTTCTTGTATCAGAGCTTTGGCGCATTTAGGGCATCGTGGCATTGAGGAAAAATTAAAGATGATGACGCGCAACGATCCCAATGCCAGAGTCCGTCGGGCAGTCCAGAAGTTGCTCCAGGATTGAACCGCGATCGGGTGCTTTTGGTGCAGGGGAGCTTTCGGGGCTTTCGGTGCGGGGGAGCTTTCGGAGCTTTCGGAGCAGAGGAGAAAAGAGGAAAGAGGAAAGAGGAAAGAGGAAAGAGAAAAGAGGAAAGAGGAAAGAGGAAAGAGGAAAGAGGAAAGAGGAAAGTGAAAAGTGAGAATAAATATCACTATTCACTATTCACTCTTTTCTCTCTTCTCTCTTCTCTCTCCTCTGCCCCTCATCCCCCCTGCACCAAAAGCACCCCTGCACCTCTTCCCCTACACCCTACACCCTACACCCTACACCCCTACACCCTACACCCTACACCCTTAATTTGATATGGAATTTAATTCAGACTCTTTACACTTGTCCGGGACAACCTTTGAACTATTGCGAGATTTAATTGAGGCACATACAGGTATCCATTATGATCAAAAACAACGCGAAATCTTACAAGATAAACTAGCCCCTCGCATCTTTACTCTGGGATTAGACTCTTTTTTGGATTACTATTATTTACTAAAATATGATTCAGGAGCCAAAGAAGAGTGGGTACAATTGATGAATATCATTTCGGTGCCGGAAACATTTTTTTGGCGTGAATTCGAGCAAATTAAGTCAATGGTTGATATTTTAGTCCCCGAATATTTTGCCCACGGAAATAAAGGCCCTTTAAGAATTTGGAGTGCCGCCTGTGCGACAGGGGAAGAACCGTTAACCATTGCGATGGCTCTAAATGAAAAAGGTTGGTTTCATCAAGGTTTACCCATTGAAATATATGCCAGTGATGGTAGTGCGAGAGCGATTGAAATCGCCAAACGGGGCTTATATCGAGAACGCTCTTTTCGTAGTTTACCTCTATATCTGCAAAAAAAATATTTTCATCAGCACGATCAAACATCCTGGAAAATTATTCCAGAAATTCATCAACGAGTCCAATGGTCTAGGATAAATTTGATGAATGAGGATGAAGTCCGCCCGATGGCTACAGCGCCTTTTATTTTTTGCCGCAATGTGTTTATTTATTTCGCGCCGGAAACAATTAAGAAAACCTTGCATATTTTTGCTGAAATGATGCCTGCACCTGGATATTTGTTTGTCAGTGCTTCTGAATCTTTATTAAGGTTAACTAATGAGTTCGATTTGGAACAAGTCAATGGGGCTTTTGTTTATGTTAAAAGAGTATAAGCAAGTATAAGCAAGTATAAGCAAGTATAAGCAAGTATAAGTGTAGATTTTCAACGGCAAGTAAAAACACATTGTAGGGGGTACGGGTAGTTGTATGATTCAACAAGTGGTCAAGGTTTTAGTAGTAGATGATTCCGCTTATGTGCGGAAAGTTGTGAAGCAAATGCTTTCACGCAGTCCGTTTATTGAAGTGGTGGGAACGGCACCAGATGGAGAAGAAGCTTTGAGGAAAGTCGAGGAGTTGCGCCCCGATGTGGTGACATTAGACTTAATTATGCCCAATATGGATGGGGTGCAGTTTCTCAAGGCGCAAATGTCTAAGTCCCCCATTCCGGTGGTGATTGTTAGTATTGCTGATGAAGCGGGGGAAATGGCTTTAACCGCCCTGAGTGAGGGGGCGGTTGATTTTGTGCAAAAACCCACTGCTCTCGCTAATGAAAAAATCTTTAATTTGACTGAGGAGTTAATTGAGAAAGTCAAAGCAGCGGCGAAAGTCCGTCCCTTTGGGATGTCAGGGAGAAAGTTGACTCCAGCCGTTCAGCAGCCGATCGCCAAAAAAGTGTTATCGAGATCCCCCGATTTAATTGCGATTGGTATTTCTACCGGGGGGCCACAAGCCCTGACCTATTTGATTCCCCAGTTGCCTGGGGATTTGCCCGTACCCGTGGCGATCGTGTTGCATATGCCGGTGGGTTATACAAAACTTTATGCCGAACGACTGAATAACATTTCTGCCCTGACCGTGGTTGAGGCAGAGGAAGGAGAAGAGTTAAAACCTGGAGTGGTGACGATCGCACCCGCAGGGCGACATTTAACCTTTGTTCGCAAGCCTATCACCAACACCGTAGTCACTCATTTAGATAGTCGTCCTTTTGATACTTTGCATCGTCCCAGTGTGGATGTGATGTTTGAATCCGCCGCTGAAGTCTATCGCGATCGCGTTTTGGGCATTGTGATGACGGGAATGGGTAGTGATGGCAAACAAGGTGCTGCCTGGATTAAGTCCCAAGGGGGGACAATTTTTACCGAAGCAGAATCCAGTTGTGTGGTCTATGGTATGCCTCGGTCTGTGGTGGAAGCTGGGTTAAGCGATCATGTGGTGACACTGGAAAATATGGCCAACGCGATTCTGGCTTTATTTTAATTAAATTTTAATTCAGGGCTTTCGCGTTCGCGCATAGACATCAGAGTTCAAGTAATAAGATATCTGCGCGAATGCGGCGCCCCTAGGAGTTGTTAACGGTCAATTGTCGATCGCCGGGTGAATGCAAATAACCGATCGCCCATAAAAAGCAGGGGAGCTTTCGGAGCAGGGGGGCTTTAGGTGCTTCAGGTGCTTCAGGTGCAGAGGGGAGAGTGAATAGTGAATAGTGAATAGTGATATTTCGTTTAACTTTTAACTTTTCACTTTTAACTTTTCACTTTCCCTGTTCCCCGTTCCGATACTGTTCCCCGTTCCCTACCCAGCAACCAACAACCAGCAACCACCAACAAACAACCAACAACCAACAACCAACAACCAACAAAGTATTCTCGTTCCCAGAGAGACCCTGGGAACCAGAGATAACAATATAATAATATTTAATAGTTAGTAGCAAATAGCCAATAACTAATAACAAAAGAATCTCTACCCAGCAACAAACAACCAACAGCAAACAACCAACAACCAAGAACAAACAACAAACAACAAACAACCAGCAACCAATAATACCAAATCTAGAATAGGATACGGATAATGGCGGATTATCTCTGAATAAAGGAATTGAGCATATTGGGCATATTAAGCATGAAAGAGTTGGTTGGCAATTCCTGACCTATTATACAAGGGTTAGTGCGTCATTATCTAAGAGAATTATGTTGGAGCTAAGAGAATTATGTTGGCTAATTTAACGCTGAAATCCCGCCTTTTTTTGTCTTATTTAGTTTATCTGGTGTTTTTAAGTATTCCAGGGGCGATCGCCCCGGCTTACTTCTACCTGAATTCTCAAAAATTTGTCTACCAAACCCCAGACATCCGCCAAAACTTACTGGCAAATCAACTGGCTGAGTCAAAAATTAAAATGCAAGAATCTATCTTAGGATATGTTAGCACAAAAGACCAGGTTTTTGTCGAATCTTATGATGTCAGTTTTCAGCAATTGAACAATGCGGTCGCGGCAGCGTTGCGGAGCAATATCGCGGCAGCGGAGCGGAGTTCTTTCGCTGTTTTGAATCAAGGGAAAACAGATATACCCCTCGAATCGGCAAGTTCCGGACAAAAAATTTTGCTCTTGACTCAACAATTAAATGATTTAAATCAATATATTTTAGCTTCGATAGAAGCCGGAAAAACTCAACAGGCTATTCGGGCTATTGGGGCGGATGAAAGTAGGCAAATCTGGGTAGATTTAACCGCAGAAATTGAAAAAGTGAGAATTGCCGAAATTCAGGCAGAGACTCTAAAAATCCAAGCAGTTAATACCTCGGTGAAGCAGTTAATTTTTATGGGGGCTTTGGCTAATCTGATTTTTTTCCTGTTGGCGATCGCCCTAGGTTTGGTGATGAGCGATCGCCTTTTGGCAAGGGCAAATCAGTTGGTCGATCCGATGGTGAAATCTTCCGTGGCGATCGCGCAAGAAATGAACGAACACGAACAAATTACCCAACATCAAGCCCTGATGTTTAGTGCTGTCACACCTCAACTAAGAGATGTACATGAATTTTCTCCGATTGTCCTGGAAAAAACTACCTTTATTTGTCAGCAGCTTGAAGAGATTTCCCTAAATTTACGGGAGATTCGGGAGCAGTTTAATCAAATTAAAGATTTAAGAGATTTGAGCGATCGCCTAGTGGACTACAGTAAAAAAATTTCGCTAAGTATTAGTTTCAAAATTAGTCTCAAAACTTGGCAAAGCAGTCCAGAAATCGCTCGGATGTTTGTTTTATTAAATACAGAAATTAAAACTTTGACTAATCAGACTCAAAAAATCGCGCAAACTCTTAGTCGAATTGTCCGGGAATCCGAGCAGATTCAACCTCATACTTTATCATTTACCCCGCCCACTTGGGGGAGTCATGGTGCTGAAGGAGAACTTCCCAATAATACTAGCAATACTTTTGTGAGTAATCATGTCAGTAATCATGTCAATAATGATTTACCCCCGATTCCTGGTGAAGCGATCGAGCGGCTGTTGCTCGGTTGTGAAAAAATTAAAATTCAGATGGCAGAATTGGCATCATATAGTCAGGAGCAAGTAACAAAAAGCAAGCAAATTTTGCAGACTACGGCAGAATTAGAAGCAGCCACCATGACCACGGCTTGTGGAATTGGTGAAACCAATCTTCAGATGCAAAAACTTAAACAGCTTGCCGGTAATTTAAAGTTGTTTGTTGGTAATTCTGCCTCGTAAATTAAGAGCATATTGGTTAAAAGTTAACTCTGACGATCGCCGCAGATTTTGCCAACATTATAGCGAAGGGTACATTAGCTGCATCAGCCTTAAAGTTACAACATCTAAGCTTCTGCTGTCGCCCAAGAACGATCTGAGGCGTTTTTTTTGCTTTTTTTTTTAAATTAATAATTCATCCTTAAGTTAATATGCTAAGATAATAAACTAGAAAAAAACCCCTTCTAGAAACCGGGTTTCTTAACCAAGCTATCAGTACGAAGCGTAAATTGTCCCAGAAACCCGGTTTCTTCTTCCCAAAAAAATCTTTCATTGAAGTCGTTTAGAAGAATGTCTCAGAAAATGTCATTAAGAAATCAATCAATTATTTTTGCGATCGCCCTGGGAACTATCCCGGTAATCGCCACCGGAACCATCGCTTATTGGATTACGAATCCAACGATTAAAACTGGAGTTATTCGCTATCAAAAAACTCTGGCAATTGGCATCAGCAACCGCATCCATCAACTGACCAGCGAACGGGTCAACGATCTGAGAGCTATCTCTGGTTTGGCTATGTTCCCAGAGCCAAAAATCGTCCCCAGTCCAGCATTTGATCAACTGAATGTGCTGATGGAAACTTTTCGCCAATCTTATGATATGTACCAAAACATCTTGGTCTCTGACCTCACCGGCCAAGTGATGTTACAAACCCAAGGTTCTGCTGTCTCTAACATTGGCAATGAAGACTATTTTCAGCAAGTCCAACGCACCAATCAAATCGCCGTTGTCAAACGTAGAGAACAAGGCGGTGAGTATGTCATTATTATGGCTGCACCTTTACGAAATATCAACAGTTCGCAGCCCATCGGCGTGGTGCGGACGCTCATGCCGGTAAAAGAGTTGACCGAAGTCGTGAGCTTTGCGGCGGCGCGGTTAGCGGAAGGGGCAGAAAAATTTCAGAGTGAAAATTATTATCTTATTGATGGGGAAGGGAATGTGTTTCTCTCTAGTAATCCGAGTCTGGTGGGACAAAAAATTGAGAGTCAGATTCCCGAATTTCGCCAGTTATCCCAAAATCAGCAAACCATCAGTCAAGAATTGTTTAATCCTGCCACCAAGGAAAATATACTGATCACTTATGTCCCTATACCCGCGATCGCTGACGTAGCCAACCTTAACTGGGGTGTGGTTGTCACTCACGATACGAAAGAAGTTTTTGCTACAGAAAAACAGTTGTTTTGGGTATTGACTGTGGTGGTGGTAGTCACCTCTGTATTGGTGAGCATCATTGCGGCTTTATTTGCCAATCGCACTACCCGCACGATTACGGAAATTGCCAATGTCATCGCCGAATCATCGGTAGAAATTGCCAGCACAATGGAACAGCAAGAACGCAGTACCAGCCAACAAGCGATGGCGGTGAATCAAACCACTGCCACTATGAATGAGTTGAACAATTCCGCTCGACAGTCCGCAGAGCAAGCGGAAGGGTCGGCTCACGGAGCTCGTCAGGCGTTAAATTTGTCCCAGAAGGGCAGCAATGCGGTAGAAGATACCCTGGAAGGGATGAATACTCTCCGAGAAAAAGTTGGGGCGATCGCGCAACAAATTACGCGACTCAGCCAACAAACCGATCAAATTGCCAGTATTTCCACCATTGTGGCTGACCTAGCCAACCAAACCAATATGTTAGCCCTGAATGCTTCCGTGGAAGCAGTCCGGGCTGGCGAACATGGTAAGGGATTTGGGGTGGTGGCTAGTGAAATTCGTAGACTCGCCGATCAGAGCAAAAAGTCCGCTGAGAGAATTAGTATATTAGTAGCAGATATCCAAAATTCTATTGACCTCACAGTAATGGTGACTGATGAAGGGACAAAAACCGTAGAAGACGGAGTAAAAATTGTCCAAGAGACAGAGAAAGCTTTTCTCGGGGTCAGTAGTGCAATTAACAATATGGTTCTGAGTTGCCAACAAATTTCCTTGAACGCGGAACAGCAGGTGACGGCCATTCAACAAGTGGTCGATGCGATGAATAGCTTGAAATTATCGGCACAAGAAAATGTTCAGGGAATTAGTCAAGTAAAAATCCGCACCCAAGAACTCAGCAAAGAGTGTAAAACCCTGCAAAGTATTGTCTAGTATTTTATAATATTGTCTAGTGTTTGTCTAATATTGCCTATCGCCTAATCTTGCCTAATCTTGTCTAATCTTGCCTAATCTTGCCTAATGTCTAGTATTGCTCAAACAAGTAAATTAACGAGTAAATAATTAAAATTATGAACGGTTTTTTCAAAAGACTCCAAGAATAAACAAACGGAAAGTTTGAAGACAATCTTATAGGTTAATTTTGGTGGCGTTTGGTGGTGATTGTTTAGCCGAAATCCCGATGTCATCCATGACGAAATTGCACTTTTGGCAATCTAATTGCGTGGTAATCATTAGGGTGGGCAATGTTGCCCATACGACAAGCAATTTTGGTAATATGGGGTAATTTGGGATAGCTTGAGGCATTTTAAGGATGCGGATTTTTTTCGATCTTGATGTAAATCATGGGGATTCATGGCTGATTGCCCTTATTACCAGTGATTACCAGTGAGTGAAACAAAATGATGTCCTGGAACGGATTAAAACTTAAAGGTCAGATTTTGGTGGGTTATGCTTTCCCGATTATTTTCTTGGCCATTCTGTCAGTTATGGTGTTAGTCAATGTCCAGAAAATTAATCAACTGACTGACAACATCAAGCAGGGAAATAAAATTGTCAATCTTATGAGCGAAGCGACGCTTCATGCTATTCGCATGGAACGTTCGATGCGAGGATATCTGGTGAATCAGAAGCCTCGTCATCTAGAAGGAGTGAGGCTGGGACGTGAGTCTTTCAATCAAGCGATCGCCGAGATAAAATCTAGCCTCAGCTTTCACGACGACCGAGCACAATGGCACCGTTTTACTCAATTTGCAATGCTAGGTGAAGAGTTGAAAGCCGCTGAGGATGAAATTTTAAGTTTAGTGCAGTCAGGTGATTTAGCCGCTGCCCTAGAATTATTTGCTACGGATGAAACCAGCTATCTGATTCGCGATATCCAAGCAGTTTATACGGAATTTAAGCAGGTAGAAGAACAACAGATTGCTAGGGAACAAATGGAGTATCAAGCGGCGATTCAAAGTTTATGGGCGATCGCAGCCCTGGGAACCGCGATCGCCAGCATTTTAGCTTTGGTTTTTGGCAACTTAATTGCGGCAAATGTGCGGCACCGAATTGATCGCGCCGTTAGTTCTTTGGCTACTTCTGCCCATGAATTACTGACAATTGTTATCGAATATGAACAAATAAGCCAGAATCAAACATCGGCTTTTACCGAACTTTCTCTGGCAATGACCCAGTTAAGCGGATCGTCTCAAGGCACCGCCACGCGATCGCAAACGGTGGCTTTCGGGGTCGAGTCTATCTTGGTTTTAGTGGATGGCAAGACGCGGAGAAAAACCCAGAAAGATAGAGCTCCGCTCCGCTACCGCGACCGAGAAACCGACTATGTGAGCGCCCCGAATATGAGCGCCCCGGATCTTATCCCATTTAAAAAAGTTTATCCAACAGCAGGGGCGATCCCCCCGTGGTCGCCCCCTCCCCCTATCCATAATGTGGCATTTTTGGTGGGAAACGGTGTGAGTAAACAAGATTTTAGCGCCCCGAATATGAGCGCCTCGGAAACATCTCATCAGGGACTCTCAGACCGGGTGACGGAAATTTCCCGAAATATGCAACAGTTGAATCAACAAGTAGAGCGAATTGATGCGATCGCCAATTTAGTCCACAGTTTCGCCAATCAAACCAATATGCTGGCGCTAAATGCTGCCGTCGAAGCGGTTCATGCGGGTCAATTGGGACGTGGGTTTGCCGTTATTGCCGACGAAATTAGAAAATTAGCCATGCAAAGCCGTCAGTCCGTAGATCAAATTAATCTTTTGGTGCGGGACATCCACCAAGCGACTGCTCTGACGATGATGGCTACGGAAAACAGCAAACAAAGTTGCGCCGATTTGCTATTGGCACTCAATCAGATCGCTGAAGCTATTCAAGAAATTTCCTGGAATACTCAGCAACAAGCCCAAACCATCAATCAAGTCAATCAAGCAATTTCGATTTTAACCACGAGTATGGAAAAAACCAGCAATAAGTTTTCCCTTGTCAAACGGACAGCGCAACAGTTAAACATAGCTACAGACGATTTAAAAGTGATTGTCTGAAGAAAAAGCCTTGGTTAATTAAAAATTAACAATCAACCATAAATTCGTTATGAGTAAAATTAATACTTTAAGGAGTAAACTGTACTTAGGATTTTTTGTTATCCCAGCAGTGATTCTCTCAACAGTCAGTGGTTACTCGTTATATTCATTTTACCGCATGAATCGACAAGTGGGGAAAATTTTTGATGATAATGTAATTACTTTAAGAGAAGTGAATGCTTTACTCGATAATTATGGCGTGATAATCGTTGATGCCACCAATAAAGCTAGGGTGGGGATTATTACTACGGATGAGGCTTTAGCTTTAATTTCTCGGTCTCAAGCAGAAATTAGCCAAAGCTTAGATAGATATGCTAAGACAGTTCAAAATGAAAAAGAAGCGGCTATTATGCAGGGATTGTCTGAAGCACTTGTTAAAGCAGATCGAGAAATTGACAGGCAAAAAAGATTATTAGAAGAGAGAAATATTGCTAAATTACAAGTCGATCCAAATGCTATTTATTTAGCGATAGATCCAGTTAGTAAATATCTGCGTGAATTAAGAGACTTACAAATAGAAAATGCCTCGGTAGAACGGGAGAAAGCTAATCAGATTTTTTCCCAAACTCTCTGGATTTTTGGGGCTTTAGTTTTTTTGACTGTAGTGGGTGCCTCACCTTTTGGCTATTTGATTAGTCAAGCGATTATCGGTAAACTGAAACATACGGTGATTGATATTAGTGAGAGTGCGAGACGAATTGCGATCGCTGCTGAAGAACAAGAACGGATTGCATCTAACCAAGCTAGTTCGGTGAATGAAACAACTACTACAATGGACGAACTCAAAGCTTCTTCCCAGAAATCAGCGGAGCAAGCGGAAGCCGCACTGAATGGAGCCCGACAAGTGTTACTATTGGTGAAAGGAAATGGACACAAATCTGAAGATGAAGAATGGCATAATAGCTACAATTCTAGCTTAAGTGAAAAAGTTGCCGAAATTGCCGAGCAAATTAAAAATTTGAGTAACCAAGTGCAGCAAATTAATACTATTGCCGAACTGGTGACTAGTTTAGCAGACCAAACCAATATGTTGGCGATTAATGCGGCAGTAGAAGCGGTGCGGGCGGGGGAACAGGGGAAGGGTTTTGGGGTAGTAGCGACAGAAATTCGCAAACTGGCCGATCGCAGCCGAGAGTCTGCGGTACAAATTAACCATTTGGTTAGAGATATTCAAGTGGCTACAGCAGCAACGGTTTCCGCCACGGAAGAAGGCAAAACAACCGCCTCCGTAATTGTTGAAGCCATTAATAATATTGTGTTAAATTCACAGAAAATATCGCTGACTGCACAGCAACAAGCCACGGCTATTCAACAAGTAGTGGGGGCGATGAATACTCTCAATAACAGTGCCCAACAGACGGCGATCGGGATTGCTGAAACCAAAAAAAGTACCGAGCAACTAAAGTCGGCGGCGGAAACTTTGAATGAGATGCTTTAATGGTGAACGGGTTCGACCGGGCTGTGGCAACGGTGATGTAGGTAGCAGGAGACGGGTAAACCCTGCCCCTGATATGGTGTGTGCTATACCTGCTTGTCAGGTGCAAATAATCCAGGGAGTAGATATAATTGATTTCAAGGCATCATTTCAAGGCATTTGTAGGGTGGGCAAATTTTGCCCACCCTATTGACTACTACTGATTACTATACTGATTACTATATCGATCATCGTTGATCGTTAGATCATTGGTTGATGATTAGCTGATGATTAATTGATAAAAATTTTGCCCAATCCGTTGAAGGACACAAACCGATGATGATAGAAGATGATGAACTCCGCACGACCTTTCAGTTTGCCAGTGAAGAACATTTGCAGAAATTAGACGAAGGATTGTTATATTTGGAAGAACATCCCGAAGACCAGGAAAAACTGTCAGAAATGATGCGAGAAGCTCATAGCCTGAAAGGGGATGCGGGGATGTTGGGGGTCAAAGATGTGGCAACTTTGGCTCATCAATGGGAGCATTTGTTGGGGACATTAAAAGATGGCAAAGCTTCTGGGAAAGAGGGGGTCTACGATCGCCTTTATGCGGGTTTGGATGCCATTCGTAAATTGGTACATGAAGCGGTGACAGGGGAACCTAGTGGGGTCAATACCTTTTATGTATTGGCGCAATTAATGGGAGCGAAATCTGACTCGGAATCCGGAGAAAGTGGGTCGGATGCCGCAGCGCCATCATCTGCTACATCATCTGCTACATCATCTGTGACACCAGATGTGACATCAGATGTTGTGACATCAGATGTGACATCAGATGTTGTGACATCAGATGTTGTGACACCAGATGTCCCAGATGAAGTGCGATCGCCAGCCCCGATCTTATCAGAAATAGAAACGCCACCAGCCAGCCCGGAAGTACCAGAAATCATCACGCGATCGCCTAGTGTAGAAGGGTCTGAAGTAGCCAGTTCACTGCTAATTGATGATGAAGAGTTGCGAACGACTTTCCGGTTTGCTAGTGAAGATCATTTACAAAAGTTGGATCAAGGGTTGTTACATTTAGAGACTCATCCCGAAGACCAAGAAAAATTGGCCGAAATGTTACGGGAAGCCCATAGCCTCAAAGGGGATGCGGGGATGCTAGGAGTTAAAGATGTGGCGACTTTAGCCCATGCCTGGGAGCATTTGTTAGGCACTTTAAAGGAAGAAACTACGGTTCTGACTGGGGAGTTGTGCGATCGCCTCTATTCCGGCTTAAAAGCGATTCGCCAACTGGTGAATGAAGCGACTACCGGCGAACCGAGTGGGGTAAATGTGCCGGATGTTTTGGAGCAATTAAAGGTCAGCACCCCTGGCGATCGCTTTCCCACCGAGAAGGAAGCCGCCATTGTTCCGGGGAACGGGGGCACTCTTGTGCCAGGAAGCGAAACCGCCTCATCTCCTCTGCCCCCCCGCCCCTCTGCTGACGACCAGCCCCCCCGCCCCTCTACTCCTCTGCCGATGGCGGGTCGCCCCACCGCCTCCCCCACCCAACCGGCGAAAGCCTTATCTTCTGAATCAGGGCGATCGCCAGAGGCCAAAACCCAGGCCAAAACCCAGGACTTAGAAAGCTTCACGGCTACGGATGCCAGTACATCCAGCAAAACCGGGGCTTATCGGATTGAGTCCATTCGAGTGGAAACCCGAAATCTGGATGAGTTGATGACTCAAGCCGGTGAATTGACCGTAACCAAAAGTCGGATTAATCATCGACTGGCGGAAGTTGAAGAAATTGTTAGCCTGTGGGAAGAGTGGAACCGCGATGTTTTTGCCTATCGTTTTTGCTTGGATGAAGTGGCTAAAGGCGATCGCAATGGTTCTTTGGAGCAATTAAAAAGTTTTCATCATCGCACCGAAGAACGGCTACAAAAGTTCGGTGAGTTGATTCTCAGTCTGAGAAGTTCTATGTATGAAGATACGGCGCGATTGGATCTGGTAGTTGATGAGTTAGAGGAAGGCATCAGAACTCTGCGGTTGTTGCCGATGTCTACGATTATAAATTTATTTCCCCGCATGGTTCGCGAATTGGCTAAAGAACATGGAAAACAAGTAAATTTGGTTTTAGAAGGGGCAGAAACGCGAGCGGATAAGTTGATTCTGGAAGAAATGAAAGACCCTCTAATCCATATTATTCGCAATGCGGTGGATCATGGAATTGAAACCCCAGAAGAACGGATTAAACAGGGCAAACCTGCCGTCGCCACCATTCGGATTAAATGCTACCAGACTAGCAACAATATTATTATCGAAGTTAGCGATGATGGCCGGGGACTGGATCTGGAAAAAATTAAGCAAACTGCCCTCAAACGGGGCATTTGTCGGGCTGATGAACTGGCAACGATGACCGTTAATCAGATTCAAGCTTTAATCTTTGCCCCCGGTTTTTCCACCCGCACTTTTGTCACGGAAGTTTCCGGCAGAGGTGTAGGTTTGGATGTGGTGCGGACGAATGTGGAACGACTCAAAGGCGCGATCGCGGTTCACTCCACTCCGGGCAAAGGTTGCACTTTGCAACTGCAATTAGGCACCACCTTAGCCACTGCTCATGTTTTGCTCGTCCTTGTGGATCAACTGATTTATGCTTTGCCGGTCGAAGCGGTTCAAATGGCCAAGTTTATCTCCCAAGAAGAGATTTTTTCTTTGGAAGGCCGGAAAACGATAATTCTCGAAGGTCAACCCGTTTCGGTAGCCCAATTGAGCGATTTACTGCCGATTAACTCAAATATTCCCGAACGGATGCGAGTCAGTCGGAGTCAGGGTGCTTTTGGAACTAAACATCATCAAGAAAATAACAAAGCCTCTCTCGATCAGAAAGTGCCTTGTATTATTCTGCAAATCGGCGAAGAACGTTTAGGATTACTTGTAGATGCCCTGATTGATGAGCAAGATGTGGTTTTGAAACCTCAGAGTAAATTGCTCCAGCGAGTCCGCAATATTTCCGGCGCCACCATATTAGGAACCGGGGAAGTTTGTATGGTACTCAATCCCCAAGATTTGATTAAATCAGTTCGCCAACAAAGTATTATTATTAGTGATGCCCAAACCATTGATGATCGCATCACAGAAAAGCGGAAAAAAGTGATCTTATTAGTAGAAGATTCCATCGCCACCCGGACTCAAGAAAAGCGCATTCTCCAAAGTGCTGGTTATGAAGTGGTGACAGCGGTGGATGGTTTGGATGGCTGGAATAAGCTGAAAACTCGTCATTTTGATGCGGTGGTTTCGGATATCCAAATGCCCAATCTTGATGGCTTAGGACTTACAGCGAAAATTCGCGAACATAAGGAATATAGTGAATTGCCGATTATTTTGGTGACATCTTTGGCGAAAGATGATGATAAACGTCGGGGGGCAGAAGCGGGGGCAAATGCCTATATTACTAAGAGTAGTTTTAACCAAGAATTGCTCTTAGAAACTATTGAAAGATTAATTTTGTAGATTTCTGAATTAGATGTAGGGGCTTTTCAAGCGAATCGCTCCTACACTTGAACCAGAATTGATATAATTATTTAAATATTCTTTCTTTGAGGCGGTATTTTATGCGGGGCAAATTTTCCCAAGGTCAAATCATCCCATTTTGTCTGGAATTTTGGACATTAGGTGCGATCGCCGCCGGAATTTTTCTGAGAATTATTCACCTAGGCGATCGCGAATTATGGTATGATGAAGTATTATCCTTACTGCTGAGTAATGGCCAAAAAATTGCCTACCAAACCCCGGAAAACTTGCCGGTAAAATTAGCTGCTTATTCCAATCTCCTGACTTTACCTCCGGTGGCTGGGGTGGGTGATTTTCTCAACAATTTAGTCAATTTACTCAGAGGAATTGTCGGCGGTGAACCTCATCCCCCACTATTTTATTTAAGTCAGCATTTTTGGCTTTATTTGTTTGGCAATGGTGAGGCAGCCATGCGGAGTTTGGGGGTAATTATCAGTATTGGCGCGATCGCGGTTTCTTATCATTTAGGTAAACTACTTCTGGGACATCGTGGCGGACTTTTCCTAGCAGCTTTATTAGCGGTTAATCCATTTTATCTGTTTCATTCCCTCAACTTACGGATGTATGGTCCCCTAGTTTTTTGGACGCTTTTAACTACATTATCCCTGTTGCAGTTAATTCGCTTAGAAAAAGTAGAAAAAGTAAGGTGGGCAAAATCTGCCCATTCTACAAATTGTGGGAAAATGCGCTTGCCTAAACTACTCTGGACATTATTATTAATTGCTAGTGTCACCGCTGGTTGTATGACCTTTTATTTATTTGCCTATTGGATGATTACCCTGGGAGTAGTGGTACTTTTTTTAGATCGGCAACATTGGTGGCAACATGGATTACGCTTAGGGGCGGGAGTTTTAGGCACAATTCCTTGGGCATTGTGGGGCACATTGCAGCAACTCCGCAATGCTGATTTTGGTCGCTTTAATGCACCCCCTGGATTTTGGGCAAGTATGGCGCAACATTTACAAGATGTTGCCAATACTTTGGGCATTCATTTACTGATTGGCGATTGGGTGACTAGCTTACCTAATTATATCCAGGCGATCGCGGGTTTTATGATGCTAGGCTTACTCATTTTCGGGACAATTTATCGGTGGCAAAATTATCAGCTTCCGGAAAATAACCGGGATGAATTATTGATATATTCTCAGCAGCGTTTGCTAATATTAGGCTGTTTATTAAGTTTATTTCCCCTATGCCTTGCCTTAGCGGTGGATATAATTAGCGGTAAATTTACTCTGGGCTTTGGTTGGGGCAGAAGCATGATTTTTATTCTTCCCGGCAGCTTACTACTGATGGCTATTTTAATCATGGGCAGGTCTAATTCTCCCGCTGCCCCTGACCGTTGGCGGCCACAAATTGCCGGATTTGTGCTATTATTATATTTAGGCATTAATCTGGGAGATTTTACCCTCAGACCGCGAGAAATGTTTCATCAAATTGCCAATATTATTAGTACAGAAATTACTTCAGAAGCCACTTCAGAAGCGCCGCGTCCCACCTTAATTGCGATGAACTCAAAAGCTTGGGGTCATGTGATGCGTTTAGCCTATTATATTCCCCCAACTATGCCAGTGATGCTGTTAGCGACACCCGCCCCGGAATTAGCGATCGATCTGGAGAAAACCCTGGCAGAAAAATCAACGGCTTATGAGCAAGTTCTCTGGGTCGATAGTCATGCCCCCATTTGGTCACAGCCAACCACAGAAGCGGAAAAACAAGCGATTACCAAAGTTTTAGCCTCTCAATTTCAGCTACAAGAAACTTGGCAACTTTCTGGCACTATGAATAGTGATGAATTTACCGTACAACTTTATCGTTAGGTATTAGCATTGTCCGGTAGGAAAAAATTTTCCCACCCTACTTTCTTAAATTACTATAGCATTGTCCGGTGGGCAAATTTTGCCCACCCTACTTTCGCTACTTTCGCACGGTGGGAAAAAATTTGCCCACCCTACTTTTGGCAAGAGGAAGCCGATCGCACATTTTCGGCATCCGGGGGAATAAATTGAGGATTTGCTGTTAACATGATTTCCCCATTGGCAGCGATCGCATATCCGGTAGCTTCGATAAGTTTTGGGGCTTTTAGTTGATGGTTAGCCGTTGACATTTGGCTTTGGAGTTGGCTATGATAAATGGGGCGATCGTCGCTCCATAAAGTATAGCTGCTGAGGGGGTGATCAGGAGTTGGGGGCAAGCCACCGCGTCCGGTAAGATAAAAGCTATTTCCTGCCTCAGCACAAATGTCGCGAGCGACTAAACTTTGCACGTCAACCACTTCAGTTTGTAACTCTACCAAACCCGCACCAGGGTCAACATCTGGGGTTTTTATTTGCACCACACCGCTAAATTGTGGCCCTAATTCTGAAGTAGCGGTAATATCACTATTGGGGGTTGGTTGTTGGCGAAATTCTGTGCCAAAAATTCCCTGGGAATTAATCACCACTCGACCGCCAAATCCCTGGGACGCATTGGCAGTAATATCGCTATTTTCCAAAGCAGTAATAATCTGGGAATTAATCGTAATATTGCCCCCATCCCCAATGCCTCTGGCTTCGGTGGAAATATTGCTATTTTCTCGTAACTGTAAATTTCGGCTATTTAAGAAAATATTCCCGCCTTTCCCAGAGGCAGTAGTGGCACTGAGTCTTCCATGATTTAGGTGAATAGAATTGGCAGAAATTTGCAAATTACCCGCATTTCCCGTTCCTTCTCCACTCACGGTAATAAAGGCGCGATCACTCACAATTAATTTATCGGTTTGAATCAATAAATCACCGGCTTGTCCTGCCCCCACACTATTAGCCAACAAAGAACTACCTTTAGCCAATTCCGGCATAGTTGTATTGGTCGCTCCGGTAATTTCTAATAATTCTGTAGCATTAATTTGTAAACTTCCGGCGGAACCTTCTTCGCTGGCAGCGGATATAATGCCACCATTTCTAATAGTTAATCGCCCCGTATTTACCGTCAAAGTCCCGGCTGGAGAAGCACCGGATAATCCTTGCACGTCTAGTAATGATGAACTGGTATATAACCCACTAATCCAAGAAATATCGGGAGTTGTGCCATCAATTTCAATAGATTCACTGGCATTAACCGTCAAATTTCCGCCAATTCCTCGACCGGAAGAAGAGGAGTTAACCTGCGCCCCATCACGCAATACTAACTGTCTGGTATTGACCATTAAATCTCCCGCATCTCCAGCCCCTAATGTGGTGGTAAATAAACCCCCCGGAACAGGTCGCCCCACCGGAATATTGCTGACTTCGATTAAATTTCCCGCATTGACTGTCAGATTTCCCCCAGTACCTTGACTTGTCGCTGTGGTGGATGTACCAATTAAGCTACCATCTTGCATTCTTAATATATTGGTATTAACCGTGATATCTCCGGCTGTCCCGGCTTCAGCGCTGCCGGTAGCCAACAGAGAACCGCCAAAAAGTTCTACAGAGTCAGTGGCATTTACGGTTAAGTTTCCCCCTCGGTTTGGGCTAAAAGTGGTGGTTGAAATTGCCGCCCCTCCGGTTAAAGTTAAGCGGTCTATATTGAGAGTCACGTTACCGGCAGCCCCAGCGCCTCCCGTGACAGAAAATATCCCATTTTTGAGCATTTCTGGGGCAACATTGCCACTTAATAGGGCTAACAATAAATTAGCTCCCCCACTACCAATGATTTCTACATTTCCCGCTGTAATATTAATGTCACCGGCAGCCCCCGCGCCAAAGGTGGAGGCAGAAATAACCGAGTTATTTTCTAAGATGAGGTGATCGCCTTTAATCGTAATTCCCACCCCATCAAAATCTCCCCCTGTATTGGCCAAAATCTGGGAATTATCGGTCAGATAAATTAACCTTCCAGTAATGTTAATTTCCCCACCCCCCAATCCTGTGGTATTCACTACGGCTTGTTGGGATAACTGAATAGTTCCCAGGCGATCGCTGGTGATAAATTCCGATGTTTCCGCGAAGCCTGTCACCGGATTTTCTTTAGTAAATAATGGAGTAGATAATGGAGTAGATAAAGGCCATTCACTATTCACAATTGCGGCTAATTCCACTTTGCCTTGAATAGCATTAATCTGACCGCCTGCTAAATTCAGGTCTCCGCCAATCAGTCCCAAAGTTTGCCCCGGTTGTACCGCCAAACCTAACAATCGCTCGTTTATAGAAGTGCGGGAATAATTGACAATAGTTCCCGGATTTTCTCCTAACTGCAAACCAATCGGCACATTGACATTTAATAGCGGTGGGGCTTGGGGATTTATGGCACTAAACTCGTTACCATCAGCAAAGGTGATTTTCTCGGCGGTACTGGCAAAAAAAGAACCGCCAACATTTAAAGCCGCATTTGGACCGAAAATAATTCCATTCGGGTTAATTAGAAAGAAATTCGCGCTGCCATTGGTTTGAATTAACCCATCAATCTGAGAAATTTGCTCCCCAGTCACTCTGGTAATAATATTGTCAACGGTTAAAGGATTATCAAAAATTGCCCGCGTTCCGGTAGAGACAGAAAATTCTTGAAAACTATGGAATAGGTTACTACCAGAATTTGTCCCACCTGTAATAATGTGATTGTTGCCATCAACTGTCACCATAGAGTTCACAGGTTGGGTGCTATCCGGGACAATTTGCCCCAGACTTTGCGCCAAACTAGGATTGGCGATCGCGAATGCACAGAGGTTAGCTAAAATGTATTTCATAGTATCTCAGGGAATAGGCTGTGGGCTTTCGGCGGTCGGTGGTGGGACATTAGGGGATCAAACCGTTGGCAGTGGTTTTCCCTCACACCCAGGAGCAACCAAGGGGTAGAGGCAGTTAAAAAATATGTTTGAATTTTAAAATAACCGGAGATGAGTGATTTGTATTTTTCCAAAAGTTGTTTATATTTCTTAACAATTACCGGCTTAATTCCCCTCATCTTAGGAGGCGTAAAAGCTGCGGCTTATTATAACACTCCAGAGTCGATTCAGGCAAAAGCCGAAGTCCCACGAAATCGCGAGGTATTTCTCCTTGAGGAGAATTTATTCAGGGCAAATCAAATACAAGACTTAAAAAAGCAGGTTGCTAAAAATCAAATTAGGGGTCGATGGGGGAATCGCTTTCCCCACCTCCCATTCAGAACCCAGCGTGCCACTTTCATGGCACTAGGCTCCTACC
>FWWL01003690.1_pt1 | contig 27335 bp, 21 predicted proteins | sample 2228331 | NCBI WGS metagenome assembly FWWL01 (sample SAMEA103939775, study PRJEB20133) | metagenome
CCGCAAGATCGCCAGCGCCGAGGGCGTGGACCTGGAACAACTCTGGGACAAAGACGGCTTCGTGCGCAAGAGCAGCAAGCGGAAAAAATAGTTATAACTCCGCGCCTGCATTGATTTTACCCGTTGAAGTTGATACAATAAACTCCTAGCTGATCGCATATAACGATCCAGTTCTATCGATTGAAGGAGTGATGCACATGGGTAAGAAGAGCGAGGGCAAGCTGCTCGCCCAGAATAAAAAAGCTTCCCATGACTATTTCATCGAGGACACTTATGAAGCGGGCATGGTACTGACAGGTACGGAGATCAAGTCCGTCCGAATGAGTAAGGCTAATATCGGGGATGCCTTCTGTACGATTCGGAATGGCGAGGCGTTCGTGCATAACATGCACATCAGCCCGTTCGAGCAAGGGAATCGGAGTAATCCAGACGACCCTACTCGTGCACGTAAGCTGTTGCTGAAGAGTGATCAGATCAAGAAGCTGTATGGAACCGTGAAGCAACAAGGCTACGCGCTAGTCCCGCTTAAGGTATATATCCGTAATGGGTATGCCAAGCTATTGTTAGGCGTGGGTCGTGGTAAGAAGCAATTCGATAAACGCGAGACCGAAGCTAAGCGTGATGCACAGCGTGATATCCAGCGTGCTTTGCGCGAGAAGCAGAAAGTTGCGCGATAATAAGGATATGTTGGCTAATGGCAGAGCTGCCAATAGCCGCCTAATCTGCCAGTAACATCTTCACATTTGATGGGTGGAAGTGTGCTATACTGTAATAGCAGCAGGGTAATACTTGTTGCATAACCTTTAGTCTTCTTCTCTTAGCAATCGGTCAATTTGATCTTGCGGAAGGGATTAAATTGATACGATTGCGACAGCATCATGCTTCTCTCCCGATGGATTTCTTCAGTCTTGAGGGAGGGGACTTTTCTTAGTAACAATCGCTTATGCTTCACCTTCTAATTCGGGGGCGTTCTTGGATTCGACGGGGATAGTACGAGCAGCGGTTGCGGGTAGTGGGGACGCGTCCACTTCATCAACGCTAAAGCCTATTAAATGGCAAACAACAACAACCCTACGCTTTAGCAGCTTAATAACCTGTTAGCGTGCTCCTCCCTCGCATCGCCCATGTGCTAGGATAGGGGCTCAACTTTAGTGGGATCCGCCGTTCGGTCTCCGCCTGGGGTCGGACGGAATAAGACAATCAGGCTGACCCAAAGCGTAGTGTGTTGCAGGACGACGCTCGGGTGACATAAATACTGCAACTACACCCGTAGATATCGGTGTGGCGTGATCTTCGGACAGGGGTTCGACTCCCCTCGCCTCCACCATCAGAAACCCGACCGCATGAGGTCGGGTTTTTGCATGTCTGGCGAGTCTAGGGAGGCGAACCCCTGCAAGGGGTTCAGTCCCGCGCGCAGGGAGCGATATGTTGGGGTCCCCGCAAAGTAATCGGAATATGCTTCGAAGGTTGAGCTTCACTTTGTGGGGTAGAGTAACTAGCACGGCATCGATATCAACCGCTAAGGTAGTCATCCGCGAGTAAGCTTCGAGAGCAAGTTAAATCAGGATATCGATACTCCGAGCTTACACTGTCGAAAACCTGTGTGTATCTATTACAAATAAATTAGGAACCGCGGACATATTCGTTACTAATTTTGCTCACCGAAATGGTTCCCTCTGATATTGACCTGGACCTGGCTCATGTTCATTCCGATAGAGGTCCCACGTCCAAATGGTTACTTCTCCCACTGGATTAACTAGCCTTTTCCGACCCTTGAGAACCGTTGGGTAGGCTTGTTTCGTAATGGTGAACACTTCGCCTAGTTCCAGAAATACTTCGCGCTCTGTATCTTCAGTATTTGAGTCGCTTTGTGATTGACCACAGCCAGTCCAGGTTCTATGATCATGATAAAATTTTTGAATACCCTTGATTTTAAAGCTTTTTTCGTAAAAATAAGTTAGATGATAAACGTATCCATCCTTGTCATTCCCTTTTCTGACTATATTACCAGCAAACTCATGGTCGCTTACAGTCTGGCCCGCTTCTTCGACTTTAACGGTTACCTTATGACAAGAAGCGGAGGAGAGATCCTGCAGCTTGAAATAATCGTATACACCTTGATTTGTACCAACACCCACAAGTTCAGAGTAAGATTCACCCCTTAAATAATCACTTGTTATTTGCCACTTACCCTGATAAGACAAGTTCTCTCTTTCTATCAACTTTTCTGTAATGACGGATTTATTGACAACCTTCTCTGCACGAAGCCATCCATCATAACTGTATACAGGATTTTTCGGCTCATGATAGGTTACATTTACAGAGCCATAACTCACCGGCTCAGCCATTTCCTGAACCCAGCCTGCAAGCACATCCATGAGGACATCAGAGAGACCCAGTAAATCTACAGCACCACTACTCGCGGCTTCAAACCCCTGTTTGCCAGCCCCAAAGGAGGATGATAGAAAATCGGGAGGTGCGCTCGTTTCAAGAACGGCTTTAACCGTAACGGGCACTGTGCGTTCAGTCCCTTTATGATCCTTGGTATCTTCTTTCTCAAGATCAACCACCAGCTTAGCTTCACCTTTGATAGCGCTAGTGCGTTTAAGCAACATTTGAAGCTGACCTGCCTGATCAAATTTATTCTTATCCAGTCCGAACGTAGCGTGACCTCCGCCTTGAACGAGATCCCACTCCACACTCCATTTATCAACATCGGCAGCTATATCCCCCGTATCTGTCGGCATAGGAATACCAGCGAAGGAGAGGCAATCCTTAATATCTCTCACCACCTGATTCGAGTTCCATTTTGTCAAATACTCCTGGTATTTCACCTCATTAACTCCAGCAGTGGCTGTATAGACAATTTCCTTGTCCGCTTCTTTACTATTCGGCTTATGGACCGTTTCCGGCGTTGCTTCTACTGTTATTTCTACTGACCAGTAAAGTGCGGCGAGCTTGACAACCTTGAGGCTAGCGCTTAGTGCAGTTACTACCTTGCTTAATGCATTGCCTAGCTTCGAAATCCCCATGCCTGTCAGCTCTTGAGCGAGGATATTGACTAATCCCACCCCAATCGTTGCGATGGTGCCCTGACCCGATTGCTTTCCTGCATTTACGAACCAATCCTTCGCATACGAACAAGCACCTGGCAAAGGTACAGCAGCAGAAGCAACATTACTGAACTGTCTAAACCAGTTGGTCAAACTACTAGTCTGCTTCTCGACGGGGAGAGCTTGATAAAATGTACCAAGGAATACTTGGAGCTCAAGATTCGTAAGCCTATATTCATGTGGCAGCCATTCGTCGGATGCAAGATCAATGGCTGGTATTTGCTCTTGTGCTAACGCATGCATGAAGAGAGGCGCATCGGCACCCTCCTGACCTGGATCCTTTATTGCTGCTTGCACCCACAATTGAATACCCTGTTTGAGCAGCATTGCCGGATCTTTACCTTCGATAAATGGAAATCCAGCTTCTTCAAGAAGTATGGCTAATTGTTCCAGTGTTAAGTGGCCACTCGTTGCCTTACGATTCGCATCATAGGTAAGCTTTGTTAATTCCGGCGGGATAATGAATAACGATTCAGAGGATGGCAAGGTATCTCCTTCAATGACGGACATTCCCGTATTTTCAAGCATCTGCTTGACTACTAGCTTCTGTTCTTCCCAGGTTCCGTCAATCAGTTTCTTGACTGTTTTATGACCTTGGTGCTCCTCAGCGCTCTGTGTAAATACATCAACCGAAGGTTGTGATCCTGGAAGAGACACGCTTATAATCACACCTAATCCAACAACAAGGAGTAAGCCAAGTCCAATAATCCCTTTTCTTGGGGTTCGGGCATATAATTCGAGAAGAGCAGGGAAGAGATAGGTTTTTGAAAGCTGCCAAAGCTCTTTACATATAAATTGAATGATAATCATTACATATTTAATCATAGTAATAATAAATGGATACAAGTAATCACGAGTAAACCGCCATGTATCGCGACATGCGCTTATCAGCACGGTTCGAACCTTATCCCAGTTCAACATGTTGGTATGGCTCCCCTCATTTAAGTCTTTAATTGTTCCCCTTAATTTACTGGTCATTGACTCTCAGCAGCAATATCAATTTACTCTCAAATTTACTGGGGTTGTCCTATTGAAATAACTTATAATGGAGTCAACACTTATGAGGCGGGTATAAAGGAGTTGATCGCATATGCAACTGCATGAGAAGGTAACTCAAGGGGAACTCACTAGTTTTGTGGGAAGGACGAAGGAACTGGAAATGATGTTCAACCACATCAATGGCGGATGGAAATGGCAATGGTTGCATATCTATGGACCGAGCGGCATTGGAAAGTCTACACTGCTGAAGCACTTCAAATCTTATTGCACGGACAACTATATATATGAGTTGGACGGCAGCCGAGGTCTTATTGAAGCTGATGTAAAGGATATTGCCGAGCGAATCAGTCAGCATTCCCATTCCACAGAGTCCACCATTGTTCTTCTGATCGATTCATTCGACCAATGGCGTTCCGCTGAATATTGGCTTGCACGGTGGCTTGGTCAACTAAGATCCACGGTACGAATTATTACCGCAGGTCAGAATTATCTTACAGGTGGATGGCTGCGTTCCGGATGGGCAAGCCTCATACAAATGATTCAACTGAAGACATTAAGTCCATCAGAGGTTTCACATTACGCCCAGAAACGTGGAATTGCCGATCTCAATGCTTCATCCCTGCTTTTTCGTTATTCCAGAGGAATTCCCCTTGCGATGATGCTAGCTACAGAGGTCATGCTTCGAGGGGATGACTTCAAGCTGTTCGATTCTAACAAACAATTCTACCTTACTTCCATGTTAATGAACGAGCTTCTTCAGAATATGCCATCATCCTTACATCAACTGCTCGAAGCTGCCTCCGTGTATTGGCGGTTTAATGAAGAGAGGCTAGCTGTAATTACCCAGGGTAAGATAACAGCAGAAGCATTCCGACAATTCGTTGAGCTCTCATTCGTTGTATCAAGAGATGATGGTTGGACGCTGCACGATGCGGTAAGAGCATGGGCACTTGAGGATCTCATCCGACGTAAGCCGCAAGCCTACGAACAAATGCGTCGTAAAGCACTTGAACAGATCCTCCTTGAGGAACGAATGCATCCTCATCTCCAGCACAATATGTATATAGATAAATTCAGCCTGCATGAGCATCCCATTGTACGGACGATCTGCTTCTCAGGGCATTTAGATGACTTGGAACTGCGTGAGTGCCGGGAATGCGACCTGCCGACGATCTTGTCCTTATATGTTCACTATCACCACCATGCTGGACCCCTACCTGAAGAGGTTCCTCCTATGACCCAGCTTATCCGCTCGATCTGGGAGACTGACCCCTCTTCCTTCATCACAATATGGAAGCAGGAAGAAATCATTGCTGCTTACGGCAAAATTCCATTGAATCACCGAATGTTAAGGGTGTTGGAGAACGAGCCTTTATTGCAGCCGTTTATCCATGGATTTGAACGAATCCCGAATGCATTCTTAATATCATTCGTAGGCATTATTCCCGACCTGGCGGAGAATACTCGGGCATATATTCTAAATGCGATACTCAACAACTTTATTCCATCCGAATGGATTATTGACTTTACCTGTCTGACCGAGTGGTTTCCAGTGTTCGAGTTAGTGGGCTTTGAGCGCGCAGCCTGGGCCGATGCGATATCCCCTGCAGGCATCGAGTTCCGCGCCTTTGTACTTGACCTAAGAGAGGAAGACTTCCTCACCAAGCTGAATCGGACATTATCCTCAGGCCCGATAGAGAGAACACTCAATAATCGGGAAGGGTCTGTTAACATCAATGAGTTAAAGACACTATTGAAGAATTGGAGCCGACTCCCGCACCAACCGGATTCAGTTGACAACTATATGCGTTTGTTCCCCCGTCGAAAGGCTGCGATAGGAGATGCAACAGGGGCTGCCGTCCAGCAGGATCTGCTGAATTCGATTCAGCTTCTATACGAAGGAGGAGAACGAGAATCTATACTAGGTAGACTATTAACTTATACCTATATTCAAGTAATCGAACCACATGAAAGAGTTGCAGAGCGGCTTAATCTATCCATGGCTACTTATTATCGTCATCTGAATAAGGCACTGAAGCAGTTATATCAATTGCTTGCTAACGGGTGATTGCAGGTGTCAAAAGCAGCCGTCCTTCTCCTCAATCATCTGCTTCTGTAACACCATGCTGGAAACGTATCCAAGGGATTCCGTATAAATAGGACGAACGATTGATCGAAAATCAATCCGATTCGCTTCCTGCAAGCAGCCAAATTGATTAATCCATAATGCCGGCATCGAAATCAACCGATAAGGTAGTCATCCGCGAGTAAGCTTCGACAGCACATTAAATCAAGATATCGATACTCCCCTCGCCTCCACCATGTAAGCCCCGACCGCAAGAGGTCGGGGTCTTTCTATGCCTTCAAATTGTAGCCTTGTAGTCGCCAACTTAATATAAGATTACAATTTTTTAGAAACCCAGTAGCCCATTTGGCTACTGGGTTTCTCTTGTTTTCTCATCCTATTTGATATTACCAGGCAGTTTGATTATTTTGATTTTTCTGAAATTAGTAGAGCAATTCATTCCATTTTATGGTATTGTGATGAGTGTCATAATATAGGGGCTGTATAAGGATGATAGGGAATACGACAGAGAAAGAACGGACGATATTTGATCATGCTGGAAATACGATCAAGACAGATGATCGAGAGATTCGAATTCTTGCCAAGTATGAGGCACCGCTGGTTGTCGTACTAGGAAATGTGCTTAGCGATGAGGAATGCGATGAGCTAATTAAACATTCTAGGGAACGATTGCTACGTTCAAAAATAGGTGAAGATCGTGCGGTCAATCAAATTAGAACGAGCAGCGGGGTGTTCTGTGAGGAGAATGAGACGATTACAAGAATCGAGAAGCGATTCTCTCAAATTATGAATATTCCTATTGAGCATGGTGATGGCTTGCAAGTTCTGCTGTATACCCCTGGCCAAGAGTATCAACCTCATTATGATTTCTTCGCAGAAACGAGTCGAGCAAGTGCCAACAATCGAATTAGTACGCTCGTGATGTATTTGAATGATGTAGAGGAAGGCGGAGAAACGGCGTTCCCCATGCTTAATTTTTCTGTTGTTCCTAACAAAGGCATGGCGGTCTACTTCGAATATTTTTACAGTAATCATGAATTAAACGATTTCACCTTGCATGCAGGTACACCAGTGATCAAAGGGGAAAAGTGGGTTGCAACGATGTGGATGAGAAGACAAGCCTTTCGCTTCTCCTAGATGTATGATCATGTACGGAGCGATGTGGAAGCAATGGAAAGTCAGGTCGTTACTAATTCTATAGTAACTCTTAAGTGACATCAAAACTATGACTATACCCGTAGAAGCCTGTGTGGCGTGATCTTCGGACAGGGGCTCAACTCCCCTCGTCTCCATACCAGTACGGAAAAGGACACCTCAGCGGTGTCCTTTTTCATTGGGTGGGCGAGGTTTGAGGAAAACATCCAAAAGGTCGGGTTTTTGCATGTCTGGCGAGGGTTTGAGGAGAAGCAGTGTCCTGTGAGGTTGTAGATAAGCTATACTTGAATTAAATCAAGAAAGCATCAGGAAACGATACGTATCACTTAATACATCCTAAGGTCGGAGTGAGCCATATGGCCAAAACGTTATCAGAGATAAAGAGTGAATTAAAAAAGCTCATTCGTTATAACTCGGATCGTGGTTTTTTACCGTATAGCAGTTGTAATCGGGTATGCAATGCGATGATAACGATTGTGGAAGAAAGCAGGGAGCATGATGATCGCAAATTAACTTTCGACATTCATCTATTTATTTTAGTAGAGGTTCTTAAGTTGATATCTCATGCTGATACATCATCGGGTGTTGCAGTAGACGCAATCAGAGCTAGAGGAGCTCAGTAAGTCCGCTCCAGACGATAATTGCAAGCAAATGCTCGACGCGATAGTTAAGATAACTAAGAACAAAGTGTTCAAAGACTGGGCCGAGTACGGCTATCAATTGTTACGGAACACTGTGTACTTGGTTCAAGATTATAAGCAGGCCGAGAAGGTATATGACCTGTTCCCGACTCTTGGGCCGATGTACGGGGGCAAGGAATACCCTGACCGATATGTGATCACGCAAGGCATTATTGAACGAATAGATGGTGCTGCTGCGGCGGATCAATATCGGATGGAGCATCTTGATGTATCAGAAATAAGAATCATAGTGGTTGAGCGAGCCTTATCTGCGCAACAGTATTCCTTAGCAGAAGAGCTTTGTGTCGATGCGCTCCAAAAGGATAAGCCTTATAGCAAGCCTGCTGTGTGGGCCTATTATCTTGAAAGGATTTATGCGGAGCTTGCCAATAAAGAGAAGCAGATCGAGATGGTTCGTCTGATCCTTATGAGGGGAGATAAATCTTTCTATGTGAAATTGAAGGAGTTGTATCAGTTCGAGGGGACTTGGGAGCAAAAACGAGAGACTGTCCTAGAGGAGCTGTCAAAAACATATATGTCTCATCAATATGCTGCTTTGCTATCAATGGAAGGCGAATGGTCACGATTGCTGGGTGTCGTAGAAGCCAACTATATGTACATTGAGCATTTCGGTAAGCAACTTGCGCATGAGTTCCCCGCGGACACGTATCGTATTTACGAGGAGTATATATTGATCGAAGCTGCAGCAGCTACGGATCGAAGAAAGTATAAAGGAGTTTGTAAGCTAATCAAGAGTTATTCCGATGCGGGCGCTAAGGAAGAAGCAAGAAATATGATTCGGCTTCTGGTCGAGAAGTACCCTCGCCGTGTGGCTATGGTGGATGAGCTTGAAGCGCTAAGTAGAAAGTTGATGAAGTAATGTAATAAGGTTAGAAACCCGACCGAATGAGGTCGGGTTTTGCTGTATTGACTTTGCCTAATTTGTTATTATGTATATACAGCTGACGTTGTTCGATGATGTGCTGCTCCTGCAAAACAAATATAATTATAAAGGAGAAGAAAATATGATTCTAGGCGCATTTTCTGTAAGTTTAAACGTAAAAGACATTAAGGTATCTAAATCTTTTTACGAAAACCTCGGATTTCAAGCTTTTGGTGGAGACATTACACAAAATTGGCTTATTATGAAGAATGAAAATTGCATAATTGGGTTATTCCAAGGAATGTTTGAAAAGAACATTCTGACCTTTAATCCAGGTTGGAATCAAAATGCTGAAAATCTCGATCTGTTTACAGACATTCGGGAAATTCAAAAGCAGCTTAAAGCAAAAGGAATGAAGATGCTGACTGAAGCAGATGAAGCAAAAGAAGGACCAGCACATTTTGTTATCGAAGATCCAGACGGAAATCAAATTCTTGTCGATCAACATCGATAGAATATACATACCAGCATCTCTTGAATATCTTTATATGTGTTAAAGAACTTCTAAATACAAACAGGTACTTTTCTAGTTATAAGGAAAGTACCTGTTTGTTGATGGCTATCAGTTGATGCAGCTATATGGATAATCTGGATTTACATTCTATTTTGCGTTTTCATCTGGCTGATGAATACCAAAAGTATTTCCTTCGGTGTCAATATAATACCCTTGCCAAGCCATACCAGGCAGTGCATACTTAGGCAATTCATTAGAATCGTAGTCTTTCACTCCCATTGTACATGCATAGCCATTCAAAGCCTTGCCTGGTTCTGGGGAAGCACCTTGGCGCTGCATCAAGGCTCCGTTAATGCCAAGCTCATTTGAATCGCCAGTTACAGCTCCAAAATAAGGCATTCCAGCATAACTACTCCAATCTTCAAATATCCATCCGAATACCTCTCCATAAAACTTTTTAGCACGCTCCATGTCATCTACATGAATTTCGAAATGAACTAATCTGCCCATGATTTCCTCCTAATTTTGGATTTCTTTAAATCTTTTATTATAATCTCTTTTTGATTCTTCTTCCTCATTATTATAATCTATATAGAAAAATTTTCAATTTTACTCTTGTAAAGTGTGATGCATTCGAGGGTTAGAAATTCTGAGTTTTGGATTCAACAAGCCTTACGTCCATACAGAAAAGAGCCTGCGCTGGATCCCAGCGTCAGGCTCTTTCATTATAGTCGGCTATTGCCGATTTCCTCAAACGGTTACAATACGCTTCCAACTCGTGGAACGGTACCGTATAGAGCGCAAAGTCGTTCACGATGGATTTGTTGGAGCCGGGCAGAGCGAGGAATTTGGCAAAGAGCCGATCGAGTCTATCATCAGCCGCGGAAGCCCAGAACTGAACCTGCCGGACGTCGGGATTGCCTTCTTTGATGGCATGGACCAATGCGCGCAGTCCCTGTACGAACAAGGATGTACGTCGCAGCACTTCCTCAATAAAGGCTACCTCGATCTGACAAATATGTTTGTCCTCATAATCGCCGGGACCCGTGCCGTAACCGAAACCGGCCGCGCCGACCATGTGGTAGGACTCCTCGTTGATGACGAGCATCGCTTTGCCTAGAAAGAGCGGACTGCTGATGAAGCTGAGCTTCATAGCGAAAGGGTAAGGCAAGTTCAGTTCGTCGTGATGGCTAAGCAGGAAGTCCATGTAGGCTTCATGGTCCATTTCAAATTCGCAGATTCGGAATTCGAAGGACATTAAGTCGTGGGCTGTACTCTAAGGGTATCGTTAACCTTTACGATTCTACCGAAGCCGCTTCCTTTAACGATTTCTTTGACGTCAGGTTTTGCTGGATACATACGGATCGCCTCCTATATGGGATTTACTTCCTTTCCATTATACTTTGAAAAATTTATTTAGGGTACCCCTAAGAATGTTAATTTTCTCACAGAATACGATTTCTTTGCCATGAGTGCCTTCACGTACGGAGCTCGCGCTTGTGAATTTGGAGTACAGCCTGCATAAATAGTCGTTTTCGGCCAAGGCAGCGAGCCTGATTTCCTGCACCTCCGGGTGTTCCTCGATAATCTTATTCACCATAAATAGCAATCCCTGGAGAAAGATCCGGGATCCTCGGTAAGCTTTATCAGCTATGGCCACATCCAACCAGGCGACAGCCTTATCCTGAAATTCCTGCTCCGGCGTACCGTAGTAATAGGCTCCTGCTCCGACCACACGTTTGTCGTCATTCTTGACCACAACCAAGTGCCCTTGAGTAATGTAGGAATAAATGAGGGTTACCATTTCCAAGGTGGTAAAAGAAAGGTGGAGATCACGCTTATGAGCTAACAGAAATAGACTGGCTTTGGCGAAATCGTCATCGCTCACACATTTTTGGCAGTGCATCGTCATCATGGGTCTCCTTCCTGACTTCCAGTTGTCATCCGATTCTCTTCTGAAGTGTAAGCTCCAACGATTGGTGAATTTGCGGGTGCTCGGCCATTAGACGATGGAACGCTTCTTGTCTGACGGACAACAGCACCGAAGGTCCCAACGCCCTTACCGTAGCGATCCGGGGGATGTTGTGAAGCAATGCGATTTCGCCGAAATGATCCCCGTCCTGCAGCACGGCGACCCGTCGTTCTCCTCCATCAGGCATACGCTTCGTGACTTCAAATTTACCACGGACAATGATGTAAAATTTGTTGCCTTCCTCGCCCTCGCTAACAATATTCTCGCCTTCCTTACAGGTTTCGGTTGTAAACAGCGCAGCGATGACCTTAAGCACCGGTAGTTCAATGCCATTGAGGAAGGGAAGCTTGGCAAGTCTGTCAATATCGACCGTCGCGTAGAGCCCATCCTGAGACAGGTTAAATCCGAACTGCTTATCCCAGAGACTGCGATAAAGTTCATTCTTCTGCAGAAGCTCTTGGTGGGTACCGGAGTCCGCGATTCGGCCATCCTGGAATACATAGATGCGGTCGGCGTTCTTGACAGAGGCCAATCGGTGGGTCACGGATACAATCGTCTTCTCGGTTCGGAGCCGATCAATGAGCTGATTGATGTCCGCTTCGGCAGCCGGATCCAATGCTGATGTTACCTCATCGAGCAGCAGCAGCTTCGGCTTCCTCAGGAGCATCCTCGCAATCGACAAGCGTTGTCGTTCACCGCCGGACAGAGAGCCCCCTTCATGATGTACTCTTGTATCGTATCCGTCTGGCCAGCTTGCAATGACATCATGGATGCGCGCCTGCTTCGCTGCCTCAATCATTTCATCTTCCGAAGCATCACTGTCCAGCAGCAGGTTATCCCGAATTGTCGTATTAAATAAGAAGGTATCCTGCGTAACAAGTGTAGCTTGCTTTCGTAAAGAAGCCTCGCTTATGGTGCGCATGTCGTATTCATTGATAGCGATGGTGCCTTGCTTCGGATCATAGAAGCGGGATAGCAGCTGCAGCGCAGTGCTTTTGCCGGAGCCGCTGGGACCGATGAAGGCCACATAGCTCCCGGCTGAGATCTGAAGGCTTACATTGCGTAATTGATCGGCCTCTACGTTATAACCGAAGGTCACACTATCCATCCGGATCGAGGGTAGATCAGAAGGGAGCTCCAGAGGATGAGGGGCCTCCTGCACGCTGGGCTTATGGTCCAGAACTTCCTGGATGCGCCGAAAGCTAATACTCGAATCGATAAGGGCTGGGATCAGGAACGATAAATTGGAGCCTGACTGGCCTACACTTAAGAATAATGTGAAAAAAGCCATGAAACCGCCGATGGTTATCTCGTCATGGAAGATCAAATAGCCGCCGAAGCCGATCATGATCCCATTCAAAATGAGAAGTGCTGTAAGAGGGAGCCGTTCCATCAGAGACCCGGTAAGATGTACCTTTAGGCCGAAGGAAAAGAGCTCATGCACCTGCTTACGGGCTCGCTCGTGGAATTTGGCTTGCAGATGCAAGCTTTTTATCGTTTTATGCCCCTTAACCATCTCATCAATCGAATTGGAGAAGCGTTCCTGCGATGCTTTATATTGAACATTGGCGGCTTCCGCACGCCCTTGAAGGAGCCTCGGCCCGATAAACATCAGCGTGGAGCCTGCAAGCATGGCCAGCGTGAGTTTCCATTCAATAGAGAACAAGATAAAGAGCCCAAGCAGAATGCATAAGGCCTCCTTCAGGAAAAAGGGGATTACGACGCGAACCATTCTTTCCACCGAGGACATATCCGTAGAGAAGCGGGTGACAAGATCTCCGACTCTGTATTGCTGAAAGAATGGAAGCGATTGCTGCTGCAGGTGTGTAAACAGCTCGAGCCGTAGCTTCTTGATGACCTGGCCGCTAAGCTTTCCTAACGAGTAGTCCCCGCACATACTTGCACAAATGTTGAGAAAGCCGCTGCTAAGCAGCACCGTCAGGATGATCGCGAATGCCTGGAGGTTCTTGGGTGTGAATGCCTCGTCCACCAGGTACTTCAGGCTCAAGGGAGTTGCTGCCGCATAAGTGACTTCTATGAGAATGCACAATAAAAAGAGGCCGCTTAGAAGCCTATGGGGAATCAAAAGACCCAGTAGGGTTCTTATGAAATGCAAGAATAATCGCCACCTTTTGATAGAATAAGCTTACAGCAGTTCCTAAGGTCTGTAAATGACGAGACCTTTGCTTTGCCATACAACCTGAGCATTGCGACGCGGCGAAAGGTAGGTTCCATAGTAACCCCAACCCTCTCTTGCTAGAGAGGGCCATACTGGTTCACCACGTTTGCCGAAGCGTAAACAAATCGCGCAGCTCTTGGTTCGATAGCTCTGTAATCCAACTCTCGGAGGTAGAGATGACGTTCTCACTCAAGCTCATTTTGCTCTCGAGCATCTCGTCAATCTTCTCCTCCAGGGTGCCGAGGGAAATGAACTTATGCACCTGCACGTTGCGCTTCTGTCCCATCCGATAGGCGCGGTCGGTGGCTTGGTTCTCGACGGCGGGGTTCCACCAGCGGTCGAAATGGAACACATGGTTGGCCGCCGTCAGGTTGAGACCGACTCCGCCGGCTTTGAGCGACAGAACAAAGATGCCAGGGCCAGTCCCGTCTGTCGCTTGGAACGTGTCGATCATCTTATCACGCTCTGCCTTGGGCGTGCTGCCGTTCAGGTACAAGACGGGCTCCCCTCGATGTGCTCGCAGCACGTCGGACAACATGCGGCCCATGCCAATGTATTGGGTGAAGATCAAGCAAGAATCTCCCTCGTCCCGGAGTTCGTCGACCATGGCAACGAGCCGCTCAAGTTTCGCGGAGCGCGTGATGAACGTTTCCCGCTGCTCTTCGGGCAGCAGATCTTCCACTGTTGGTGCAGCCTCCTTCGTCAACAGTACGGGGTGGTCGCATAGCTGTTTAAGCTGGGTCAAGGCAGCGAGGATGGCTCCTTTTCGCTCAATGCCCTCTAGTTTGCTCATTCGTTCCATTAGATTCTTGACTGCCTGCTCGTAGAGTGCTCCTTGTTCGACCGTAAGGTTGATATAGACCTTCATTTCCTGCTTATCCGGCAGATCCAGCTGGATAGCGGGGTCGTTCTTTTTGCGGCGCAGCATGAAGGGTTTCACTAGCTTCTGGAGCTGTGCGGTCCGTTCCTCGTCGTGATTCTTCTCGATGGGACCAGCAAACCGATGCTGAAACCCGCGCTGGCTCCCCAAGTAACCAGGGTTAAGGAAATCGTAGATCGACCAAAGCTCCGACAAACGGTTCTCAATCGGTGTCCCTGTCAGAGCAACACGGTGCCTTGCCTGGAGGGAACGGACAGCAGCCGATTGTTTGGTTTGCGCGTTTTTGATGTTCTGGGCTTCGTCCAGACAGAGGGAGCTCCACATGATTTCCTGCAGGGCCTCTTGATCCAAAAGCGCAGTCGCATAAGAGGTGATTACAATATCCGTATCCTTAAGAGCGGAAGAAATGGTATCGCGGTCGAACCGTCCCTTCCCGTAATGAAGCAAAACCTTCAATTCGGGGGAGAAGCGGGCAAGCTCCTTCTGCCAGTTGCCGAGCACAGATGTTGGACAGATGAGTAGAGCAGGGTACTCAGACTCTTCCCGATGCTGCAATAAATAAGTAATGAATTGAACAGTCTTGCCAAGGCCCATATCATCGGCTAAACAGGCTCCAAGCCCGAACCTTCTAAGAAAGCTCAGCCAAGTGAAGCCTTCACGCTGGTAACTGCGCAGCTCTGCGCGAAGCCCATCAGGGACGGCAAGCTCTTGCAATTCTGACGGCTGTCCAAGCTGGCGGAGCAGCGCTAAGAGGTGCGAATTTAACTCAACCTCCAGCTTAATCCGTTCTTCTTCGTCCCCAGCATCTTCTCCGGTTGTCCGACCACTCTCTAATCGTTTCTCTTGATCCACATCGCTTAACAGGTGCAGCTGAAGAACATCCTGCAAGGACAAGCCTTCGTCTGGATTCACGCTTTCCATGAGCCTACGGATCTTCTCCAGCAGAGCAGGATCCAAGATGACCCATTCTCCGCGGAAGCGGATCAGCCGTTCCTTGTGGCTGAGCAACTCAGCGAATTCAGCTTCGTTCAGGTCCGCATCGCCGATGGCAATCCGCCAGTCGAAGTCGACGAGGGCGTTTAGTCCGAATAACGACTGGCCATTACCACCCGCATTGGGTGAAACCTGTGCACGCAGGCGCGGCTTCCGCTTCGAGGCGGCTTCCCACCACCCGGGAAGCATGACGTTCCAGCCATCACTCAACAGATGGCGGCTATCGGTGGTCAAGAACAGCCAGGCGGCTTCATCGCTGAGCGGTTCGGCGAACAGCATACCGCCGCTGTTCGCGGTTGGAAGAGCCGCGGTCAACCTTGCTGCCCATCCAGGAGAACGCTCACGGATGTAGGAGCTCCAATCGCTGGCCCATAAGCCGGAAACGTGCCCGTCTACAGCTAGACGAATGGGGACGACCGCTGAGCCTTCCTTTTTATCCTGCAGCACCAACCGGAGGCGCCAATCGTTCTGTTCTTCGTCCGGCTCCAACAGCTGCAACGCAGGACGGAAGGGGGCCATGTCAGGCTTCCACCCGAGTGCTGCAAGCCACTCTTCCTCCGTAAATGCATAAGCCGGGGCTGCCTCGGGCGAAGGCGCTTGAAACAGTGCGGGATAATCCCGCCGAAGATCGGACATGGCGGCTTCGTCCGCATAGTGCTCTGAGGAAACAGCGGCGGAAAAGGCGGAGTGCAAACCGGACATTTCCTCTCCTAAGGTGTCCAGGCTATTCAGCCTGTCCCAATCCAGTTGCTCAAGCTGAGCGGAATCAGCCTCCCATGTCCATTGGAGCTTCCCTTTCCGAAATGAGCGGTAGCTCGGTAAATAACGGCCTGCTTTGGCTTCTCCATATAGGACCGGAGCTGCTTTAAGCAATTCCTTTGCAGCTTCATTCCCGCCCTCCCAACGGAGTATGTCCATAAGACTCGGCTCAGCTAAGAAGGGAAGCACCATTTCCGCAGGGAGGACCGTCACTAACAATTCCCCAGCCTGCTGCAGCGCCAGAGTGGTTCCATAGCAGGATGGCTCATGCCAAGCGAATAGTAAATTACGGAACTGATCTCCCGGAATATCATGTCCATCCTGAAGCCCCCATAGCAGGGCGTCCCCGCTATCCGTCAGAATCATCTGTAAGGAAATATCATGCAATATTGTGCTCATTCCAGCAGCTTTCCTTTCTTCAGTTCCTCTTGCAGCGCCCGTAATCGGCTATGTCGTTCCATAAAACCAGTGAAAAAGCGATCCCAGTGCTGGACTTGTTTCGTTCTCTTGTACACCTTTTCAAGTCTTTTCATCAGTTTGACCGCTAATTTGTAATCTCGCCGGTTTTTAAGAGAGACATAATGCTCGATGGCTTGATGGTAATAAGGGAGAAGATAACTTGGCGCCTCCTTCTCGATCGGCTGTAGAACGCTTACCCGATGGAAGAGGGGATCATGCCTTTGTAAAATTTGCATCTCCACCCATTGCTTCCATTTTTTCTGCTCATACAGCATATTTTCGATAACCGGGGTAGAATGGGGCAGCATCTCTTGCAGAACCGTCCACATCTGCTTCTCAGCATGCGGAGAATGGACGACAGCTGCTTTCCAATATCCTATATAGGTATAAAACTCCTTGGAACTTTGGCCATAGAAATAAGGGGCTGTCTTCAACAACCAATTCACCAAATTTTCCCAATTATTAGTATTGTTAAGATGATTAAGGAAAGTTAGGAATAGACTCACTGGCGCTTTTTTCAACGTACCGCTCGCCTCTAAAGCTTCCCATGCTTCACTGCTTCTGGCTTGATGAAGGTACAGGAAGGCCCTTGCCGCAGAGAGGGACGATGAGCTTGATACGGCTGTTTGCTTCTCAATGTCATCGATTTCCTGCGATACCCAGTAGTCCGCCTCGGGATTGGTGACAATCCAGTGCTTCCACAGCGCTGTATACAGACCGTAGTCCAGGTACTTATGACCTTGATCTTCTGCCATTTGTTGTCTAACATAACTCAAAGTTTGCTTAAGACGCTCTCCAGAGCTGGTGAAGTCGATTAGAGTGGATTTCTGCTGTAACCAAGCATGAATCTCATCATACATTCGGTAAAGCGCAAAAGAGGTGTAGTAGTTCACACTGCCTTGAGCATTCTGCTCTTTTACCTTCCGAAGGATAAATAATTGTTGATGCAGCTCAAAATAAATCCAATCAATCGCAGAAAAAGGAATGGAGTTCTTAAGAATATTAACCAACTGATACCGCAGCGCCTCCATATAGGTTCCCTGATCATAACCCGGTTTAACATGGGATGTAGCTTGGGTCAGAAACTCATGCCAGCCGACAACATCCATGTTGGGCAATTGGTTGAGCTGCGACTTGGCGGGGGTAATCGAATGAATTCGCTTGAGGTGATGCTTGGCATTCACAATTTGCGAAGCCGGGTATCCTAGTCGGTCAGCAAGCTCCATCATAACCGCTGCCAGATGTTTGCAATACGTGTGAACGGGGCAAGTACAGGAACTGGAGCTGAACCTGTCTAAATAAAGCGTAACCTTATAGTCTTCCGAGCCTGTTACCTTCGCTTGGACAACACGACTCTCCGAAATGTTCAAAGATGCTACGTGCTGCTGTTTAAAATAATTAAACCCTCGGTTAAGGGTAACCTCATTAAAGGTTTGAGCCACTTGCTCAAGCAGCTTCAACCATTGTTCATCGTTCAAGGCTGGAGAAGAGTTCATTACAAAGCTCCTTGCTAAAAAGTAAAGGATTCTATTAATCCTATTATAGAGAGAAACGCAAATAAAGGCGATATCGCACGATTTGGGAAGTTTATCGCAAGTTACTTAGATGGATGTTGTCTATGGAAGTAAAAGGGTACAGATGCAAATTATCTAGCTAAACAAGCGTGAAAGGTAACTGCAAAACCTGCAGTTAATATCTCTCAAACGCAGCATATTTGAATTATAACTGTAAAACCTGCAGGTAATAATTAGACTTTTACCGAGATTAGCCGGGTATCTTAAGATTAACGGTAGGAAATGCAGTTAATTTGTTAAAAGGCCATGATCCCAGAAAATTAACTGCAGCTTTTGCAGTTTAAGTAAAGTCACAAACACGAACACACACTTTTTCAAGCATATGTCTACAAGCCGCCCATCTTTGAAGCTATAAAACAAAAAAGGATGCCCATTGGCATCCCTTTTTTGAGTTGGAGAGCAGGTTAAGCGCTCAAGGAATCGGCTCTCTTTGCCGCTGATTCATTAAGCTTCCCAGCCCAGACGCAGTAGCCCATTCCTACATACGCAATTCCCCAAAAAGCCGCGAAGAATTTGTTGTCCGCAATCGGAAGAAAGAGGTTCAGAATCATCAATACCAGCAGGGCCGGAACCCAGCGAGGAAATACTTTGGCCCGGAAAGTAAGGATAGCGTACACAAGTGATCCCCCCATCAAGCCAACCATCATGATTGCCCTGGAGATGTTAACCACTATGCCCTCCGGCATTGTTGCTCCGGCGCCTGCGGTAAATTGGGTCCATACCATCGCGGTCGTAACGATGTTCGCAATGATGATAGCCAACGTCGTAATAAAGCCTGTTACTCCGGTTTCGCGGGACTGCACCATGTACGTGCCGATCGTGCCGACCGACATCAGAATACAAGCGATAAGTCCGAATGTCAGTTCCTGAGGACTGTCCGTTCCCCAAATTATCGAAGTTGGCGTCATGCCGATTCGCGCAATTCCCGCAAGGATACAAATCATGCCTAACCATTTAATAGTTTGCTTTACATTCATTTCTCTCAGCCTCCAATATGTTTTAACGTTGTCATGTACTTATCATAAGGGGCAGGAATTCCCGTATACCAGAGAAGTCAATTCCCGATTTCACGGGAAGAGTTGGAGTCATTTATCGGGAAAAGGCAGGAAGGTCGGCGGGAAATTATGCACCATCCATATTCATTCCAAGGGGCAGAAGCTATAATTAGCTATATCAATTGTTCCGGAAGGCGTGTAGGGTATGGCACTCGAAGTCCGCAAGTCTAATCATTGGAGATTGGCAAGCCTGCAGATCCTCATCCTGACTTTCTGCGTCATCACGATGGGGATGTATATCGGCAGCATTCCGAGCTATTACATGTCCTTGGTTACCACCTGCATCGTCCAGGGCTGTGGGAATTCAGTTCCCGTCATGACGATCCCGGTTCAAGGGCTTACCGTAGAAAACTACGCCCTTCTGTTCGTACTGATCGATTGCGTCTTTACCTTTGTGTTTTATGCAACGTCCGCTGTCATGCTGTGGAAAGGGTTCCGAGAACCGATGGGCCTGCTCGCTGCCACCGCGATGGTTTCCTTCGGCACTTCTTTCCCTTCGCTCACGATGGTCGCTGCGGAGGGCAGCTTTTTCGCGCAAAATTGGTTCATGCTGGTCTCGATGTTGGGCTGGATTTCGTTGTCGTTGTTTTTCTTTCTTTTTCCTGACGGATACTTCGTTCCGAAATGGACCCGGTTCGTCTTCCTCCTCATTGTCGCTGTGGATGTGCTTCAATTTATATATCGCGGTCAAATGTGGGATAGTCTTGCCATGCCGGAGTATATTCAATTGCTTTGGTATGTGGGCTCTACGATGATCCTCATCTATTCGCAGATTTACCGGTTCCGCAAGGTTTCCCAGCCTGTGCAGCGGCAGCAAACCAAATGGGTCGTATACGGAGTTTCGATTGGGTTTGTCGGCTTTGTCTGCATGAGCATCCTGTTCGATCCCAGCTTAAACGACGGCTCCGCCATCGCCTATGTGTACTTGAATGCGATCCTTAACCTATCTTTAACAGCCATACCGATTACGCTGATGCTGGCGATTCTGCGCGAGAGGCTGTGGAACATCGATCCTTTGGTTAACCGAACGTTAGTCTATACTGCATTGTCCGTCTGCGTTGTCCTGCTGTATACCTTTGCTGTTCTCTACTTGGGCCAAATGTTTCAAACGAAGGACAATTTCATCGTCTCCCTTCTGGCTACCGCTATGGTTGCAGTTGCGTTCGCACCGCTCAAGGAGTGGCTCCAGCGCCAAATAAACCGGCTTATGAAAGGCCGGCACGACGATCCTTATGCCGTGCTCCTTGAGCTCGGCAATCAGCTGATCCAGCCGCTTGCGCCCGAGGCTATGCTGGACGCCGTCGTCAGAACAGTTAAAGAAGCGATGCGCCTTCCATATACGGGAATTTCCATCGGCGTCGGTGGTCAGCAAAAGATGGTAGCTTCAGCGGGGGAGCCGCTTAACGAGCTGCATTCTTTTCCCGTTATTCATAGGGGTGAAGAGCTCGGTACACTCTATATTGCCAGCCGTTCACCTGGAGAAGCCTTCTCTCCGGAAGACAGCAAGTTTCTTGACGTCCTTTTGCGGCAAGCCGGGCCGATCGTCGAGAACGTGAACATGACGCTAGGCATGAAGCTTCTGGCGAAAGATTTGCAGGAGTCCCGCGAGAATTTGGTACTGGCCAGGGAGGAAGAACGCCGCCAAATCCGAAAGAACCTGCACGACGACCTCGCCCCAAGGCTAGCGGCGCTTGCTCTGAATGCGGCGACGGCGCAGAAGTACGTAGAGAAGGAACCCTCTACAGCTATTGAAATGCTGGCCGACCTGCGGCAGGTCATTCGGTCTACCGTGAATGAGATCCGGACGATGGTCCATGATTTGCGTCCGCCGACCCTGGATGAACTGGGCCTGATCGGAGCAATTCAAGAGCGGATCCATGAGCTTTCCAAGCCAGCTCAGCTGCTTGCCGCGGAGCAGGGAACCGAGCCGCTGAGGATTGGGTTCCATGCTCCGCTGCCGCTGCCAGCCTTGCCCGCAGCGGTGGAAGTCGCGGCTTATCGGATCGTCATCGAGTCGGTCGTGAATGTAATCAAGCATGCGCGAGCAACGTCATGCACGGTACGGTTGGACTTCCATTCCTCGCATCAGCTGACCGTGGAAATCACGGACAATGGGATCGCCCGCAGCTTAAGGTCGGAAGCCTCGACCGTCGGAAAGGGAGGCATCGGACAGCAATCGATCCGGGAACGGGCCGCTGAGCTTGGCGGGCAATGCACGATTGAGAGATTAGAGGATGGCGGAACGCGGGTTTTCGCTGTTTTGCCGCTTTAGGAAAGGCGCTTTTGCTAAGGGGAGGGGGAGCTGGGTAATGAAGATTGTCATCGCAGACGACCATCCGTTGTTTCGGAGCGGCGTTCGAAATTTGTTGGGAACTACGGAGGATTTGGAAGTCGTGGGAGAAGCTTCGTCAGGAGATGAAGCTCTAGAGTTGGCGGCTGCACTCCAGCCGGAATTAATCTTAATGGATATCCGCATGCTCGGATTAAACGGGATCGAGGCGACCCGGCTGATCAAGGAGCGGTTCCCGTGCATGGAAGTGCTGATCCTGACCATGTTTCAGGACGATCAATCCGTGTTCACGGCCATGCGAGCCGGAGCCAAGGGCTACGTGCTGAAGGATGCAGATGAGACCGAGCTGCTGCAATCCATCCGGATGGTGGGAAGTGGCGGGGCGGTGTTCAGCTCGGACATCGCATCGCGGATGATACACTACTTCGCGGCTCCCAAGGCGGCCGTCGTGACGGGCAATCCCGCTTTGGCCGAGCTGTCCAAGCGGGAGATGGAAATTCTGGAGCGCATTGCTGAAGGCGAAACGAACGCGCAAATTGCCTCCCGCCTCTTTATCAGCGCCAAAACGGTGGCCAACAATATATCCACCATCTTGAACAAGCTGCAGGTCGCGGACCGGAATGAAGCGAAGCGTCTGTTAAAGGAGTCACGGGAGAATTAAAGTTATGAAGAGGACATACGTTGGATAGAGGGAATGGCGCCGTTTAAACCTTCTAGAATGAAACCTTATTTCCCGATTTTGAGTAGTATAAGATGGTTAAGTAATTTAACGCCGGACCAGCCTGAAAGGAAAAATGGCGGCTATCAAAATACAACAAAGATTGAACTATATTCGAACATAGCGAGTGAAATGATGAAAAATATGAATCAAAACTGGAGGCAATAGCAAGCCCAACTTCTGCCCTAACTGCGGTGCGAAAAACGAAGGGGCTAACTTCTGTCCGAATTGCGGGCAGAAACTGAACTAACGATTACTTTTCAAAGTTCACTACTAAATACGAACTTACAAAGTTATCGATTTAGCAACAGGAGTTCATAAAGACGCTGACCTACGCGGTCAGCGTCTTTTTCGCTTGTATCCCTAAATGTGGAGTGATTCTAAGACTGAACTTTTGGTTAAACCTATTTTAGAAATTAACAAGATTATAAACCATCCATTAAAAGGGAATATAGGTACTATAAGTAGATGAAAAGGAGTCTTGTCGAATGTCTACAGCGGATTGGGTTGTAATGGGGCTGTATTTTATGCTTATGATCGCGATTGGGGTTTGGTCGTTCAGGCAGGTGAAAGGTACGAAGGATTTTTTCACCGCCGGCGGTAAAATGCCCTGGTGGTTGTCGGGGATTTCCCACCATATGTCGGGTTATAGCGCTGCCGTATTTGTCGCATATGCTGGTGTAGCTTATACATATGGATTTACGTTATACATCTGGTGGGCTGTACCCGTTTCAATCGCGATTTTCTTTGGGGGTTTGTATATCGCTCCGCGTTGGGCGCGGCTACGTATGCATCTTCAAGTAGAGTCGCCCTTGGAGTATTTATCGATTCGGTATAACATTCCAACGCAACAACTGATGGCATGGAGCGGAGTGCTGCTGAAACTTTTTGACGTCGGTGCGAAATGGGCCGCTATTGCCGTGATACTGAACGTTTTCGCGGGGGTGTCGATTACAACGGGGATATTAGTCTCCGGCGTTATTTCGCTTTTCTACATTACGATCGGCGGTTTATGGGCGGATGCCCTTACCGATTTTGCCCAGTTTGTGGTGCAATTGGTAGCCGGCATCGCTATGTTCGTAATCGTGCTAGCGAAATTAGGAGGTGTCAGCGCCATCGGCGGCATATGGGATCAGCTTCCGCCGAGTCACAGTGAGCCCTTTGTAGGCCCCTATACGGTTGGCTTCGTACTTGCGTACCTGCTGATCGATTTTCTAAGCTATAACGGAGGAACATGGAATTTGGCGCAGCGCTATATCGCTTCACCGCGTGGCTCGGATGCCCGGAAGGCGGCGTTCCTGTCATCGGCCTTGTACTTGGTATGGCCGCTCATTCTGTTTTTCCCGATGTGGGCCGCTCCTCTTTTATTTCCCGGATTAGCCGACCCGTCCGAATCCTATTCCATCATGGCCAAAGAACTGCTGCCGCCGGGATTGGTGGGGCTTGTAATGGCCTCCATGTTCGCGCATACGATGGCAATGACGACCTCGGACGCGAATGCCGTAACATCGGTTGTTACCCGCGATATATTACCGGTGTTGTCAGCCAAATACCGCACGCTGCGGGAAAAAGCGTCACTGCGGGTGGCTCGGATCACCACCGTGATTTTCACCGCAGCCACACTGATAATCGCCATTAATGCTAGTTCCTTTGGCGGCATCCTAAGTTTGCTGATCACTTGGTTCGGGGCGTTGGTGGGTCCTATTTCCATCCCGATGCTGTTCGGGCTGTTACCCATTTTCAAACATAGTAATTCTACTGCAGCCATCGTTTCCTGGGCGGGGGGAATCCTCACCTTTATTCTCGTCAAGTATGTATTTGTCTCTGGTACAGCGGTATTGGTGGCCTCACCAGTGTTGGTGTCAGCGGTTATTTATATCCTGATGGGTTTCCTCAGAAGCGGCCGCGGCGTCGATCCGGAAGTGGAGCGTCTGATGGAATCGCTCGACAGTGACCGGGGAACAAGATAAGAAATGTATCGGCTAACGAAAAGGAACGTACCTAGTTATATCCTATTCCTTCCGTAAATCCGGACCATCACGTGGCGGTGAATTGTGGTTTTGCATAACCATGGTTCGCTTTGAACGATTACCGGGCGATACAACAAAAAAAGAGACCTTATAGGGTCTCTTTTTGCATTAATATGGTTTAGTGATTGCAGATTTCAACCTAGAAATAGGGGGTCTATGAATGATCTTTATGGACTTGTTGTGAACCAACATGATGTAAATGACGTCTAGAATAAATGTAAGGATGTACATCGTATTCAATAAGAATGAATGTGGGTATAGGGAATAGCACCAAATGGATGCACATAAGGTGCCCACCATCTTGAAGTAGGCGATGTATAGGGACTGGCCGATTAGATCCTGTTTCATAACCATTTTTATAAAGAGTATGGACATCATTAGATTGATTGCAAATGCGGAATACTTGCCTTCATGATCATGAAATTCTATAGCCATTCCATAGTGCAACAGAATCGCTATGACAAGTAAAGAGAGCACAATAGGTTTTGTATGCCATGTTGGATAGGTGCTTTTTGAATAATGGAAAAATTGGAACAAAATGATGCAGTCTAATAGGAACCATACTAGAGTTATGACTTGTTGGAGGGGGTGGAAAGGCATAACGAAGGAAAATAGAAATTCCCAAGTGATATTGGCACAAAGGGCAGCGATGGGCATTCCGCAAGTTCGATCCCGAAACCCCTTATAAATAATCAATATATAAGTGATTGTCCAAAAAAAGGCTACCCCAAATGCCAATAATTGTTCTGTTTTAGGTGAGAAAACATGTTCCATAACGCGAGTAGATCGCATCCTTTCCAAGGAATTCTCTTTCATAAATAAGATCCATATAACTCGTCTAATCATATGAATCAAGCTGTCCGATTAGAACAAAGGCACTGACCATCGTGCTCATGGGAAATTTCTTATCTTACTAAAATAGGACTTACAGACACCTAAGGACACTTTTGATAAAATAAGCTGTATACTGTCCGACAGGAATGACTAAGATGTCAATTCGATTCCAAAGTTAGAAAGAGGTTTCTATCATGATATACCCATTGGAACGGATCAATTGGATACAGAAAACTATACAAATTAGCGACTGGACTCAAATTCTTATCACACCCTTACCTTCAGGAATGGAAGCGGAAGTATTGAAATTAAGCTGGAATAACGAGGAATACGTACTGAAAATATGGAACAAACGATCAAAGCCGGATGTTGAGTATCAATATGATGTACTAATGAGGCTTAAATCCATTGGAGTAGCTGTATCCACTGCTTACGGATGGGGGATCGATCACAATAATGACAAGGTATTGCTGACGAGCTATGACGGCAATCCTCTTACCCAAGAAAATGATATCCACACTGTTTCTAAGCTGCTAGCAGACTTACATAGGGTGCCAGTAGACTTATTTCATTCCGACATGCTGAGAAGGTATGATTTTGTAACTTACTTTTTCCCGCAAATTAATAACCATCGCGATATAAAGCGAGCTTTATTGGAATTAGTAGAGATGGCAAGCATGGAAAGCTCGGCGCTTATTCACGGCGATTACAACCTGGGCAATATTCTCGCGGATCAGAGCACCTACACGATCATTGATTGGACGAACGTGCAATTGGGGGATCGGCGATATGATTTCGCGTGGGCAAGCTTCCTGATTCGTATTTATAACGGGGAGGATCTGTATCGTGACTTCACGAATACTTATCTGACAGAAATATCGATTTCCTCGGAAGATATCCTTCGATTTGAGTCCATAGCTTGCTTAAGATGGCTGCTTATCAACCGCATCGCTTCACTGCCAAATAATGATGATGCGAATCATCGTGTCAATGATTTTATATCGAGCCACAATTTACTTCCAAGCGAATTGTGTCTTCCAGTTTAAAGAGATAGCATTAGAAGGCGGTGCTGTGAGTTGGAAATAGAGTATTCGATTCAAATTGAAGAGCCGACTGTTCTTCATGAGTACGGGAGCGTTCCGATATCTTTTCGAGTTACTTCCGAGTATAAAATCAGCATGTTGAATCAAGGTTTAGGTGGCGTACACATAGAAGAAGTCCCGGTAAAGCCTTATTGGGTAGATTATGACGCGGAAAGAGGCAGGGGACCAGAAAGATGGCTGGATCGATGGGACATCAGGAATTGGTCAGTAATTTCCGCATTTCATAAGGATGAAAGAATCGGAGGGGCCGTTGTTGCTTTCGATACTCCAGGAGTCCATATGTTGGACGGAAGATCCGATGTAGCGGCTTTGTGGGATATTCGAATTAGACCCGATCATCGTAAAGGCGGGTTAGGAACGGCTATATTTCAGGAATGCATCACATTGGCGAGAACAAAGAAGAGTAGATTCTTTAAAATTGAAACTCATAGCTACAACATCCCAGCTTGCAAATTCTACGCAAAGCAGGGTGCTTTGCTTGGGAATATAGAAAAAATGGTGTATGAGGAAAACCCGCATCACTACAGAATGATTTGGTGGGTGGATATGGAATGATCATCAGAAAAGCCGCTATTATGGATGCAGAGCAAATTGCAGAGGTACACGTAGACAGCTGGAAAACTACTTATCAACAGATTATCTCGGATGCCTATTTATCAAGCTTTACGGTCGAGAAAAGAAAGAAAAACTGGCTTTGGACTTTCAACAATTTACATAAAAATGAAGTTACTTATTTGGCTGTAGAAAATGATAAAGTTGTTGGATTTGCTGGCTGTGGGGAAAGCAGGACGCCAGAATACGGCTATGATGGGGAGCTTTACACCATTTATTTACTTAAGGATTATCAGAATCGCGGCATTGGAACCAAGCTGTTCCAAGAAATTGTTCGATCCTTAATTTCATGCGGGTACAGGTCTATGATGGTGTGGGTTCTTGAGTTAAATCCTTCCAAACAATTTTATCTGAATCTGGGAGCTATTCCGTTTGATAGGAAGTCCATTGATATGAATGGTCAAACGCTATACGAAATAGCTTTGGGTTGGGCTGATTTATCCTTAT
>FWWL01001035.1_pt1 | contig 27329 bp, 41 predicted proteins | sample 2228331 | NCBI WGS metagenome assembly FWWL01 (sample SAMEA103939775, study PRJEB20133) | metagenome
CTGTCTTGGCTCGAGCTTCTCGTAGGGCGCGACGATCAGCCGACAGTATTTTTCGGGGTGCTCGTTCTGCAGGCGTTTTAAGAGACTTTCGAGTTGGGTCAGCGTCGTCGCGTCGGTCTCCGGGCCGTACTGGATGAGCACGGCTCCTCCTCGCAGTGCCCACACTTGCAGCTCTTCGGCGAGCTGCTCCTTGTGCACCCCAAACTGAACTTCTTGCTCGATATACGGGCCCGAGGTGGGCGGCGTGGAGGTATACGGCTCATGCTCCTGCCCAGCGGAGATCGGCCGAGAATCCTGAAGGGCCACGGGCATACCCGGCTTGTCGTCGCTCCACCTGCCTGTCACTTCGTAGAGCATCTGGGCGACTTCGGCAGCTTTATAGTCTGGGTTCTCTTGTTTGAGCTTTTCGAGCTGCTCGCGCATGTCCGCGAGCTTCTGCTGGTTCCGCGCGATGACGGCAAGCTGATAGAGTGCTTCTAAGCCGTCCTCACCGAGTTTAGCATCAGTGCCCACGAGCGAGCGCTCGGCATCAAGAATCTTCTGATAGAGGTCCTTCTTCTGGTCGTCGGTCGTCGCTACAGCTAGGCCAGATTTATAATGGTTCTTCGCTTGCTCGTACTCTGCCCGCCCCACAGCGACATCCCCAAGGCCTATGTACGCCTTGAGGGCTTGCTCAGGGGGTGGCCCCTGCTCTAAAATCGCCGTGTAGTGTCGGACAGCCGACTCAAAGATGTGCTCCTTCTGATAGTGTTTTGCTAGCTGGAATCGCGTCTCGAAGTCTTTGGGATCGAGCTCGACGATGCGCTCGCCCAGCTGCTCGCGCAGCTCGGCCGCCGCCGTGCGCTTGAAGCCCTCACGATAGTTCTTCAGGGCCTCGTCGGTCTGGCCCTGCTGGCGCTGCACGTCCCCTAAGGCGAGATACGCCTCAGCCAAATAGGGCGACTCTTTGATCACCTGGGTGTACTGCTTTGTGGCTTCTTCGAGATCATTCAGCCCCTCGTAGGCGCGCCCGAGCTTGAGGCGTACGTTGGGATTGTTCTGCAGCTTGAGCGACTCAAGATAGAGAGTGACGGCGCGTTCGTGGTCACCCTTCTTCACGGCGATATCAGCGAGAGCCGTGACCAACCGCGGGTCGTCGTAGCCGCGCTCAGCGCGTTCTTGCTCGCGCAGTTCGGTGTAGAGCGCCTCAGCTTTATCCCACTCCTCAAGGCCAAAGTACGCTTCAGCCATCTTCTGTTTGATCGCTCGGACGGCGCTCTTGTCTTTGGCAGGGTCGAGATGCTCTAAAGCTTTCTGATAGTACTCGAGGGCCACAGTGTAATTCTTGATAGACATCATCAAGTGCCCGTAGAGCCGCAACGGGCCGGGATCGTTAGGAGCGAGCTCCGTAGCACGCTTGGTCATCCTGATGGCGTCTTGAGTGCTTTGCACATCGCCTTCTGTGAAGAGAAAGAGCCCGTACTGATAGTAGGCTTGGGGATTATCAGGGTCGAGCGCGATCAGTTGGTCATAGAAGCTGCGATCTCCGCCGGCGGATTTCGCCGTCTCTAAGAGATGCTGCACCGCTTTTTGAGAGTATTCTTTGATCTTCTGCTCGAGCTCTTGAAGCTTGGCTTCTTTGTCCTCGACGTTCTCCTGTTTTTCGAGATCGGCTTTCTCCTGTTCGGCTTGTCTGAGCTTGACTTGATAGAGCCGAGCAATAAAGTAATCGAGATATTTCCCCAGCTCATCATCGGGGGGCAGAGAGCCTGCTGCCAAGAGCCTCTCATAGGCTGCTATGGCTTCATCGATCTTCTCTTGCTGCTCGAGCTGATACGCCGCGATCAAGGGGAGTCGCAGCTCGATCTGGGCTGAGGCCTTGGCTTGCTTGAGCCATGCGTCGAATCGCTCGACGCGCTGCCGTACCTTGTAATCCGTAGCAATGCTCTCTCTGACAGAGCTAAAGCTCTTGCGGTCTTCGAGGCGCACCAGCCACAGCCCCTGCGGCGTTTGAATGAGATCGCTCACCTGGCCGACTTGAAGCTTGGCTATACTCTCTTGGAGTTCTTTTGGCAGATCGCTCACGGTGACATATCCCATGTCGCCGTTGTGGTCCTTGAAGTCTGGGTCTTGTGAGTATTCTCGGACAACTTGGGAGAAGGCCGCGCCTTCGACCCTGAGTTTATCTTTGGCTTCTTGAAGGCGCTTGCGGGCTGCGATCAGCTCCTCTTCTGGGGCATCAGGGGCGATGGGCACAAATATACGGCTGAGCCGAACGCGCTCGAGGAAATTGCCCTGCTTGGCCGCCTCGAGCCATTGATTCATCAAGGCGTCTTCTCTCTCGCGCACCCAGTCGCGGCGGACATCCGATTGCGCCTGCTCGAACGTGCGCACCCGCTTATCTTCAACCTTGATGAGATGGAACCCAAAGCGCGTGCGCACCGGAGCGCTGACCTTCCCGATATCGAGCGCAAACGCTGTCTCTTCGAACTCTTTGACCATGACACCCTTGCCGAACCACCCCAAGTCGCCGCCGTTCTCTGCGTTGCTTGTGTCATCAGAATATTTTTTGGCCAGTTCAGCGAAGTCCGCACCCTTCTCTAACTGCTTCTTGATTTCCTCGATCTTCTTCTGGGCTTCGGCGACTTGCTCCTCAGAGGCGTCCTCCGCGACCCTGACTAAGATATGCCGCGCTTTGACCTCAGGGGTGGCATACTTCTCTCGGTTGGCTTCAAAGTACGCTTGCAGCTCGGCCGTCGAGGGCTGGATATACCCCAGCAGGTCATTCATATAGCGTATCTTGTTCTGCTCAATGAATTCTATCAATTGGGCATCAGTGACCTCGATCTGGCCGACGACGGCCTCCTCGAGGGCCTCTTCTCTCAGTTGCGCTGCCACTTGGTCACGAATCTGCCGCTGATAGGCCGGCAGGGAGCTCCCGCGCTCCTTGAGCAGCCGCGCCAATTCCTTCTCGTCAATGCCGTAGCGCTGCCGCAGCATCACCAGCAAATTCTCGTACTCTTTCTTATAGCGTTCGTCTATCTTCTTTGCTGGAACGCTAATGAGTCGCTTCTTCGCTTCTTTGTCTTTAATAGCTTTCTCAATGAGGCGGTCAATGGCCTGGGCGCGCCATTGGAGTTGTCGATAGGCCCCATCCGGCCCCTCCAGGGCTTTTTCGATGTCCTGAATGAACTGGCGCTGCTCGTTGAGAATCTCCTGATATGCTTGCTCGTACTGCACTTTGGTGATCTTCTCCCCATTGACAACCAAGACGACATCTTGTTCCTTGGGGGTATTGCTCCCCGTAGGGTTGAGCGCCACCGGCGAGAAGATCACTAGCGCTCCCATCACGAAGCTGACGACCACAGCCCAGATCACGTACTTCCCATATCTTTCAACAAGCCTACGGATAGTATGCATGCGCTCCTCACCTCAGAATGTGTATGCGATAGAAAGAAATATGAGCGATTTCTCTCACACTTGGTATCCCTGTATAATAAACACTCGGTGGTGATCTGTCAAGAGCGATGCGCCTCTTGTATCTGAAGCTTCTTATTATCCTGCTTGGCATATGGGGAGAAGGCCAAACTGCCCCGTGGGTAATCGCCATAGATGCCGGGCATGGCGGTGACGACACCGGTGGAATCGGGGTAGATGGCCTCATGGAGAAAAATATAGTGCTCCAGATCGCCCACTTGATCGCGCTGGAAGCGTCTAGCTTTTCGAATATCAAAATCGTTCTCACCCGCAGCGACGACCGCTATCTCTCGCCCGCCGAACGCATCGCTCGCGCCCAGGGCGCACACTTTTTTATCAGTCTGCACTTGGATTTTTCGTATGACCCGCGCCTGCGGGGCATCACGGCGCTGGTGCCGACCAATGCCAAAGATTCTGCGAGAGAATTAGCTGAAATACTACGCAAGCACTTAGTATCTGCAACGAGAGCGCCCGATCTAGGGACGAAAACGGCTCCTCTCTGGCTGCGCCGGCTCTCTATTCCTGCTGTTCAAGTGAACTTGGGATTTATAACAAACCCCGAAGAAGCGCGCAAGCTCGGGCAGCTGGCGTACCAAAAGCGCCTCGCTCAAGCGATTCTTGAGGGCATTCGCCAGTTCGCCCTTAGCTCACCCACATGAGCCTTGCCAGATCCGCCCCGTCACCCTGGCGCGGAGGCAGCTTTAAGACGCGCGTGTAGCCCCCAGTGCGGTTCGCGAACTTCGGCCCGATCTCGCTAAAGAGCTTCTCGGTGAGATTGGGGTCTTGGAGCACAGCAAACACCAGGCGCCGTGCGTGCATGTCATTGCGCTTGGCCCACGTCACCAGCCGCTCCGCCAAGCGCGCGCTCTCCTTCGCTCGAGCGACCGTCGTGTCCACTTTTCCGTGATCAATCAGCTCCTTCACCAAGTTCGCCAGCAGCGCCTTGCGATGCGCTGGAGCCCGATTGAGCTTGCGAAATTTTTTCTTGTGCCACATAGAGCCTCAACTCCGTTTGACCGAACTCTTGAGCTGATACCCCAGCTCCTCCACACGCTCGATCACTTTCTGGAGGGTCTTGTCACCAAAGCCGTGAATATCCTTGAGTTCTTCTTGAGTCTTCTGCAACAAGTCTTTCAGGGTGATGACCCCTTTGGTCTCTAGCAAATTACAAGCGCGCTTGTCGAAGCCCAGCTCTTCTAGGCGCTTGGTGAGCTCCTCCGGCTCGCTGGGCACCGGTTCGGCTGCGCTCAGCGGCAGGGAGAAGAGCTCAAAGTGCCCAATGAGGATCTGCGACGCCTGTTGGAGGGCCTCCTCCGGTCGGACACCTCCGTTCGTTTCTACTTCCAGAATAAGCCGATCGTAATCGGTGCGCTCCCCCACGCGCGTCGGCTCGACTCTAAAATTGACGCGCTTGACCGGGGAGAAATCCGAGTCCACGGCGATGATCCCCAGGGGCATATCGCCCTTCTTGTTGCGCTCCGCCGGACGGTAGCCCACCCCCGGCTCCACCTCCATATCCAGCACCAGCTTGCCCTTCTGGTCAACCGTGGCAATCACATGGTCGGGGTTCATCACCTCCAGGCCGCGGGGCAGCTCAATATCTCCGGCCCGGACCACCCCGGCACCCTCATGCTGAATATAGAGGTGCTTGGCCTCGCCATCGGTCAGGCGAAACGCAATCCCCTTGAGATTGAGAATGATCTCTAACACGCTCTCTTTGACCCCTTCGATCGTATCGTACTCGTGATACTTCCCCTCGAAGCGCACCCGCGTAACCGCAGCCCCCGGAATGGACGAGAGCAGAACCCGTCGCAGCGCGTTCCCAATCGTCGTGCCATAACCGCGTTCCAGCGGCTCCACCACGAAGACCCCTCGCATGGGAGTCAGCTCTTCTACCTTGATCTTTGGCCTCACTAGTTCTGCCCGCATATTCCCCCTCGTGCTCCAAACTAACGTGAGTAGAACTCGACAATCAAGTGCATCTGGAGCTTGTGCTCCAGCTGGTCCACTCTGGGACGATCTATAACCCGAATATGACCGTCAGCGCGCTCCAGCCACCCAGGGACGGAGGTACGCCCCTTCGCCTCTAGCAGCGCTTTAATGCCGGGCTTCTGGGCGGAGTTGGGCTTCAGAGCAATAATATCCCCAGGCCGGACCAAGAACGACGGTATATTGACGCTGCGGTCGTTCACCGTAAAGTGCCCGTGCGTCACGAGCTGGCGGGCCTGATCCCGCGAGGCCGCCAAGCCCGCACGATAGATCACATTATCCAAGCGTCGTTCCAATAACTCCAGCAAGAAATCCCCAGTCACTCCCTTGACGCGCTTGGCCCGCTCCACATACCGCCGGAACTGCTCCTCGCGCAGGCCATAGAGGCGCTTGGCCTTCTGCTTCTCTCGCAGATGAATCCCGTACTGGCTCATCTTGCCGAACTTGCGCTGATGCATCCCCGGCGCGTAGGGCCGACGCTCCACAGGGCATTTCTCGCTATAACACTTCTCACCCTTGAGAAAGAGCTTTTCGCCTTCCCGCCGACATAATCGACATTTCGCTTCCGTATAGCGTCCCATAGTCCTCCAGGAATCAGTTTTCGGAACTGTGCGAGACCGGGGTGACGTTCTTGACGTCCTCTATGCGAATGCCCGAGCTCTTGAGGGTATTGACCACGGAGTTTCGCCCTTGGCCCGTCCCGTTGATCGTCACGATCAACGAGCGGACCCCAAGCTCGCGCATCTTCGCGATGAGCGACTCACAGGCGAGCTGGGCCGCGTAGGGGGTGCCCTTCTTGCTACCCTTGAAGCCGCGTGTGCCCGGACTGGCCCATGCTAACACATGGCCGTCCAGATCCGTCAGCGTCAGAATCGTGTTATTAAACGTCGAGTGCACGTGCAGTCGCGCACGATCTACTTTGCGGGCCATCGCTTCACCTCGCTCTCACTTGCGCTTGCCGGCCTTGGCCGGGCGCGGACCCTTCCATGTCCGGGCGTTGCTGCGCGTCTTCTGGCCGCGCACTGGCAGCCCCACCGTGTGACGCACCCCACGGTAACACTTGATCATCTTCAGCCGAGCGATGTCGTTCTGCACCTTCCGGCGCAGATCGCCCTCGACTTGATACTTCGTCTCGATCTCCTTGCGCAAAGCCGTGATCTCTTGTTCAGTCAAATCCCGGACTTTCTTGCCAAGATCGATCTTCGTCTCTTGGAGTATACGCCGCGACAGCGGCCGCCCAATCCCATAGATATACGTCAACGCGATCTCGACCCGCTTATTGCTTGGCAAATCCACTCCGGCAATCCTCGCCATGACATACCCTCCTTAGCACCCCTGGCGCTGCTTGTGCTTGGGGTTCTTACAGATGACCATCACGCGCCCGCGGCGGCGCACAATCTTGCACGAATCGCAGATCTTCCTCACAGAGCTCCGAACTTTCATGGCCACGTCACCTCTCGCTACTCCCGATAGATAATCCGTCCATGGCTGAGATCATACGGCGAGAACTCGACGATCACCTTATCCCCGAGCAAGATTTTTATATAATTCTTGCGAATCCGCCCGGAGATGTGACACAGCGCTTCGGTACCGTCCTCGAAGCGCACCCGGAACATCGAGTTCGGGTAGGCCTCGATCACCTCGCCACGACGCTTGATAAACTCTCCCTTGCCAATAAATCGCTCACCTCTTCGAATACCCCTATCCCAAGGACATCGGCGGGGGCATTCTCGCGTATGACCACCATGGCTTCAAAGTGTGCGGCCGCCGTCGCCCCTGGTGCGACCGCCGTCCAGCCGTCCTCTTGCTCTTCGAGCTCTATGAGATCACGAGCCCCGTCGGCGACCATCGGCTCGATGCAGAGGACCAACCCCTCACGCAGCAGGGGCCCCTGCCCTGGCGAGCCGTAGTTGGGCACTTGGGGCTCCTCGTGCATCTCGCGGCCAATCCCATGACCCACAAAATTCGTGACCACCGAAAGCCCGCGACCGTTGACATATCGCTGAATCGCGTGAGAGATATCCCCCACGCGCTTCCCCCCGCGCGCGGCTCTGATCCCCTCCCACAGGGCTTCTTGGGCCGTCAGGACGACCTCGAGCTCACGCGGGGAACGGGGCTCATCCCCAATAATCACCGTTGTTGCCAGATCGGCGCAAAACCCCCGACGCACCATGCCAATATCTATCGAGAGCACATCGCCAGCTTGGAGAACCCTCTCAGCCCTGGGAATGCCATGCACAACCTCAGCACCCAACGAAGTACAAATGCTCGCTGGGTAGATACGCCCCTTGACACGATACCCCTTGAACGAGGGCTTTCCCCCAGCTTCCTTGATCAAACGCTCAGCCAGCTGATCGAGCTGGAGTGTGCTCACCCCAACCCGGGCTTCTTCAGCCAAGCGCTGCAAGATCCCCTGCAGGATCTCTGCGTTCTCCCGCAGAATCGCGATCTCTGAAGTGCTCTTGATCTTCATGGCCATAGCTACTCCAGCGCCCGCACAGCTGCACAATAGACCGACTCGATGTCACCGCCAGCGTCGATCTCCCGAAGCACACTGCGCTTCTTATAGAAATCTATTATAGGTCCAATCTCGTGAGCATACTGCACCTCAATCCGTCGCTCGATCACCTCGGGCGTATCATCGGAGCGCTGCACGAGATTGCTCCCGCACAGATCACAGACGCCCTGGTGGCGCGGTGGGCTGGAGAGCAGATTGTAGACCCGCCCACACTGCGGGCACACCCGCCGCGCACTGAGCCGGCGCACGATCTCCGCACGGTCGAGCGTAAAATGCAGGACGCGATCTACAGGGGTAACTCCCTCCAAAATCTCAGCTTGCCTGAGGTTTCGAGGGAAGCCATCGAGCACGAAGCCCGTCGCCCCCTGCAAGCGCTTCCGGATCATCTCCGCGACTAGCTGATCTGGCACGAGCTCCCCCCGATCCATATAGCGTTGGGCTTGCACGCCCAACTCCGTGCGCTGCTGCACCTCGCTGCGCAACAGATCCCCAGTCGAGATATGGGGAACGCCAAGCCACGCTGCCAAGCGCACCGCTTGCGTCCCCTTGCCCGACCCTGGTGGCCCCAAGAGCACGATCCGTCGCGCAGTCATAGTCTTTAGATACGGCGCCCAAAGCCTCCTTTAGCGATCAAGCTCTCGTAGCGGCGCTCCACCAGGTGCGCCTCGATCTGCTTGATCGTGTCCACGCCCACGCCCACGACAATGAGCAGCGACGTGCCCCCTAAGAAGAACGCTGTCAAGCCGCTCACATTCGTAATGATCATGGGCAAGAGGGCGATAATGACCAAAAACATCGCTCCAATGAACAACAACCGGCTTTGCACCAGCTCGATGAAGTCCGTCGTAGGCTTGCCCGGACGGATACCGGGAATGAAGCCCCCCCACTTGCGCAAGTTCTCCGCCAAATCTCGGGGGTTGAAGACGATCGCGCTGTAAAAGTACGTGAAGAAGAAGATCAGCAACGCGCTGAGCACCATATAGAGCACATGTCCTCGCGACAGATCCGTCGCGAGCCAGTTGAGGAAATCACCCAAGACGTTGGCCCAGTCGCGAATGGCTCTCCGGGAGAAAGTGATCCCGTACACGGTCGCCACGTCGCCTGCGGTGGCCAAAGGTATGAGCTTCTCTGGGTTCTCCCCCACCAAGATCGTCTTAGGGTTCCCCGGTTCGAGGGGGATGACGACACGACTGCTCTGCGTCTGGGCCAAGTCGGGCTGCTTTTGGTTGAGCGCGTCTGCGAGGGCTTGGGCGACTTCTTCGCTCTTCTGCCCCGGCGCCAGCGTAATCTGTACTAGGGTCTCTTCAACCCTCACGAAGAGTTCCCCTGGTTGTTGACTCTCGCCCGTGATCTCCAGAGAGATCGCGCGCTCGGTGGTCATCCTCGCCCATATATCTGTTTGCTGCGCAAACTGAAAGATCGTCTGAGGGATGGCCAGCAGGGCCACAGCAAAGATGATGGGGATCACGCCGCCCTGATTGACTTGTAAGGGCAAGAACGTGCTATGCCCGCCGTAGACACGCCCCTTGACCATGCGCTTCGCATACTGAATATCAATGCGCCGTGCCCCTAGCTGCACCATGACGATACCCGCTGTGGTCAGCACGAAGATCGCCACCAGCAACGGCAGCCAGAGGGCATTGAGCGGATTAGGGTTATTGGTGATCTCGAACCAGATAGTACCGGCATATCGGGGATATTCTGCGAGAATGCCAACCATGATGATCATCGAGATGCCGCGCCCGATACCGTTTTCGGTGAGACGCTCCCCCAGCCACATCAAGAGGATTGTCCCTGTGGTGAGCGTCACGATAGAGATAAACATAAACCCTAAAAAGCTCTGGCCGGCTTGCACCAGCCCTTGAGTATAGATCAGATAGCTTGTCCCGGCCGCCTGGATGAACGCCAAGGCGACCGTGGCGTAGCGCGTAATCCTATTGATGGCGCGACGGCCTTCCTCCCCTTGCTCTTGCAGCTCTTTGAGCTTGGGGATGACCGCTACCAGCAGACTCAAGATAATCGAAGCGTTAATATAGGGGATGACGCCCAAAGCGAAGATAGAGAACCGTTCCAGGGCCCCTCCCGTAAACACGTTCAAGAACCGCGCTATTTCCCCTAACTGTCCCAAGATAGCTTGGAGTTGCTGCGGGTCCACTCCCGGCACGGGAATCCATGCCCCGAGACGGAAGACAATGATAATCCACAGCGTAAAGAGAATACGCTTGCGGACCTCTGGGATTCGAAATGCCTCAAACAACCCTTCAGTCATGGCTCACTTCCCCGTCTTGCCCTCGGATTTTTTCTCTTCTGCTGGCTCTGGGGGCGCGGCTGCTTCTTCAGGAATAAGAGCTATGGCTTGACCGCCAGCAGCGATGATCTTCTCCCGCGCACTCTTGCTGAATTTATGGGCCTTCACGATCAGCTTCTTCGCCAGCGGGCCGTCGCCTAGAACCTTCACGCCGTTTAAGAACTTTTTGATGAGCCCTCGCTCTTGGAGAACTTCGGGGGTGATCTCCGCGCCGTCAGGGAAAACTTCGTTCAACTGGCCGACATTGACGAACGCATAGCTCTTTCTATGGGGATTCTTGAATCCCCGCTTGGGGACGCGCTTCCACAGCGGGGTTTGGCCGCCCTCGAACGCCGGCGGCATCCGATACCCTGAACGGGCTGTCTGCCCTTTGCCCCCGCGCGTCGAATAGGTCCCATGCCCCGAAGCGTTGCCCCGACCGACCCGCTTGGGCCTTCTCACACTGCCCGGAGTAGGACGCAGATCGCTCAATCTCACTGCACGACCTCCTCAGGTTTCTTCCCACGCCGCTGGGCTATCTCTTCGAGCGTCCGCAGCCGGCTCAAGCCATCGAGGGTGGCCTTGGCCAACGTCAAGGGGTTGGTTGAGCCTTGCGCCTTGGTCAAGATGTCTTTGATCCCGGCCAGCCGACAGATCGTCCCAACCGTCCCCCCAGCGATGATGCCCGTGCCGGGGAACGCTGGCTTCAGCAAGACCCGAGAGGCCTTGAACTCCCCCCAGATCTCATGAGGGATCGTCCGATCTTCGACCAGCGGGACTTGTATAATATTGCGTTTGGCGTCGCGAATACCCTGCTGAATGGCCGAGGGAACCTCACGAGTGTTCCCCTTGCCCAGGCCGACCCGCCCCCTGCCGTCCCCAACGGCAACGATGGCGCGAAAGCTCAGGTTCTTCCCCCCCTTGGTCACCTTGGCCACACGCCGTAAGTCTATGACCTCGTTCTCGAACTCTTCAGTTACCCGTCGCTCCCCACGTGGTCGAGCCATATCTCTTTCCTCCCTTAAAAGTGCAGCCCGGCCTTGCGGCTCGCTTCAGCCAGAGCCTTCACCACCCCATGATAGGGATATCCGCCTCGATCGAAGACAACAGCAGTGATTCCCTTCTGGAGGGCACGCTCCGCGATGACCTTCCCCAACACTTCAGCAGACTGAACCGTCCCGCCCTTCAGGTGCAGGGCCTTCTCTGTAGTGCTGGCCGCCACAAGCGTGTGCCCTCTTGTGTCATCGATCACTTGGGCGTAGAGGTGCCTTAAGCTCTTATACACGCACAGGCGCGGGCGCTGTGGCGTCCCAAAGATCTTCTTGCGGATACGCCTATGCCGCTGCAATCTCCGCTCATTCCGACTCTCTTTCATCCCGAAGCTCACCCAGCCTTCGCCCCACCAGCCCCGCCAGCGAGCTTGCCCTCCTTGCGGCGGATCTGCTCGTCTTTATAGCGAATCCCGGTGCCCTTATACGGCTCGGGCTTGCGCAGCGCTCGGATCTCCGCCGCCACCTGGCCCACTAATTGCTTATCGGGGCTCGTGAGCACGATCTCCGTCTGATCCTTCACTTCTGCTTTGACGTTGTCCGGCAGCGTGTACGTCACCGGATCGTGAAAGCCGATCTCTAAGATTAAATCCTTCCCCTGGAGCTTCGCTCGATACCCCAAGCCCACCAACTGCAGGACCTTGGTATAGGGCTGTTGGACGCCCCTGACCATATTGGCCAAGAGCGCGCGATAGAGGCCGTGCCGCGCCTTGTACTCCCTCTCGTCGCCCTTGCGCGTGACGATGAGCATCCCGTCGCTTAGGGCAATACTCACATAGTGGGGCTCATAGCGCTGCACGAGCTGGCCCTCTTTGCCCTCAACACGGACATAATCTGGGCCAATCTGGACCTTGACGTCCTTAGGTACTGGAATTGGCTGCTTTCCTATCCTCGACATAGTCCCTCACTCTTACCACACATAACAGAGCAGTTCACCGCCGACCCCAGCCAGGCGCGCCTGTTTGCCTGTGAGCACCCCACGCGAGGTGCTTAGAATAGCTATCCCTAAGCCGCTGCGCACCCGAGGGATCTGGTCAGCCGATACGTAGACACGCCGCCCCGGCTTGGACACCCGCTCTATCCCTTCGATCACCGGGTCCTTGCCGCGCTTGCCCGTGTACTTCATCACGATCACCAGATCGCGCTTCTTCTCGCCCTCAATACGATAGTCTTCAATGAATCCCTCTTCCTTGAGCACCCGGGCGATCTGGGCCTTGATATTCGAGTGCGGCACACGCACTACTTTCAGGGCGCGCGCGTTCGCATTGCGCAGAGCTGTCAACATGTCAGCTATAGTATCCATAGAGCCCCCTCACCAGGTGGCTTTGCGCACCCCAGGCAGCTCGCCTTGGTGGGCCTTCGCCCGAAAGCAGAGTCGACAGATCCCAAAATCCCGAATAAACCCCCGACGACGCCCACAGAGGCTGCATCTATTATACCGACGCACGGCAAACTTCTGGGGCTTCGCCAGCTTCGCCATCCACGAGGTCTTTCCCATGAACTCACCCCTTACTGAATTACTCTAATCTTTGAAAGGCATCCCCAGGGCCTTGAGCAAGTAATACCCTTCCCGATCGGTCTTGGCCGTGGTCACGATACAAATATCCATCCCCTGCACTTTTGCGACTTGATCGTACTTGATCTCGGGGAAGACCAACTGATCGCTCAGCCCCAGGGAGAAGTTCCCACGCCCATCGAACGAATCGGCGCTCACGCCGCGAAAATCCCTGATCGCGGGCAAGACCACATTCACCAGCTTCTCCAAGAACGCATAAGCCCGCACGCCCCGCAGCGTCACCATGCACCCCACAGGGTCGCCCTTGGTAATCCCAAAGTCTGAGATGCTCTTCTTGGCCTTGGTGACAACCGGGCGCTGCCCCGTAATAGCCGCCAAGTCCCGGACGCACCCCTCGATCTTCTTGGGGTCGTCCTTCTCTTTGATCCCCATGTTGATCACGATCTTCTCGATACGAGGCACCTGCATGATATTCTTATAGTTCAACTCTTTCATGAGCTTGGGCACGATCTCTTTACGAAAGCGTTCATATAACATCATCGTGTCACCACACAGTTCAGTCGAACGTCTTCTTGCACTGTTTGCACTGGCGCAGCTTTTCCCCAGATTCAGAGATCACAAAGCCGACGCGCGTCGGCCGGTCGCATTCGGGGCAGACCAAAAGAACACTGGAGATCGCCAAGGGGCCCTCCTGCTGGATGATCCCGCCTTCGCGGTGCTTGGGGGAGGGCCGCAGGTGGCGCGTGATCATCCGCACGCCCTTGACAATAATTCTACGCTCTTTGGGGAGGACCTGCAAGACCTCCCCCTCCTTCCCCTTGTCGTTTCCCGCGATTACTCTTACAATATCACCCTTGCGAATCTTCTGCATCAGAGCACCTCCGGCGCTAGCGACAGAATCCGCACCAGCCCCTTCTCCCGCAGCTCCCGCGGGACTGGACCGAAGATGCGCGTCCCCAAGGGCTCCTTGGCCGCATTGATCAGGACGACCGCGTTATCATCGAAGCGAATGTAGCTGCCGTCTTGGCGTCGGTAGGGCTGGCGCGTGCGCACGATCACGCCCTTCACCACCGCGCCCTTGTCGATATCACTCGTGGGGATACGCTTCTGCACCGACGCGACCACGATATCCCCAATCTGCCCCCAGGCCCCGCTGGGCTGCCCTAAGACATTGATCACGCGGACCTCCTTGACCCCGGAATTGTCCGCCACTTTCAAGATGCTCCGAATCTGAATCATAACGCTCTCTCCCGTTTAGACCTGTCCAGGACGAGCACGTTCTAATACTTCGACCAGACGCCACCGCTTGAGCCGCGACAGCGGCCGACACTCCCGAATCCGCACGAGATCGCCTAGCTTAGCAGTAGAGTGCTCATCGTGCGCGTAGAACTTCGCCCGCTTGATATAATATTTCTTATACAAGGGGTGCTGCACGCGCGTCTCGACCAATACCGTGATCGTCTTGGCCATCTTGTCGCTGATGACACGACCGATCTTCTCTCGCTTAGGCATAATACCCGTCCTCACTGAGTTCTTTGGAGCTGTCGCTCACGGAGGATCGTCTTGACCCGGGCAATCTGACGCTTGAGCTGGGTCAGCAATGCCGTATTGTCTTGTTGGCCCGTGGATACAGCAAAGCGCACATTGAAGAGCTGCCGCTTGAGCTCCCGCTCCTTCTGCTGGAGCTCGGCATCGCTCAACTCCCGAAGTTTGTCGATCTTCTCCATAGTTAGCGCTCCCCGCCCAGCCGCAGACGCTCCCGCAGGCGCGTCTTGATGGGCAACTTATGGTCGACCAAGCGCTGGATAGCCTCGGCCTTGGCCCGATCTACACCGCTGATCTCAAAGAGAATCCGCCCAGGAAGGACCACGGCGCACCAGCCCACCGGATCCCCCTTCCCCTTGCCCATGCGCGTCTCCGCAGGCTTCTTCGTTATGGGCTTGTCGGGGAAGATCCGCACCCAGATCTTAGAGTTCTTCTCCATCTCGCGCACCATCACGGTACGACACGCCTCGATCTGCTGCGCGGTGATCCACGCAGGCTCCAAGGCTTGAATCCCGTACTCGCCAAAGACGACCTGCGACCCGGCGATGGCCTTGCCGGTACGGCGGCCGCGATGGTCCTTCCTAAACTTGCGCTGCTTGGGCGCGAGTAACGCCACGAACCTCACCCCCTCGGGCAGGATAGATATCCCCACGATAGAGCCAGACTTTAATGCCGATCATGCCGTATTTGGTCAAGGCTTGAGCAAAGCCGTAATCGATATCAGCGCGAATCGTCTGCAACGGGACGCGCCCGGCCTTGCTCTCGATAGACCGAGCGATCTCGGCCCCGCCCAACCGCCCCCCGCAGCGGATCTTCACGCCCTTGGCCCCATGCTCCATCACCCGTTGGATGACTTCTTTCATGGCCCGCGGCACAGGGATGCGGTTCTGTATTCGCGATGCGACATCCTCAGCCACTAACGTCGCCTCGAGATCGGGGTGATCGACTTCTTTGATATATATCTTGACCTTGCGCCCGATGGTCTCTTCCAGCTCTTTCTGGAACTGATCGATCTCCTGGCCCCCCTTGCCAATGATGATCCCCGGGCGAGCCGTGTGAATCAAGATAGAGACCAATTCTTCCGTGGGGCGCTCAATGCTCACCCTGGCGATCCCCGCGCCATGGTAGCGCTGCTTAATCAAAGTCCGGATCTGATGGTCTTCCTTGACATACTCCTGGGCCTTCTTGAGAGAAAACCAATTGGACTTCCATTTCTTAGTGATCCCCAAGCGAAGCCCGTAGGGGTGCGTTTTATGTCCCATAGCTATCCTTCCTGATCGGCCTGGTGCCGATTTTCGGATGATCTTGGTTCATCACAGACGACGATGGTGATATGGCTGGTGCGCCGTTTGCGGATGGAGACCTTGCCGCGTGAGCCTGGCCGCAACCGCTTGAGAAAAGGCCCCTTGTCGACGCGGGCCTCCTTCACCCAGAGAGCATCCACGTCCATAGCGTAATTGTGCTCCGCGTTGGCCACGGCCGATTCCAAGCACTTGCGCACGGGAACAGCCGCCTTCACCTTGGCAAAGCGCGTCAAGCGCAAGGCCTCGTCGACCGACTTGCCCTGGATCTGCTTGGTCAGCAGCCGGGCCTTCACCGGTGATATCCGGATCCATTTAGCAACGGCTCGCGCTTGCATAGCTCCTCCCTACTTCAATGGTGGGGCCTTCTTCTTCTTGATGCCCCCATGCGCCTTAAACGTTCTCGTCAAGGCGAACTCCCCCAGACGGTGCCCCACCATCGTCTCAACAATGGAGACGGGAACATGTGTCTTGCCGTTATGGACTTTAATAGTTAATCCGACCATCTGCGGGGTGATCATACTAGCCCGGGACCACGTCTTGATCTCCGAGATCTCCCCGCGCTTCATCTTTTCGACCTTCTCCAGAAGCTTTGGGTGCACATACGGCCCTTTCTTTAATGAGCGCGCCATATCAGACCTTTCCCCCCTTACGCCGCGAGACGATCAGCTTATCGCTAGGCTTGTTGGGCTTGCGCGTGGGCACGCCCTTGGCTGGCTTGCCCGAGAAGGTGCGCGGCGGCCCACCGACATAGTGTCGGCCCTCGCCGCCGCCATGCGGATGGTCCACCGGGTTCATCGCCGTGCCCCGCACCGTCGGGCGAATCCCCAGATGGCGCATGCGCCCAGCCTTCCCGGAGACGACGTTCTTGTGGTCAATATTGCCCACTTGCCCGATGGTCGCCATACAGTCCTCCGGGAAGAGCCGGATCTCCCCTGAGGGCAAGCGCAGCCGCGCATACCCTCCTTCCACCGCCATCACTTGACAAGCGGTACCAGCGGCGCGAGCCACCTTGCCCTTGCTCCCCGGGTAGAACTCCACACAGTGCACCAGTGCGCCGACGGGGATCTTCTTTAAGGGGAGAGCGTTGCCCACCCGCGCCTCGACGTTCTCCCCCGCCTCGACCACCGAGCCAATCTCCAAGCCCACCGGCGAGAGAATATAGCGCTTCTCGCCGTCAGCATAGTGCAACAGGGTGATCCACGCCGAGCGATTGGGATCGTACTCCTTGGAGATGACCTGAGCCGGCACGCCCCATTTATCGCGGGCGAAGTCGATAATTCTATATAATCGCTTGTGACCGCCGCCGCGATGGCGCACCGTGATGCGCCCTTGATTGTTGCGTCCGCCGGTCTTGTGCAACGGCTCCAGCAAGCTCTTCTCCGGTTCTTTGTCGGTCAGCTCGCTGAAGTCCGGCAACTCCATATGGCGGCGGCTCGGCGTAATCGGCTTAAATTTCCGCGTCGGCATCTTCTTTCTCACCCTCTGCTATAGACTTCAATGCGCTGCCCCTGGGCCACTTGTACAATCGCCTTCTTCCAGCCAGGGATCCGCCCTTGCTGATAGAATTTCTTCCTGCGGGGCTTGCTTGGCATATGGAGCGTCCAGACCCGCAGCACCTTCACCTTGAAGAGATTCTCGACCGCGCGCTTAATCTGATTCTTGTTGGCCTTGGGGTGCACCTCGAAGACATATTTGTTCTCCTCTTGCAGACGCCACCCCTTCTCACTGATCACCGGCTCGCGCAGCACGTCTTCGAGAAAGTCCATCTCAGTTCACCGCCCCATCGACAACGCAGCGAGCTTCCAGCTCGCCTAGCGCTTGCTGCGTCACAAGAAGATACTCATATTTCAGAATATCATACACGGTGACACTCCCAGACTCCACACACTTGGCCCACGGCAGGTTCGCAAAGGTCTTCTTCACCGGGAGCCCGTATTCTTTCTGAGAGACAACAAGCAAAAACTGATTCTGCTTCTCTTGAATCTCTCTGGGATCGTTCACTAGGCCGATGCGCTTGAACATCTGCACTCCCTCTTTGGTCTTGGGCCTTTCAAAGAGAACCCGATCTAAGACGCCCAGCTGAGAGTCGCGGAGCTTCGCCAGCAGCGCTGACTGCAGGGCGCGGCGGCGCATCTTCTTGGGCAGGTCCAGGGCATACTCTTTAGGCTTTGGGCCAAAGACCACGCCCCCTTTGCGCCACAGCGGGGAGCGGCGCATCCCGTGCCGTGCCCGCCCCGTGTGCTTCTGGGGCCAGGGCTTCTTGCCCGAGCCCACGACCTCGCCGCGGGTCTTGGTCGAGTGCGTCCCCTGCCTTAAGTTCATCAGATAGACCCGCACCGCCCGATAGAGCAGGTCTCTGTTGACTTTGTACCCAAAGAGCTTGTCGCTCAGCTCGATCTCTCCTGGGGGGCTGCCATCGAATCTATACAACGGAGCCACTAATCTCTTTTCAGCCATAGGCGTTCACCCCAGCTATGTCGCTTTGCGAATCTCCACCAGACCGCGCCGGGGCCCAGGAACGGCCCCCTGCACAACGATCACGTTCTTGTCAGGATAGACTTTCAAGACCTTCAGATTCTTGACGGTCACGCGCTCATGCCCCATATGACCGGCCATGCGCCACCCTTTGAACGTCCTCCCCGTGGCGCGGATGCTCCCGATCGACCCGGGACGGCGATGCCATTTACTTGAGCCGTGGGAGTCGGGACCACCCAAGAAGTCATGGCGCTTCATCACCCCGGCGAACCCCTTGCCCTTGGAAATCCCGCTGACATGAACGAGCTCGCCTTCTTGGAAGAGCGCTACGCTCAGCTCTTGCCCGACTGTATATTCGTCGGGCTTGTCCACACGAAACTCCCGCAGGGTGCGCTTTGGGGGAACCCCAGCCTTGTTAAAGTGCCCCTTGAGGGGCTTGGGGACGTTCTTCTCTTTGACCTTGCCGTAGCCGACTTGGATGGCATTATACCCATCGCTCTGCACGGTCTTGATCTGGGTAACCACCGAGGGCTCGGCGTAGAGGACAGTAGCCGCGAGGGCCCTGCCCTCGGCATCAAACCAGGTGATCATCCCGGCTTTCTCGCCCAAAATCCCCAGCGCCATATCTTACAGCTTCACCTCGATGTCAATGCCCGCAGGCAGCTCGATGTCCATCAGAGCGTTGATCGTCTCCGACGTCGGCTCCCTGATGTCAATGAGTCTCTTGTGGACTCTTCTCTCAAAGTGCTCCATGGATTTCTTATTGACGTGGGGCGAGCGCAGCACCGTGTACCGATGGACCTCGGTGGGCAACGGCACCGGCCCGATGATCTTGGCACGCGTCTCTTGCGCGGTCTTGACGATCTTACGAGCGGCGTCGTCCACTAGCTCGTGATCGTACCCTTTCAAGCGAATGCGAATCTTCTCTCGAGCCATTTACTTTCTCCCCTTCAAAATCTCTTCTTTGAGGTTGTTGGGCACAACGTCATAGTGTGAGAACCGCAGACTATACGTGGCGCGCCCCTGGGAGATCGAGCGCAGCTGCGTGGCATAGCCAAACGTCTCCGCTAACGGGATAAGGGCGTGGATGATCTGAGTATTATGGCGCACTTCCATGGCGGTGATCTGAGCGCGGCGCGACTGCACGTCGGTGATAATCTCCCCGACGTACTCTTCCGGGGTGACGATCTCGCACATCATGATCGGCTCAAGCAGGAGCGTCTTGGCCTTCTCGAAGGCCTGGGTGAGGGCGCGCGCCGCAGCCGTCTTAAAAGCGATCTCGCTCGAATCTACCGGGTGCGAGGACCCATCATAGAGCACGGCACGGATATCGACGATGGGGAATCCGCCCAAGGGCCCGCTGGCCAAAGATTCTTCTAAGCCCTTCTGCACCGCCGGGATAAACTCCCTGGGGATGACCCCGCCGCGCACCTCGTCGACGAACTCAAACCCCTTCCCCCGAGGAAGCGGCTCGAAGCGAATACAGACGTGCGCGTATTGTCCGCGCCCCCCCGTCTGCTTGATGAACTTCTCTTCGACTTCGATGATCTCCGCAAGCGTCTCGCGATAGGCCACCTGCGGGCGCCCCATGTTGGCTTCGACTTTGAACTCGCGTTTGAGCCGGTCAAAGAGAATCTCTAAGTGCAGCTCCCCCATCCCGGAGATGATCATTTGATTCGTTTCGGGATCGACTTTATACCGAAAAGTCGGGTCTTCTTGAGCGAGCTTATAGAGGGCTTCGCTTAGTCTGTTCTCTTCAGCGTCGGTCTTGGGCTCGACTGCAGCCATCACCACCGGTTCAGGGAATTCGATCCGCTCCAAGATGATCGGCGCATTGGGATCGCAGATCGTATCTCCAGTAATCAGCTCCTTGGGGCCGACGACGGCTGCAATGTTGCCCGCTAATACTTCGTCGACTTCGGTGCGCTTGTTGGCGTGCATGTGAAAGATGCGAGAGATGCGCTCCGTCTTCCCCGTTGTACTATTCAGAACATACGAGCCCTTGGTGAGCTTCCCGCTATAGACCCGGACATAGACCAGTCGGCCCGTGTATTCATCGGTCTGGACTTTAAACGCCAACCCCGCCAAGGGCTCATCGGCTGTGGGGTGGCGCTGGATCTTTGTGCCGTTAGCACCGGCGCCGTTGACACTCAAGCCTTCAATGACCCCGCGGTCCAAGGGGCTAGGCAGATAGTCCACGACGGCATCGAGCAACGGCTGAATCCCTATATTATTGAGAGAAGAGCCGAGCAACACCGGCACAAAGTCATTGTGCGAGAGGCACGCTTTGCGCACAGCCCGCTTGATCTCATCTTCAGCTATGGGCTGCCCCTCGAGGAACTTCGTCAGGATCTCTTCATCGACCTCAGCGAGGGTTTCTAGGAGCTTTTCGCGATAGGCAGCAGCTTGTTCTCTGTATTCAGCAGGGATCTCCCTGTATTCATAGATGGCTCCCTTGGATTGCGGGTCCCAGACGATGAGTTTCTGTTTTATCAAGTCGATGACCCCGGCAAATCCGTCGCCTTCGCCGTAAGGGATTTGCAGGGGCAAGGGTTTGACCCCAAGCTTCTGGACCATAGAGTCCACAGCGGCTTGGAAATTTGCCCCTATGCGGTCCATCTTATTGATATAGGCGATGCGGGGGGTCGCGTATTTATCGGCTTGACGCCACACTTGCTCTGATTGGGGCTCGACACCGTCGACCGCCGAGAAGATCGTAATCGCCCCATCTAAGACCCTCAGGGAGCGTTCGACCTCGGCGGTGAAGTCCACATGGCCGGGGGTGTCTATAATATTTATCTGATGATCTCTCCAGAAGCACGTCGTCGCCGCCGACGTGATAGTGATGCCGCGCTCCCGCTCCTGCGGCATCCAGTCCATCTCGGTGTCGCCCTCATCGACGTCCCCGATGTCGTGGATGCGCCCGGTGTAGAAGAGCAATCGCTCGGTGGTCGTCGTCTTGCCCGCATCGATGTGGGCAATGACCCCAATATTGCGAATCTTTTCAATATCGTATCCGAGCGATTTCATACGAGATCACCAAGAGGGCTACCAACGATAGTGGGCGAAGGGGCGGTTGGCTTCGGCCATGCGGTGGGCTTCGTTCTTCTTCTCGACGGCCTTGCCCTGGTTCTTCAGGGCATCGAGTATTTCGGCGGCGAGCCGTTCCGCCATATTCCGTTCGCGGCGCTCGCGGGCCGCTCCAACCAACCATCGTAAGGCCAGCGTCCGCTGGCGGTCCTCCTCGACTTCATAAGGCACTTGGTACGCGGCACCCCCTACACGGCGCGAGCGCGTCTCGAGCTTGGGCATACAGTGTGCCATGGCCTTGAAGAAGACCTCGAGGGGGTTCTCCCCTGTCTTCTCTTGCACGATCTCAAAGGCGCGATAGACGATCCGGCGCGCGAGCGATTTCTTCCCCTCGCGCATCACGTAATTGATGAGCTTTTCGACAATCGGGCTGCCGTAGCGCACATCGGGCGGGACCGGCCGCCCTGGTATCACCCGATCTATGACGTGCTGGGTCATCGACGATCATTCTCCTTCACTAGGCAGCAGGGGCAGCAGCCGCGGCGCTCTTCTTGACGCCATACTTAGAGCGTCCGCGCTTGCGGCCCTCGACCCCGGCGGCGTCCAAAGCCCCTCGAATAATGTGATAGTTGACGCCGGGCAGGTCCTTGACGCGGCCCCCGCGCACCAGCACCATCGAGTGCTCTTGTAAGTTGTGCCCCTCGCCCCCGATATAAGCCGTGACCATCTGCTTATTGCTGAGGCGCACGCGGGCCACCTTGCGCAGCGCGGAGTTGGGCTTTTTGGGCGTCTTGGTGAAGACGCGCACGCAGACCCCGCGCTTCTGCGGACAGTGCTCCAGCGCCAAAGACCGCCGGTTGATCTTCTTGATCCGGGTGCGCCCGTAGCGCACCAGCTGATTCAATGTTGGCATATAAACTCCTTTGTTCCCTGACAGCGTATGGTGCTGTTTGCAACGTTGGAGAAAGGGCAAGCTTACCCTAGTGCAGGCTATTATAAGATATATAGCCCTTTCTGTCAAGAGAGGGACTCTCTCTTTGCAATTTGCTCTGCAGTGCGTTATGATAGCATATTCATCGCACCTGTGCAAGCCGAGGAGATCACGAGGAGGACCTTATGCAGCATTCAACCCTGATGAAGCGGGAAGAACTGGGCACAAAGTTTCAGCGCAGCTGGGTATTGATCGATGCTAAGGGGCAGACATTGGGACGCTTAGCGTCGCAGATCGCCAAGATTCTCATGGGCAAGCACAAGCCGGTCTACACCCCGCACGTGGACACCGGGGACTATGTCGTTGTCATCAACGCCAAAGAGATCAAAGTGACAGGGAAGAAGTCCTCCCAGAAGAAGTATTTTCACTATTCGGGGTATCCTGGGGGGATACGCGAGTGGACTTTTGAAGAACTTATAAGAAAGCATCCGACCAAGCCCCTCGAAGAGGCCGTCAAGAATATGCTCCCCAAGACAGTCCTTGGTCGCCGCATGCTGAAGAAGCTCAAGGTCTATCCCGGCCCTGAGCATCCCCATCAAGCGCAGAATCCTCAACCTATAGAGCTATAGATAATTATTAGGGAGAGGGGAGGGGGCTCTGGAGAGCCCCCTGTGTATCGGAGTGGGTGGTATTCTCTGGACAAATTCTAGCGCGAGATTGATGCAAAAACCATAGCAAAAACATTCTTTTTTTATGGAAAGAGACCCCACCGGCCGGATGCCCCAAAAGATCTGGCTTAGAAGATAAAAGCCCCACTGAAGAGGGCCATCCAGCGTGAGCCAGAGACCCCAGTCGTCAGCTTATCGGATATTTGGTACACTTATAACCGTCATGTGGATCTTTCTCAAGCTTGCCGCGCGCAATCTCCTGCGCAACAAGCGCCGCAGCGCCATCACGTTCATAGCGATTGGGCTGGGCTTGGTGCTCGTGCTCTTCTTCTACGGCTTCATTCAAGGGGTAGACAAACAGTTCACGGATAATTTCATCAAAGCCCAGACGGGACATATTCAGATTCACGCGCGCGGCTACCAAGAGAAAGCGCGTCTGATGCCCTTGGATATCGCTATCAATGATTATCAAAGCGTCGTCCAAGAGCTTACAGAGCTTCCCAGTGTGAAGGACGTCTTCCCACGATTGCGCTTTCCCGTGATCGTTAGCACCGGCAGCAAGAGCCTAGGTGTGCTGGGATTGGGCTTCGACCCCCAAGCCGAACGCGACGGGGTCATAGCCACCAAGATCGCTCAAGGAGAGTATCTTTCAGACAAGCCCGGCTATGCCCTGATTGGAGCACAGCTTGCGCAAGATCTCAAAGTCAGTGTCGGCGATATCTTGACGCTTGTGGCGACGACGGCCAAGGGCGCGCTCAATTCTATAGACGTCGAGATCACGGGCATCTTCGCTACGGGGTACAGCCAGATAGATAACTCTGTTTTAGCGCTAGCCCTCCCCGATGCTCAAAGACTATTGCGCATGTCCGGCCAGGTTACCGAGATCACCCTGATGCTGACGGACGCCGACCAAGCTGATTCAGTCGCTCAAATCATCCGAGAGAGATTCAGTGATGACGGCTTGGAAGCCCAGACCTGGAAGGAATTAGGAGCGGCGATCTTCGAGCTCTTGGCAGCGCGACGGCAACTCATGGCGGTCATTTCGTTCGTTGTTATACTCATCGCCGCGCTGGGGATCGTGAACACCATGTTGATGTCGGTCTTCGAGCGGGTGCGCGAGATCGGGACGCTCATGGCCCTAGGGATGACGCCGGGGGAGATCCGTCTGGTCTTTTTGCTTGAGAGCGCGATCTTGGGAGCTGCGGGTGGGATCGTGGGCACGGCGCTGGGCGGGGCTATGCTCAAATACTTCTCGGTGGTGGGGATCACCATCACGCAGGCGTCGCAGTTTGTGAACGTTCCGATGGGAACGACGTTTTATGCCGCGTTTTCGTGGGGGACGCTGGGGATGTTCTTCGTGCTGGCGCAGGTTGTAGCCGTGCTGGCCGCGCTCTATCCGGCGTATATCGCCTCCAAGCAAGAGCCAGTGCAGGCACTGCGACACGTATAGAATCACGGCAGAGATGGGCACAGAATGCTCAGAAATTGATGAGTAAATAAGAAAGAAGGAGGCGTGCTATGAAGAAGATACACCCACTTGGGATCGTCCTCGTCATGAGTCTCACGGCTATTGGTATGAGTTGGGCGCAGCAACCTTCAGCCGAAGAGATCTTAAAGAAGTCTGTCGAATCGAGCTACCCGGAGCAGTTCGTCTCGGTCAACACATTGGAGAACTTTGAGAAGGGCGCGCTCTCGAGCGCCTATGAACTGCGCGTCTTCAAGAAGGGCAGCGACAAAGCCCTCCTCGAGGTGCTCGCCCCCGAGGAAGCCAAAGGCCAGAAGATCTTGCGAGTCGGCGATGAAGTGGTCATTCTCTTCCCAGAGAATTGTCGGATCGTCCCGTTGACGGCGCGCCAGAACGTGCTGGGCACAAGCTTTACTGTTGCTGATGTGCTTCGAGTCGACTTGGTCAAAGACTATCACGCGAAGCTCGTGGGCACGGAGAGAGTGCAAGACCGCCCGGCGTATAAATTGGAGCTGACAGCCAAAGACGAGACCGTCCCCTTCTATCGAATTCTCTACTGGGCCGACACCGAGAATTTTCTGCCGCTCAAGAGCGAGTTCTACACCGAGACGGGAAAGCTCCTAAGACGGGCGAGCTACGAGGAGCGCAAGGAGCTTGGCGGCGCCCTACGCCCCAGCAAAATCACGATAGAGAACGCCCTTGAAGCCGGCACCAAAACTGTGATGACCATCTTAGAGATGGAGATCAAAGATCTCCCAGACTCGATGTTCACCAAAGAAGCTCTTTTAGAATCGTGCAAGAAGCCATGAGCGAAGTCGTCGTTCGCCTCGAGAACATCACGAAAGAGTACGCGCTGGGGCGTACGGTCGTGAAAGCCCTGCGCGGGGTCTCTTTGGAGATTCAGCGTGGAGAGTTTCTTTGTATTGCCGGCCCATCGGGGTCGGGCAAGACGACGCTCTTGAATCTCATTGGCTGCTTGGACAGGCCGAGCTCCGGGCGGATCGTTCTGGAAGGACAAGATATCTCGAAGCTCTCGGCGAAAGAGTTAGCATGGGTGCGGCGGCAGCGCTTGGGGTTTGTCTTTCAGACTTTTAATCTCATCCCGGTGCTCACGGCTTATGAGAACGTCGAGCTGCCTTTGCTCCTATTGGGCGTGGGAGCAGCAGCGCGCCGCCGTCGCGTGTACGAGCTCTTAGAAGCTCTGGGGATCGGGGATTTAGCGCATCATCGTCCCGACGAGATGTCTGGAGGTCAGCAACAGCGAGTCTCGATTGCGCGCGCTTTGATCACCGAGCCAGCGTTAGTGCTCGCCGACGAGCCAACCGCGAATTTAGACTCTGAGACGGGCAAGGCGATCATCGAGCTGATGCACACCCTCAATCAAGAACGAGGCACAACGTTTGTTTTCTCCACCCATGACCCCAAAGTGATGGAGCGCGCGTCGCGATTGGTGCAGCTCAGAGATGGGCTGATTGATGACAAGCTGTGAAAAAAATATAATTTATTAAGTGCTCAACCAAGGGAGGAATCTCTCATGATCGTAGTCGCCAATCGCATCCCTGTCGCTAAGGGGTACGAGCAGCAGTTTGAAGAGCGCTTCAAGAACCGCCAGAGATTGGTCGAACAGATGCCGGGTTTTATTAGATTTCAATTGCTCAAACCCATCCAGGGCGACTATTATATCTCGATGACTTATTGGGAGAGCTACGAGGCCTTCGAAAACTGGACCAAGAGCCCAGAGTTTGAGAAGGCCCACTCGGCCAACCCACCCCCACCCAAAGAGATGTTCACAGGGAAGAATGTTCTAGAGATTCACGAGGTCATCTTAAGCTCGGACCTGAAGGGTTCGTAAGGCAGCTAAGCCCTGGCGCAAACGCCTCAGGCCCTCGCGCAACTGTTCCAACGAAGTTGCGTAAGAGATTCGGATATAGCCCTCAGCACCAAAGGCCACGCCAGGGACGACAGCAACGTGCGCCTCTTCGAGCAAATAGCGCGTCAGGTCCGCAGAGCACCTGACCTGCCCGTTGAAGAAGCGCTCCACGTTGGGAAAGACAAAGAACGTCCCCTGCGGCACAGTGAAGTCTATCCCGTCTATCGCCCTCAGCTCCCCCAGCACAAACTCCCTGCGCTTGCGATACTCGGCAAGCATTTGGGCGACGCACGACTGGTCGCCCGTCAAAGCCGCCACAGCCGCCTTCTGCGAGATAGATGACGGGTGTGACGTCGTGTGACTTTGGATGGCCGCCATCACGCGCGTCAGCTCCTTGGGGGCGACCGACCAACCCAACCGCCAGCCGGTCATCGCGTACGTCTTGGATGCCGAGCTCACAGCAATAGCGCGCTCGGAGTCCAGCGCGACCGCGCTCACGTGCTCCCCTTCATAGATGAATTTCTCATAACACTCATCGTAGATGACCCAGAGCCTATGCTTCTGCGCTACCGCGATGATCTCGCGGAGTTGGTGCGGGGAGAGCACCGTACCAGCGGGGTTGTTGGGCGAGTTCAAAATCAGCGCTTTGGTGTGGGCCGTAATGTGCTCCTCGATCAGATCAGCACTGAGCTGGAAGTCCTTGTTCGCTCTGATATAGACCGGCTTGGCCCCCACGAGCTTGATCTGTTCGGGGTAGCTCACCCAATACGGGATAGGAATGAGCACTTCATCACCCGGCTCAAGGAGCGCGACAGCGATGTTATAGAGGGCTTGCTTGGCTCCACTGGTGATGAGCACGTTCTCGGCAGTGTAGTGTGTGTTATACTCTCTGTTATATTTTTGGGCGATGGCATCGCGCAGCTCCCAGATGCCCGTCTCGGCGGTGTATCTGGTGAAATTCTGCGCGAGCGCTTCTTCAGCGGCGCGCTTGATGTGCTCTGGAGTGGGGAAATCGGGCTCGCCCGGCCCTAAGTCTATAACATCGATCCCGTGGCGCTTAAGTTCCTCGGCAGCGCGCTTGACGGCCATCGTCGCCGACGGTGTGATCTGCATAACCCTGTGAGATAGCTGCATACAAGCTCCTTCGGTGCAAAATTGTCCCTTATTGTAAACAAGCAAGCGATGCGCTGCCACCGAGGGTGTAACGACGATGACTGACAAGCCCA
>FWWL01003692.1_pt1 | contig 27308 bp, 24 predicted proteins | sample 2228331 | NCBI WGS metagenome assembly FWWL01 (sample SAMEA103939775, study PRJEB20133) | metagenome
CTATAAATAGCTTGCTAAAAGTAAACAAAAATTACCTAACTCAAAGAAGAAAGGTTCTTAAACTTTGGGGGTACACTAGGGGGCGTAGCCCCCTATTAGTTAACTAAAGGGTGGGTGGGTGGGAAGTTACCCTAGATGGATGCTAAGAAAAATTCTTAAGTAGAAACCTCTGACCAAGATCGATACGTTTTGAAAAAATATCACTAAATTCACTATAATAATACACATATTCATCAGTTCTTGGAGTATAAAAGTTATGTGTGGAATAGTAGGATTCATAGGGGAAAAGAAAAATCCAGTACATGTTGTCCTAGAAGGACTCAAAAACCTTGAGTATAGAGGTTATGACTCCGCAGGTTTATGTTTCTTGAAAGATTCTAAAATAAATGTTGTAAAAGAAGTTGGTAGAATAGTTAACTTGGAAAATAAGATAAGCGAAATAGACATTCAAAGTATATACCCAGTCTCTATAGGGCATACTAGGTGGGCTACCCACGGAGGAGTTACTGTTGAAAACGCACATCCACATATTAGCAACGACGGTAGTATTGCCATAGTCCACAATGGTATAATTGAAAATTACAGCACTTTAAAAGAAATTTTAGAGAAGAAAGGTTATCATTTCTACAGTCAAACTGATTCAGAAGTCATAGCAAATCTTATACAGGAACATATTAGTGAAGGCAACAGTCTAGAAGATGCTGTGCTACTGACAGCCCAAGAGTTAAGCGGAACTTTTGGTGTTGCAATTTTGTATAAGTATGAGCCGGATAAAATTATAGCAATGAGAAAAGGTAGTCCTATAGTTGTAGGTATAGGGGATGGTTTTTCTATAGTTGCTTCTGACATAAACGCCATAGTAATGCATACTAAGAACATTATATATCTTGACGATGGAGAAATATGTACAGTAAAGAGAGATGAGATAAAGACCACAAATTTCGTTGGCAAAAAAATAAACAAAGACGTGCTCGTTATAGATTGGGAATTTGAAAACATAAACAAAAAAGGGTACCAGCACTACATGCTCAAAGAGATATACGAACAACCAGTATCTATAGAAAATTGTATCAGAGGTAGACTTATAGAAGATGAAGGTACAGTTAAACTTGGAGGTATAAGTAAAATTGAAGAGTTAACGCATAAAATAAAGAGATTTATCATGATAGGTTGTGGTACAGCATTACATGCTGGCATGATTGGTAAATATTTAATGGAAGACATAGGTAAAACTATTTCTGAATACGAATATGCTGCAGAGTTTAGGTATAGAAACCCTATATTATCCCCTAGAGATGTTGTTATTGCGATAAGTCAGTCTGGAGAAACTATGGACACTCTTGAAGCTCTAAGAGAAGCAAAAAGAAAGGGCGCAAAAGTAATGGGAATAGTTAATGTCGTAAGTAGCACCATAGCTAGAGAAGCAGGAATGGGCGTGTATATACACTCTGGACCCGAAATCGGTGTTGCTTCTACCAAAGCCTTTACAAACATGTTAGTTACCTTAGTGATGTTAGCAGTTATGATTGGAAGAAGAAAAGGATTGAGTATATTTGATGGGAAAGAGATAGTAAAAAACCTTAAAACTCTCCCTGAATTAGTCCAATCAACAATCGAGAAAACAGATAGAATTACAAGAGAAATTGCTCAGAAATTTTATACAAGCAGAAACTTCTTATATCTAGGCAGAGGATACAACTATCCTATAGCCCTAGAAGGTGCTCTAAAACTAAAAGAGATCTCTTATATACATGCAGAAGGGTATCCAGCTGCAGAGATGAAACACGGACCTATAGCATTGATAGACGAAAATATGCCTGTTGTTGTCATAGCTACAAAAAACTCTGTTTATGACAAAATCATAAGTAACATCCAAGAAGTCAAAGCAAGAGGGGGCAGAGTAATATCCGTAGCCAGCGAAAATGATGAAAATATCTATAAAGTTTCAGATTATGTTATAGAGGTGCCAAATATCATAGAACCACTTTCGCCTATTATTAACGTTATTCCGCTGCAATTGTTAGCTTACCACATAGCCACCATAAAAGGATTGGATGTTGATAGACCTAGAAACTTAGCTAAGAGCGTTACCGTTGAATAAACAGATAAAGTAATACCTATTTTCGTTCCGATAATCCTATTGGGATTTTTGAAAACATTGCGTCATAATTTTATAATCCATATTAGAGAGGATCAAAATGAAAATATTAAGAATAGGTGACATACTAAAACCGGAAGTAAATCCTTCCTCTTCCAGCACCACTAGGGGAAATGCTATAAGAAAATCAGAAGATACTTCTTTGGTAGACAAAGTATTCGTAAGTCCAGAGACCACTCTACGTAACATGGTATTGGAAATGAATACAGTCCAAGATAACATTTCAGTACTCCAGAAAAAGCTTGTAGGGATTTCAGAATTGGCTGAGGTCATAAAAAGAAATAACTTCAATATCAACGAAAATACTTTAAAAGAGTTGAATGAAATAATAGATAATACTACTTACAACAACAAAAAAGTTCTAGAAAACCTGAGAGAAACTTTGAGTTCAAATAGAGATATCTCATCCATAATGGACATCATATCCAAAGAGTTTCAAAAAGTTAAAAGTGAAATAGATAATGCAAAAAAGACAACAAACTCACTCTTGATAAAATTTGAAAACATCCAGACTGCTACCATAAGCCAATCTTACGAGGATATTGTAAAAGTTACATCTGAACTGGTTAGTAAATTAAACTTCTCAAAAAGTAGTTACAACATCAATCCCGAAAATGTCAACAGATTGATAAGCTCTTAAGCTTATTCATTAGGCAACCCGTTTCCTAAGTATACCTATAATTTGGAGTAGAAAGTTTCTTCTCTAAGCAACTCCCAAAACTCATCTTCAAATGGTTTATAATAATGATTACTTACTGCAGGAATTTCTACTTAAAAATTTTTCTTAGCATCTATCTAGGGCAACTCCCGCCCAACCCAACCTAATTGTTTTCTTAGAGGGACTTCGTCCCTCTATAACTCCCTTTTAAAAGAAAAAATTTTTGTTAAATAGAAATTCCTGGTACTTACTGACCCGAGATTGCTTTCATCTGATTTTTCATCCACTCTTGTTTAGATTTGGATTCTCTAAGTATTTGTTGCATCCTTCCAAATTTGTCTTCTAACGATGCTCTATACTTTTCTAAATGCTCTTGAAACTTTGCATACTGTTCTTTATTAGATTTTATTCTGTTATCTATTTGTTTCATTTTCAAAGATATTATTCCTGAAACCGAGGTATAATTGTCTAATATGTTAGCTATTTCAAACGCAAAACCAGAATCTACTATTTTATTTTTATCTTTGTCATATGCAAAAATATCTCTAACAGCATCTATATTCTCATTTACCGCGGAAACAAATTTCTCAGTGTCAAATTCTAATATACCTCTTCTCACATACTCCCACATGTCAGATTGAAGGTCTAATTTAGTTTCTATTTTCTTCGTATATATACCAACATGATAAAGTAACTTTATGTTTGTAGATCTAGTTTGATATGGCTGCATGGCAAAAGTCCTTAGTTTGTCTTTTAGTCTTATAAAGTCCATATCAGTCGCAAAGGCACCTTCTTCTTTCTCTTCATCTGGCTTATCCACCAACATTCTGTTATCTACTATTGGCTTTGTCAATTTACTCAAATACATCATTATATCGTTATATTTCTCTACTAGATTCGATATTGAGTTAGTTATTAATTTGTAGTCATAATCAACTTTTGCTGTAACTATTTTGTTAGAATTTTCCGAAAGCAATTTTACTTTGCCATTTATTATATTAGTTATTTCATTATCTTCTCTCTCTATTCTAACTCCATCTATGTAAACAACTGCATTTTCTGCTTTTGATATATAATTCTTAGGTATATAGTTAGCGAGAATAGATTTATCTTCTACCCTTTCTATAAGCATAATCTTAGAGAAAGTTACCTTAACAGTATCGTTTCCATTTCTCAAAATAATCTTATCAATTGTTTTGTTTGTATGGTTATTTAGTCTTATAGATGTTTCTCCACCCTCGAAAGCAATATTTGTTTTACTTCCATCAGTAAACTCGATCACCACAAATTCAAAATCGTTACTTATGTATGTTTTGAAGATTTCCAGGCTACCTATTAAACTACCCCCTCTCACTATAACATTACTTACCTTAACAGGATCCATAACCCTTATTTCAACATCTTTAGGTTTCGGTACATCCATGAACAAGGTTCTGCCAGAGATTTCTAAGTATGTATCTCCAGAAATAGCAAATTTCACTTCTCTAGAAAATATCTCTCTAGGTCCTACCGTAAAATCACCAATTCCAAACAAGTTTAAAACATTTATCGATTTTTGAGTAACTGGTTGGTTCTTTTTAAGCAAACCTATTCTCAAAAGCTCAGAAATCTCACCATCCACCATAATCTTCATTCTATTTCCAGTTTTCTTACCTTCTATTTTTAGAACAATTCTTTCGTTATCGACATTTATAACTTTAGCATCAACAAGATCCACTGAATCGCTTATATACTTAGCAAGATCCTCCATACTTCCGCCATTAAAGTCAAGTTCATATGATTTATCTCCAACACTAATTCTGAACTTGATAGGTCCAATAGAAGTATCTCTTGGGACTGGATCTGAAATAAAAGAGTCAGGTTTTGCTATCTTTTCAACTACTATTCTGTATTCTGATATTTCTGCCCCCCTGTTAGGTTCAATGACCATTATTCCTTCGTCTGACGATATCCCAACCCTACTACCAAAAGGAGATCTATAGTCATAAATGGATTTTGCTATGTCTGAAAGATCTTTGAGATTCCTGTTAAGAAATAATATTATTGCCTTTTTTATAGTTTCATTACTGACTTCTTTCATGTATTTTTCGCCTTTTTCAGCCTCCACTTCAACAAGTTTCTCAACAATCTCATCACTGTTTATATCTGTTCCAAAAAACTTACTAACTCCTATTTTCTTTTTCTGTGTTGTAGTCTGAGATAATGCCTCCAAGCTCCCAAAATAGAAACCAAAAAACCAAAAAACTAAAAATATTAAAAGTTTATACATTACCTTCATACATATATAGTAACATGTCTGCGTATATAAATCAATTCTTGATACTATTTTCGGTTCTAAAAAAGTTACCTTAATAAAACAGACTTAACCTCCAAAACCCATAAGGATCATTATTGAATCTGTAGTCATTTCTGAACATAGGGTTCTTTCTTATAAAAATGAATTCGTCATCAAAGACAACAAACTTGTTTTGAAAATCTACTTTATAAGCACCTTTAGATGGCAAAATTCTCTAGAACGACAATTTATGTAATAAAGTCTAGGGAATATGAATGAAGAATTTTACGAAAAATTCTAGATATCTTAACTTTCAGTGGATTTCTAGAATGCTAGTCTTTTATCTATAGCTTTTATTCCGAAGTGCCAATAATTTTGGTTTCCGGTTTCAAAAGGTTCTATTCCTGTCTCTCTCTTGAAATTATTTTCTACGAATAGTGAAATCTCAAAGCCATCTCCTACCAAAGAGATACCTACTTCTAAATAGTGTTCAGGTACTACTCTATTTATCGTCAGTATACGGTCTGGAAATCCCCTTTTTTCTCCCATCAAGTCTAGCCAAATATATCCTCGCAGATATACTTCAAAGTTTTTTTGAAACACAAACCCTAGTTTTCCGCCTATGCTTACCGAGAATGCCACTCTGTCATAACTATACCAAGAATAACTCCTGTATGAAATATGAGATACTGGATATTTAAAAGTATTATACCATACATACTCATCTAATGAGAGGGTATAAAAGTCAAATCTAGAGATAGGTATTAAGTATAACCCTGATATCATGTTCTCTGAATTGAAAAGTTCTATTCTGTCCATGATTACTTTTAAGTATAAGCTATCCCATATTAGAATTCTGGCTCTTGTTTCTTGGTATAAGGTTACCAAGTCTGCGTTGTCGATATCGTGTTTACACCTATGGGCGTAATTTATGTTCCAAACAACGTTTCCTTCTCGATAGAAAAACATTATACCTTCTTGCCAGTAGAATGCTCTTGGGTCAAAGTATATTATGCTATTCGAAGATGCTATCATCTCTATATCTGTGAAAAGCACTATGCTTATTTTGTTTCTGTACCTGTAAAATTCCCCAAAAGCTCCAAATTTTGCTACCCAGAAATGATTAAAGTCTGTTAATGGTTCAGGGAAAAATTTACCAAACTCTGCCCATCCACCTGTGTGCACTAGTATTGAATGTTCGTTTGTGTTATCTAAACTCTGAAAAGGATTTATAACTATAGGTCTTTCTACAACAATAACAGCAAAAGATTGACTAACAGTGAACAACCATATCAAATATGCTAATATTTTTTTATACATAGCCCCAAAATCTAAACTAGGATTTCTTTACCTTTCAATTTTTTTGTAGACTTATTTTCCAGATTTTTATCGTAGTGTTCGCGGAACTAGTAGCAATGTATGTTTTATCTGGACTTATAGAAAGACTTGTGATTTCTTCTTCGTGTGCTATCAGGTTAGTTATAAGATTACCGTTTTTTATGTCCCAAACTTTTATTCTCTTGTCACTGGATGCGGTGATTATATACTCATTTAGAAAAGCTATTCCACTGATACTTCTTCTATGAGCTTTGATCGTTAGTATGTCTCTAAATTCACTGAAGTTCCATAATACAATATTTTTGTCTAAGGATGAAGTTACCATATATTTGCCGTCTTCACTGAAAGTTATGTTTCTTATATGAGAATTATGTGCTTTAAGTGTTTTAATCAGACTTCCATCTTTTGTATTCCACACTTTTACAGTGTTATCCCAAGATCCACTTACTAAATATTTACCATCGGGGCTAAACTTAACAATTTCAACCCAATATTCGTCTTTTTTGATTTCTTTGACTAACCTAGCATCATTTACATTCCATATTCTTATGGCGTTATCGTATCCGCAGCTAGCCAGATACTTACCATCTGGACTAAAAGATATGCTTTTTATACTTTCGTTGTGTGCATGGATAGTTGTAATTGGGTTATTTTGGTCTAATGCCCATATTTTTATAGTTTTATCTTCAGATCCACTAGCTAAATATTTACCATCTGGACTGAAATTTATACTGTTAATTTTATTTTCATGCCCTGAAAATGTTTTTATTAGCTTACCGTCTTTTACTTGCCATATTTTTATATAGCCATCCCATGAGGCACTTGCTAGATACTTACTATCATGACTAAACGCTAGACTACTTATAAGACTTTTGTGTTTACTGTTAATTAGTGTATGGTATGATATGAACTGAGAAAAAGATTTTATCGACGGAGTTACTAATAGTAGCATTAAAAGTAGTATTGTTAAACAAATCTGATTCTTCATACTTCACCCCCGAATTCGAAAAATATAATCTAGGAAAATTTGATATAAAAAACAAACTTTTGTATGTTTTTCAGTAATATATATTAGGAATTTCTGCTTAAGAATTTTTCTTAGTATCCCTCTAGGGTAACTCCCCGCCCACCCACCCTGAGGCTAGGCCTCTTTTCTAAGAGAGTGCCCTAGGCACGAGGCTAAGCCTCTTCTCTTAATTGTAAGAGACTTTGCCCCCTAGTTATATCCTCGTTTTAAAAAAGTATCTTAGGCATCCACCCTTAAGTTTAATTCTAGGGGGTTTCACCCCCTAAGTGTACCCCCATTTTAGTTAGGTAACTTTTGCTTGCTTTTACCATCCTATTTAGAGTAACTCCCACCCACCCTTTAGGTACATACAGGGGGCTTTCGCCCCCTAGAATACCCCCGTTTTTTGACAAGTTAGTTATAGGGGTTTCACCACCTAAGTGTACCCCCGTTTTAAGAAAAGTGCCATAGGCACAGTGCCTTAGGCACTCTTAGGCACAGTGTCTTAGACACGAAGTTAGGCCTCTCTTATTAATTATAGGGGGTTCACTCAACAAGAATACCCCTGTTAAAGAAAGTGCTCTAAGCACCCAACCTAATTGTTTCCTTTTAGAAAGAAAAATTTTGTTGAATAGAAATTCCTGAAGATTGGTTTGGTAGAAATAGAAATTTACGAAGTATTTTGTTATAATAGTCGAAATTATGGAGAACATTATCACAAGCTTGAAATATGTTTTCGGACCAATACCGTCGAGAAGGTTAGGCATGTCACTAGGTGTAGACCTAGTTCCTAGCAAGATATGTAACTATGATTGTGTATTTTGTGAAATAGGACCAACAAAAAAAACCGTAACAGTGAGAAAAGAGTATGTAAAGAAAGAAGTTATAGTTTCTGAACTTGAGAAATTCATATCATCATACCACGGAAGAATAGATCACATAACCCTCACAGGCTCTGGTGAAACAACATTAAACTCAAAATTAGGAGAAATAATATCTGAGATAAAAGCTAAGTTTTCATATCCTGTTGCTGTGCTTACCCATTCTGGAAATATAGACGATCAAAAAGTAAGAGAAGAGTTGGCGTTAGCTGATGTTGTATGCCCTTCATTAGACGCAGTAAGTCAAGAAATTTTCGAAAAAGTAAATAAAGCAAACCCGAGCATAAAAATACAAAACGTCATAAATGGATTGTTTGAGTTTAGAAATTTGTATAAAGGTAAGATTTTTTTGGAAGTGCTCCTAGTAAAGGGGATAAACGATTCAGATGACGAGATAGAGAAAATCGCAAAAGTCTGTAAAGATCTTAAGCCAGATAGAGTGCACATAAATACTGTAGACAGACCTGGAGCTTATCCAGAAGCTATTCCACTCTCTGGCGAAGATTTGTCTAGAGTAAAATCGATATTTCTAAAGTATATAGACAATATAGATGTTTTAAGTAGACACTATGATAACTTTGAACCACCTAAGTATTCTTCAACAGAAGAAATGAAAAAAGACATATTTACCATGCTAAAAAGAAGGCCAATGACTATTCTGGATATAGTTGTGATCACTGGAGCTAGCTACTTCGACATACATAATTCGCTAGAAACACTAAAAGTAGAAAACCTAGTAGAAGAAGTTAGGCTAAATGGAAATGTGTTTTATAAAATAAAAACCAAGAATTTACTATAGCATATCAAAATTTCTTCCTACTTCTGGAATAATACTTGAAGTATCATAGTTAGAAAACCTTCTTGGACTACTTTCCAACACTTTTAATGCTTTCTTAATAGTTATTCTTACAGATCTAACTATGTCTGGCGAATAGATTTTTCTGCAGTTGAGGTTAGTTGAAATGAGATATTACTAAACCAAACTTTGGTCTAATCTAAAACTGAGAATCTTTCAATAGTTTCAACGAAGATACCAGAATTTCTACTTAAGAATTTTTACTAGTATCCATTTAGGGCAATTCCCACCCGCCCTCCCTTAAGTTTGATTCTAGGGGCTTCGCCCCCCTAGTGATACCCCGTTTTAAAGTTAGGACAATATCCTTACTCATCCTTAAGTTAACTAATAGGGACTTTGCCCTCTAGTAATACCCTCTATTATTCTGATGCTTCACTTCCTAGTAATAACTACATTTTCTAATTGGCTTCTTCCTATTTCCTTAGTATAGTAGCTTCGCCCTCTAAGGGTATTCCCAACTTTTAAAGTAGAAGCGAATTCTCCTTTCTTTAAAAAGAAAGCGCCATAGGCACCCCCGTTTTCTAATAGACTAAGTTTCTTTAATTTTTATCAGCCTATTTAGAGTTAGTCCTGCCCATCCTTTCCTTAAGTTAGTTAATAGGGGTTTCATCCCCTATTTTAAAAGAGTGCCTTAGACACGAAGCTAGGCCTCTTTTGAGGCTAAGCCTCTTTTCTTAGGGGGACTTTGTCCCTCTATAACTTCCTTTTAAAAGGGAAAATTTTTGTTAAATAGAAATTTCTGTGTTAACTTCAAAAAAACTTTGAAAAATAGGCAAATTTTTTTATAATAATTATGTTTATGGTGGATAAATTTTTAGTTTATATTTTTATATTTCTCGTAGTTAGTAGTAATGTATGTTTTTCGAAAGAGAAATTCGATACCTACAGAGTTATAGGAAAAGCAGATACTAAGAAAGATGCATACATAGATGCTTACCAGAATGCCATGATAGAGTTTATCAAGAGCAAGATTTCACCTGTAGATATAAAGCAAAAATCATCAAGCATTTTGAAAACTTTATTCCCTATTAAGACACTTACGAATCTAATATATTCACAGAAAGTAATTAGTGAAGAAGTATTAGAGGGTGAAACAAAAGTTGTTCTTGATATTCAACTCGACGAAAAAAAAATAGTTGAACTTTTGAAGTCAATCGACATAGTAGTAATAAGAAAGAATCAAGAGTATTCTACTGAGGAATGAGGATTGTTAATTTTATTTTAGTAATAGTTTTTTTGCTTTTTTCAATCTCTGATTTATACTCTCGTACGCTTTATGATACTACAAGGATCGGATTAGTAAGTAATAGCAAAACGAATTTATTTGTAGTAGAAGTTGCCAAAAGTCCTGAGCAACAATCAAAAGGACTCATGTTTAGAAAACACTTGGACAAAAACAGTGGAATGCTTTTCGTTTTTGATCAAGAAAAGTATTTGTCTTTCTGGATGAAAAATACCTATTTAGAGCTAGCTATAATATTTATCGATAAAGAAGGTAACATAGTGGATATTTTTTACCCAAAACCTTTGACTGAAACACCTGTTATATCATCTAGACCATGTAAATTTGCTTTAGAAATCAGAAAAGATGTTTCTCTAGAGCTCAATGTGAAAAAAGGAGATAAAATGATTATTATACGATAATTGTGCTTTCCCTATCTGGTCCTACAGAAATGTATTTTATTTTTATCTGTAACTCGTCTTCTATGAATTTTATGTAATCTTTTGCCTCTTCTGGTAGTTCCTCAAAACCCCTTACTTTAGAAATATCTTTTTTCCATCCTTTAAAGGTTCTATACTTTTTCTCCACCCCATATAGAAAAGAAGCATCCATGAATTCAGGTATAAGAAATTCTTTACCTTTAAAGTTATATGCGTAACATACTTGTATTTCCTCAAAACTTGAGAGTACATCAAGTTTTGTTAAGAATATTTGGTTAGTGCCTGATATTATAGAAGCATATCTAAGCAAGGGCAGGTCTAACCACCCACATCTTCTCGGCCTGCCTGTTGTAGCTCCGAACTCACAGCCAATTTCTCTTAGCTTTTGACCAACATTATTATCTTGCTCGGTTGGGAAAGGACCTTCACCAACTCTGGTTGTGTAAGATTTCACTATTCCTATGACTTCGATTTTTTCTGTAGGGAAAAATCCTGCTCCTGTACAAAGCCCGTTGCTTGAAGCGTTGGATGAAGTGACATACGGATAAGTTCCAAAATCTATATCTAGTAATACACCTTGAGCGCCTTCAAAGAGTATATTCTTACCATTTCTGTATTCAGAATTTAGGAGAATTTCAGTATTTACAACATTAACTTTGAGTCTCTCAAAGCTAGATTTAATTTTTTCAGATACCTTTAGATAATCAAACCTATAGTCATAGTTATACATGTTTTTTATTAAGAATAGTTTTTCTTCGGAATACATTTCTATTTTTCTAGCTAATTGCTCGGTATTTAAGTTTACAAGGTCTGAAATTCTTATTCCTTTTCTAGCTATTTTATCTTCATAGCAAGGGCCAATACCCCTTGAGGTAGTGCCGATTTTTTTAGGTGATGAACTTTCTCGCAAATGATCTATAACTTTGTGATATTCCATTACAACATTAGCTTTATCACTTATATATATTCTTTTTCTTACATCAACACCGAGATCTTCTAGAAGTTTTATCTCTTCTTCCAGTTGTTCTATATCCACTACCACACCATTTCCTATCACTACTTTTGCATTAGGATTCATAAGACCAGAAGGTAAAAGATGAAATATAAATTTATTATTTCCAACTATAACGGTATGGCCAGCATTTGCTCCACCTTGGTATCTAACCACGTAGTCGAATTTTGACGCTAAAAGATCTATAACTTTTGCTTTTCCTTCATCCCCCCATTGTAGACCTACCACAATCGAAACCATGTCTTCACCTACTAACAACTAATTCTTTATCAAAGAATTGATTTTATCAAGAAAAATGCTTTGTTTCCCAGGAATTTCTACTTATCTACTTAAAAAAAATTTCTCTAGCCGAGAAATCAGAAAATAAAAAAGGCAGGTGCCTAGTGCGCTTGTGTCTAAGACACTTGTGCCTAAAGCACTTTCCTTAAATAATGGGGGTATTACTAGGGGGCGTAACCCCTACGAAATTTCCTAGTGAGGGAGGGTGGGAATTGCCCTAAATAGGTTGCTAAAATAGAGAAAACAATTAACCTATTTGAAAATGGGGTAAACTTAGGGGGTGGAACCCCTTATTAATTAACTCAAGAACGGAATAGGGGTTTACCCTAAAAGGATACAAAGCAAATGGGGGTACACTAGGGGGTGAAGCCCCTATAAGTAACTTACAAAAAGCGGGGGTATTACTAGGGGGCATAGCCCCCTGTAGATAACTGAAGGGCGGGTGGGTGGGAAAGTACCCTAAATAGGTGCTAATAAAAATCTTAAGTAGAAATTCCTAGTAACCCCCCACCTTATGTAGAAATCAATACTTCTATTTAGTTAAAATTTTCGTTATGAAGTACAAGGTTACCGTATATCTAAAGGAGAATGTCCTAGATCCTCAGGGAACTGCTATCCTTCAAACCTTACATAACATAGGTTACAAATCCATTGAAGATATTAGAGTAGGTAAAGTGTTTTTTGTTGAGATAAACGGAGATAATTCAAAGAACATTATAGAAAATATTTCGAAAAATGTTTTCTCTAACCCTGTGATCGAAAAATTTGAAATAGAAGTCCTGGGGGAGTAGAGATGAATTACAAAGATACTGTAAATCTTCCTTTTACTAGTTTTCAAATGAAAGCTAACTTACCCCAAAGAGAACCTGATTTCCTAAAACTGTGGGAAGAAAATAAAGTATACACTAAAGCTTTGTCTAGCAAGGATAGAAACAAAAGTTACGTTTTGCACGATGGACCACCTTACGCGAATGGCCATATTCATATAGGACATGCTCTAAATAAAATCCTGAAAGATATAGTAGTTAAACATAAACTTTTCAGCGGGTATTATTCTCCATTCATTCCTGGTTGGGATTGCCATGGGTTACCAATAGAACTACAGGTAACCAAAAATCTTGGTCCAAAAGCAAAACAAGTCCCAAAAATAGAAATAAGAAAACTCAGTAGAGAATATGCTCAAAAATTCATAGATATCCAGAGAGAAGAATTCAAAAGACTTGGTGTATTCGGACTTTGGGACAAACCTTACCTTACTATGTCTAAGGAATACGAAGTCAATATAGCTAGACTGCTTGTTGAACTTTACGATAAAGGAGTTATATACCGAGGTTATAAGCCTATACACTGGTGTTTTAGTTGTGAGACAGCTTTGGCCGAAGCTGAAATAGAATACTATGAGAAAGAATCTCCATCTATATATGTAAAGTTTCCAGTAGTAGATTTTGCTTCTAAAACACTTGAGAAATTAAAAAACAAAAAGTTATACGTTTTGATATGGACTACTACGCCTTGGACACTTCCAGGCAATACCGGATTGGCTTTCAATGATAAACTCAAATATGTTGTTTTCTCGTTTGAAGGAAACGAGGAATATTATATCTCTGCAAAAGTTTTATTAGAAGAAATTTCGGCAAAAGTCTCAAAAAATGTTTTAGAAGTATTTGATCTAACACTTGAAGATATAAAATCTCTGAAAGTAAAACATCCTTTTCTGGAGAGAGAATCTAAGGTAGTTTTCGGAGAACATGTGACATCTGACACAGGTACTGGTATAGTTCACACCGCTCCGGGTCATGGTGTTGAAGATTACGAAGTAGGAGTCAAAGAAGGCCTAGAGATACTATCTCCCGTGAACGATCAAGGTAGATTTACCGAAGAAGTTGAAATGTGGAAAGGAATGAACGTATTTGAAGCAAACAAACACATAATAGAATATTTGGATTCTATAGGTCTACTGTTGAAGTACGACTCATATAGGCATCAATATCCGCATTGCTGGAGATGTAAAAACCCGGTCATATTTAGATCAAAGCCTCAGTGGTTTTTTAGAGTAAGTAGTGAAGAAATTAAAAATGTAGCAATAAAGTCAATCAACAAGGTAAGGTGGATACCTGAGTGGGGCAAAAACAGAATAGAAAAAATGGTTGAAAATAGGTCTGACTGGTGTTTATCAAGACAAAGAGCTTGGGGAGTACCAATCCCGGCAATATATTGCAAGAAAAATGGTAGAGTTTTTCTAGGAGGTGAATGGGGTAAACATATTATCTCTATATTTGAAAAAGAAGGTGTAGATGTATGGTTTACTAAAGAATTAAAAGAATTGATAGATGAAAGCTTTATAAAAGATAAACTAGGGTGCAAAGATTGTTCGGTGGACGACTTCGAAAAAGAAACTGACATTGTGGATGTGTGGTTTGATTCCGGTGTTAGTAGCATCTGTGTAGTTGAAACTAGAGAAGAACTTTCTTCACCTGCTGATATGTATCTTGAAGGTTCAGATCAGCATAGGGGATGGTTTCAGTCTTCCCTATGGCCATATGTGGTGCTTAGAGGAACTGCACCTTACAAGGAAGTGCTAACACACGGTTTTGTCTTAGATGAACAAGGAAGAGCAATGCACAAGTCTTTAGGAAATGTTATTGCTCCAGAGGAAATTATAAAGAAATATGGAGCTGAAATCTTAAGACTATGGGTGACCTCTGAAGATTATACACAAGATTTGAGGATAGGTACCCATCTTCTTGAGAAAGTAGTTGATGCCTACAGAAAAATAAGGAACACCTTCAGGTATATGCTTGGAAATCTTTATGATTTCACTGAGAAAGATATAGTAGATTACAGTAAATTAACAGAAATAGACAAATGGGTCCTGGATAGGGTTTACTCTCTCTCAAAAGAAATTACGAAATACTATGACAATTACGAGTTTAACAAAGTTTACAGAGCTGTATATGATTTATGTAATGTTGAGTTAAGTGCATTTTACTTTGATGTGCTGAAAGATAGATTATATACATCAAAAAAAGATGGACTAAAGAGAAGAAGCACACAGACAGCTATCTACTACATAATGAATTGGCTTGTTAGAGCTGTTGCTCCAATACTTTCATTCACTGCAGAAGATGTATGGCAAAATTTCTTCAGAGAAAGAACCGGAATAGAATCTGTGTTTTTAGTTGAGTATTACAAACCAAAAGAAGAATGGAATAATCCTGAAATTAGAGAAGACTTCAAAAAAATAATCCAGATAAGAGATGTAGCGCTTAAAGCTTTAGAAATTGCAAGAAGAGAAAAACTTATAGACTCATCTTTAGAAGCAAAACTCTATATAAACATAAATAATGACGATTTTTCTAAAGTGATAGAGAAATATTCTGAGAATTTATGGGAGTTGTTAATAGTTTCACAAGTTGAAATAAAAAAATTTGATTCCGATGCAAAACACTCTGAAAACGGGATTGAAGTATCTGTAGTAAGAGCAGAAGGGGAAAAATGTGAAAGATGTTGGATATACTCTACAACTGTAGGTAAGAGTAAAGAACATCCGACTGTATGTTCAAAGTGTGTTGATGCCTTATCCTGAGAAGTACTTTCAATATGCCAAAGAACAGATAAGCATTACCTAACTTTTAGAGAAAGAGCAAACACTTGCCTCTTAGAAAAGGTAATATTCTCAAAAGGCGAGACATCCTAAAAAAATTAGGTTTGGTGAGTTATTCTAAATACAAAAAAGCAACTGTTTGATAGGAGTGTCTAAGGGTGTTTTCTTTGAATAATGGGGGTATTTCTAGGGGGCAAAGTCCCCTATAATTGAGAAAGGAGGCCTATCCTTATGTCTAAGTGCTTAAAGCACTTGTGTCTAAGACACTTTCCTTAAAAAATGGGGGTACACTAGGGGACGAAGCCCCCTATGAAATCCCTTAGGGATAGGCGGGCGGGAGTGCCTTAGGCACTTTTCTAAAAGAACGGGGGTACACTTAGGGGGCGTAGCCCCCTAGAATCAAACTTAAGGGCCGGTAGAAAGTTAATTCCCAATTCAAGCAAAGTGGGGGTATCACTAGAGGGCGAAGCCATCTAGAATCAAGAGAAGAGGCTTAGCCTCAGGGCGGGTGGGGGGGAAGTTACCCTAAATAGGTTGCTAATAAAAACTCTTAAGTAGAAATTCCTGGGGACCATGTTCATTAAAACTTGAAAATCATTTTAATAAGTGCTATAATCGCAATAGAATTCTCACAAAGGAGGTGGTATATGAAGTATTTTCTAAAAACTTTCTTAACTATTTTAGCCATTTCCCTTGTAGCATCTTCATTTGCTTCAGAATCGCGAATTAGTGGTATGTCAACACCTTATTGGGCTACTGAGGATGTTTTTGGTTTCATATTCCAAGGTAGTTACGTCAACTCAGAATACTCTTTTATAGACCTTGAGCCCAATATACCTCTCAATCAAACCTATGGCCTTGCAAAAGTATCTCTACCACTACCATTTCTACCACTAAACATAGGTGTTATACTAAACTTTCCCTATCCTACACTCGCTCTGATTGATGATATAGCCATATTACCAGCTGGATGGACATTGGTAGGTACACCTCTACAAAATTTCACTATAGCAGACCACTTGAGAAACAGAATTGATTTAGTTTTAGGGACAGGTAAACTCATATTCCTGCCAATTATATCTCCATACATAGGGTTTGGTTATGCCAGCGATTTTGCCGAAAGTTCAACTGAAAATCAATCTAGTAAACTCACTACTTCAAGCATTCAATCCATATCTGAGTTTAAAATTATTCTAGGATCTGAAATAAATCTCGGATTTATCTCCCTAAATCCTGACATAAGGCTGTACTTGCCTTCCGCTGAAAACTCTTCGATCACATCTGATGCAAATGTCCAAAACTACCAAAATTCAAGGATTCACAAAGGATCAGGCTTTGGTTTCGCAGGCAACTTATACGGTAATTTAGGTGATAAAAAAAGTGAATTAAGATTTGCTATTGGATATTCGTATTATCCAATCTCATCTAAACAAGAAACCAAAATAGACTTGAACGGTAACGGAGACTTAAACGAAGCAGGTGAAGAGAATACACAAATTACCCACGATATAGGAAGTTCAGCGATATCAGTTGGTGTCTCTTATAATCAATCTATAGTTCAAAACATCACACTAATTATCGGTGCAAGTTATGTTTCAGGATCAGTAAATAACAAATGGATTGCCACTGGTACAGCTAATGTTACGGGCACAAATGATCTCGAATATACTTCTGATAATTCAGTAGTCAATATACCTACGTTTATCGCAGCTGAGATAACACCTACAGAATGGATAACGCTAAGAAGTGGTTTGGAAATAAATACATATCAACTTAGCTATTCATTCACTAAAGACGGTAAAGAAGGTCAAGCTATAATAAATAGGTCATCATCATTTGGTTTTCCAGTTATCTTCAACATAGGCTTTTCTTTGAAGCCATTTAAAGATTTCTCATTAGACTGGGTGTTGAGTGCTACCTTTATAAACAATGTTCTACAAAATGGTAGATTGCCTTATATAATAAGTGGTAATAACCAGTTTGATGCGTTTTCCCAGAATTTCAGCATAGAGTATAAGTTCTAGTCAGATTTTGAAAAGGGGGAACATCCCCCTACTTACATCTACAAGAAAGTTTCCAAAAATCATCAACTACCCATTCGCTAAAACTAACTACACAGCAAGCTTCCCTACCCTTCCAATAGTTAACAGTGCAAATCTAAAACTGGCTATACTTGTAATAAAAAGCTTTCAACGAAGATAGCAAACAAAAATGTATTCCTGATAATCTTTCTAGGTATATGAAGTTAAAAGCGTTTACTCACTTATTATAAAGTTGAACACCCTTTAGACGGCAAAGCTCTCCAAAACAACAGTCAGTAGTTGGTAAATTGCATTAGAAGTGATAACTTTTATAAAGCAATGTTGGTTTATAATCGTTTCCTCTAATTTGAAATTAACAAGAGATTATGTTAAAATCTTTTTCACATTTTTGGGGTACACTTTATGGGTAGGATTGTTTACAGAGTAGGTAGAGTAATAAGTGACAAGATGAATAAAACAAGAGTTGTGGTTTATGAAACATATAAAAAACATCCCATTTACAAGAAATACATTAGAAAAATAACCAAGTACTATGTTCATGACGAAAACAACGATAGTAAAGTTGGTGACATCGTAAAAATAAAATTCACTAGACCTCTCAGTAAACTCAAGAGATGGAGGTTAGTAGAAATCTTAGAAAGGGCTTCTGGGGATAGTAATGTAAACTTATAGTTTAGTTGGAGGTTTTTATGGTTCAGTTAATGAGTTATCTCAATGTCGCAGATAATACTGGTGCTAAAGAAATAATGTGTATAAAGGTGTTACCCGGTAACAAAAAATATGCAACTGTCGGAGATGTTATTGTTGCTAGTGTTAAAAATGCGTTGCCTGATGGGATCGTAAAGAAAGGAGATGTTGTCAAAGCTGTCGTAGTGAGAACGAAAAAAGAGATAAGAAGGCCAGATGGTTCGTATGTAAGGTTTGACGATAATGCAGCGGTAATTATAGATAACGCTGGTTCGCCAAGAGGCACTCGTGTTTTTGGTCCTGTGGCTAGAGAACTAAGGGCTAAAAACTTTACTAAGATTCTCTCTTTAGCTCCAGAAGTAGTGTAATTGGAGGGCATATGTCTCAAAAAAAGAAAGTAAAAACCAAACTAAAAAAAGGTGATGTTGTTATAGTCATATCTGGTAAGGATAAGGGCAAAATAGGAGAAATTCTTGAAGTTGCTGGTGAGAGAGTATATGTTAAGGGGGTTAATCTTATAAAAGAAGTTATGACAAAAACAAGAGATAACCCAAAGGGCGGCATAATAACAACTGAAGGAAGCATTCATATATCTAATGTTATGAAATACAACAAAAAAATAGGGAAAGGCGATAGAATTGGCGCAAAATTCGTTAATGGAAAGAAGGTTAGAGTTTTCAAGAAAACCGGCGAATATATAGATAAAATTTAAATATTTGTAGGGGTTAGTTTTTATGGCTAAAAAGAAAGTTGATTCTAGTGGGAATATATCCTTGGATAAAGGTGGGAATATAGCTCTCATATCTAAGCATGTTCCCATGACTAAGAAAACATACCAAGAAGAGGTTGTCAAAAAGCTTATAGAAGAGTTTGGCTACTCCTCAATAATGGCTGTACCAAAGATAGAGAAAGTAGTGGTAAATGTTGGTTGGGGGGAAGCGGTCGAAGATCCAGATTCTCTTGATGTTGTGGTAGATGAATTAACTCTTATAACTGGGCAAAAAGCTGTAAAAACATACGCAAAGAAGTCTATATCAAACTTCAAAATAAGGCAAGGAGTAGCTATAGGTGCAAAAGTCACATTAAGAAAGAACTTAATGTGGAACTTTTTGGATGTACTTATCAATATTGCTCTTCCCAGAACCAAGGATTTCAGTGGACTACCTGTCAAGGGGTTTGATGGAAGAGGTAACTATTCCTTTTCTATAAAAGAGCAGATAGTTTTTCCGTCGATAAAATACGACATGATAAAACAAGTCCATGGTATGGATATTACTGTTGTAACCACAGCTAAAACGGATGCTGAAGCATACAAACTTCTTAAATATATAGGTTTTCCTTTTAAGGAAGGTTAGTTCTTGGGAGGGTTTATGGCTAGGAAAGCTTTGATTGTAAAACAACAAAGAGAACCAAAGTTCAAGGTTAGAAAGTATAATAGATGTAAAAACTGTGGTAGAGTAAAAGGGTACATTAGGGATTTTGGTCTCTGTAGAAATTGTTTCAGGGAATTTGCCTATAGGGGTTTTTTACCCGGTGTCAGAAAGTCTTCTTGGTAGAGGAGGAAATTATATGGGACTAGTTACAGACACAGTTGGTGATGCACTCATAAGGATAAAAAATGGATTAAACGCAGGTAAACCTTATGTATTAGTTAAAAAATCCAAATTTTTGGCTAGAATCTTAGACGTAATAAAAGATAACGGTTATATAGAAGATTATTATGATGATCCTGAGGTAAAATATCATTATAGGGTCGTTCTAAAGTATCATAACGGTAAACCAGTCATAAAGGAGGTAAACCTAATAAGTAAAACCTCAAGGAGAATTTATACCGGTTATAGATACATAAAACCTTTTAAAAACAACACTGGTATTGTGATAATCTCTACTTCTAAAGGTGTGATGACAACCAAAGAAGCAAAAAAATTAAAGGTAGGGGGACAGCTAATCTGTTCTATATGGTAATTTGGAGGGTTTGATATGTCTAGAGTTGGTAAAAAACCTATAGTCATTCCAGAAGGTGTCCAAATTTCAATAGACGGTAACACTTTGATCGTAAAAGGGAAGTTAGGAGAATTGAAATTAGACATAAATCCTAACATCCAAGTAAATATCGAAAACAATCAGATCTTGGTTTCTCCGAAAAATGAAAGTAAATTAGCACTAGCATTATGGGGTACTTTTAGGTCGCTTATAAATAACATGGTTATAGGTGTTACTCAGGGATTTGTTAAAAGGTTACAGCTAGTAGGCGTTGGTTACAGAGCTAGAATGGAAGGTAATAAGCTTGTTTTGAACATAGGATATTCTAACCCAGTAGAGTATATTCCTCCGCAGGGAATCACAATTAGCGTTGAAGAACAAGTAAAAATCTTAGTATCTGGTATAGACAAACAAATAGTTGGTCAAGTAGCTTCGAATATTAGGTCATTTAGAACTCCAGATCCTTACAAAGGTAAAGGTATAAGATACGAAAACGAAGTTATATCCCTAAAAGAGGGCAAAAAAACTAAGTAATCTTTAGGAGGTTATGCTATGATTTCCAAGGTTGAGAAAAAAAACGAAACAAAAGAAAGAAGAAGAAAAAGAATTCGAAAAAATATATTTGGTAATGCAGAAAAACCAAGAGTTTGTGTATTTAGGTCAAATAAGTATATATATATTCAAGCAATAGACGACAGTAATGGATCTACCATAGCCTCAATATCATCCATATCAAAAGAATTAGATAAAAAAATTGGAGACACGATAGAAGATGCTAAGATTCTGGGTAACTTACTAGGTAAAAAGTTACTCGAGAAAAACATTAATAAAATTGTATTTGACAGAAATATCTATAAATACCATGGCGTTGTTAAAGCTGTTGCTGATGGTATAAGAGAAGTAGGGATAGTGTTTTAGGGGGAGTTTTTATGGCTGATGAAAAAGAATTTAAAGAAAAAGTTTTAATGGTTAGAAGAGTTGCTAAAGTTGTTGAAGGTGGGAAAAGGTTACACTTTGATGCTTTAGTTGCGGTTGGGGATCACAATTCATCTGTAGGTATTGGTTACGCCAAGGCAAATGAACTCATAGACGCAGTAAGAAAAGCAATTAACAAAGCCAAGAAGAATATGTTTACAGTTAAATTTCAGTCTAAACAGAAAACAATTCCCCATGAAGTAGAAGTGGAATATAAGTCAATAAAATTAATCCTCAAACCAGCTGCTCCTGGTACTGGTCTTATAGCTGAAACAAACCTAAGAAGTATACTCGAGCTAGCTGGTTATACCGATGCCATAACCAAGATCATAGGATCTTCCAATCCAATACTTTTGTCAAAGGCTGCTGAAATGGCTCTAAAGAAAATAGAAACGCCAGAAGAAATAGCAAAAAGAAGAGGTATTTCTCTTCAGAAGATGTTTGGTTAAGGAGGCTATGCCATGCTAAAGCTAAAAAAACCTTCTTACATAAAAAAGCCTAAAAGAAAAGGTATAGGTATAGGGTCTGGTATTGGTAAAACCGCTGGTAGAGGTACTAAGGGGCAAAGAGCTAGAGGAAAAGGTAAAGTTAACCCTTACTCTGAAGGTGGGCAAACTCCTCTTTACAGAAGATTACCTAAGAGAGGTTTTAACAACCCTTTTAAAAAAGTTTTTTCAGTCATTAATGTTGAGAGATTAAATATCTTCAAAGATAATGAAAGTGTTAGCTTAGAGAAACTTGTGGAAAAAGGTATCGTAAAAGGAAATAAACCTGTTAAGATCTTAGGTCAAGGAGAATTAAAGGTTACAGGATTAAAAATCACTGCTCACGCCGCTTCAAAATCCGCTATCGAAAAACTCAAAAAAGCCAATTGCGAATTAACTTTGTTAGACAAGTAATGTCTCCCTCAGATAACTACAAAAAAATCGTCGAAAATATAGAATCGATAAAATCTTCTTATGGTATTGGTTACAATATTGAGATAGTCGTTGTTTCTAAATATGCTAATGTAGAAGATATACTAGAGCTTATCTCAAACGCGGAGATAAAACATATAGGCGAAAACAGAGTACAAGAAGCGGAAGCCAAGTTTACCTATCTAGAGAAAGTAATTTCTATTAAGAATATTTACAAACACATGCTAGGTACTCTTCAAAGCAACAAACTTGCGAAAGTAAGCAAACTTTTCGATTATGTTCAATCTATAGAAGATGTTAATAAGGCCCTGGGCATCCAAAATAGGAATCCAGGTATAAAACTTTTTATAGAAGTGAAAACAAGCTACGAATTTTCTAAACACGGTGCTACTCCAGAAGAAGCTTATGACCTTTTTGGCAAACTCAGAGAAAAAGGTATACTAATCTGTGGACTCATGACTATTGCTCCTAATACTGAGAACCTTATAGAGATTTCAAATTCATTCTCAACTCTGAGAAAGTTAAAAGAAAAAATTGAGAAAGATTTCTCTGTTAATCTAGAATATCTGTCGATGGGAATGTCATCAGATTACGAGATTGCTATAAAGGAAGGTTCAAACATGGTTAGATTAGGAAGTGTTATATTTAAAAAGTAAAACTCCCGGAGGTGAAGACCCACACTCCAGGAGCGAGGAATGGGAGGGGAACTAACCCAGATAACCTCAGGTAAAGATTATCGGAGATACGTTATTTCTTCTAAAGTATGAACATATATTCGAGCAAAGGCATATCTGAAATTCTCTCTAAAGGAGGTTGTTCTCTCTCAAAAGCTAGAGGGCAAAATTACTTAAAGGATAAAAAACTAGCATACTCTATAGTATCAAAGGTGAGTAGTTATTTTAATGATTCTCATAAAGTTGGATGTATTGAAGTTGGTTCAGGTCTTGGTAGCCTAACACTACCTCTTTCTAAAAACTTTGGCTTTATTATGTCTGTAGAAATAGATGTTGGAATATCAGGTTGCCTCAAAAGTGTCTTAGATTTCTATAGGGTAAATAATGTAAAACTTTTGGTCTCTGACTTTCTAAAGCTTTCACCAGAAAATATTAAAAAAGAATTTCACCTATACGAAAATGTTATTTTTGTGTCTAATCTTCCCTATAATGCCGGGGGAGAAATACTCAAAAAAGTTATTCATGAATACGATTTCATAACCGATTGTTTTGTCATGGTTCAGAAAGAATTCTATGAAAGGCTACTAGCAAAACCCCTTTCCAGTAGTTACTCAGCTTTGTCAGTAATATTTCAGTTATCTACAGAACATACTGAGTTACTTTTCAAAATTCCTCGAAATCTTTTCTTCCCAATACCTTCTGTCGATTCCGTTTTTATCTATTTCTCGAAAAAGAAGACTATACCAAATACCAAAACCTTCGAATATGTAAAGCTTCTATTTTCCCATAGACGAAAAAATATCCTTAACGCATTCAATTTAGTATACGATATAAAAAAAGAAAAAGTACTAGAAATACTTTCTCAGTGCAAAATAGACCCTAACCTAAGAATAGAAGCATTATCACCCCAAGAAATTTCAAAATTGACAGGTATCTTTGAAACCTACTCGACCCATTGAAATAAACACTTTGAGACAAATATGTCTCTTTAGCATCATCTTCAGAATAACTATACTACCCGCTTTTTAGTTGCCTATTTTAGTTGTCTATAAAATGCTCTGACACTTAATTTTTGTTTTAGGCCACTTCTCACTCTAAGACTGCTACCCCTAAAGAAATATGAGCATGTTGAAAAATTTCCTGAATCTTCTTTTTGGATGGATAATAGAAAATATCTCAACAACAGAGTTTTTATTAGAGTTTTCTTAAAGATAAGATTAGATTTTATAAAATTTTTTCTGTCAGGTGTTAAAAAGGCTTATATATAAAACAATTTTTTCAACACACTCACAAATTTCTATTTAACAAAAATTTTCCCTTCTAAAAGGGACAATTAGGGTAGGCAGATGCCTAAGAGTGCCTAAGTCACTTGTGTCTAAGGTGCTTAAAGCACTTTCTTTAAAAAACGGGGGTATTACTAGGGGGCAAAGCTCCCTGTGAAATCTTTTAGGGCTGGTAAGGATATTATCCTAATTTTAAAAAGGGAGTACCCTTAGAGGGCTCCGCCCTCTAGAACAACAATTAGGGATGGGTGGGTGGGAAGTTACCCTAAATGGGTTGCTAAATAGCAAACAGGAGTTACCTAACTAAAATGGGGGTATTCTTAGGGGGCCAAGCCCCCTATAATTAATAAGAGAGGCTTAGCCTCGTGCCTAGGGCACTTTCTTAAAATAACGGGGGTATTACTAGGGGGCAAAGCCCCCTGTGAAATCTTTTAGGGCGGGTGGGTAGGGAGTTACCCTAGATAGGTTGCTAAAAAGCAAACAAACACTACTTAGCTTAAAGAAGGGGTAAGAATTCACATCAAAGAAAAATTTATTCTCTTAGAGAATAGAGTTACCTAAGGCATTTTCTTAAAATAAGGGACTAAGCCATTTGTAACGACAATTAGGTGGATTGAGAAGAAGTTACCCTAGATGGATTCTAGGAAAAATCCTTAAATAGAAATTTCTGGGAACACTTTCAAGAAATCTTGAAAGCCAGATAGGATAAATGTATACTACTTTAGTATAAGGGGGTGAGTGTATGAGCATACAAGTTGAGCCTGAAATACTCTGGCAAAACTTTAGAGAGTTTGTTGACTTTATTGCTGATAAATATCTTGATAAAAAAGCTCTTGGTATGCCAGTTTCAGAGGAAAACATAGACGAATATATCTGGTACTCCTACAAGGATATAAAAGATTATGCTAAAGCCATAGCGTATTACCTAACAAACGAACTAAAACTAAAGAAAGGAAGCAAAGTAGCACTAATTTCAGAAAATAGAGCTGAATGGGGATTGTGTTCATTGGGTATAGCGTATAACGGATTTGTGGTAGTACCTATAGATGCAAGAGCTTCGGTAAACGAGATAAAAATGATATTAGAGCACTCAGAATCCGAAGCGATATTTATCTCAAAAGGTCAATTAAAAAGAATATCTGAAGAACAAAACCTAGAAGATTTCAAACACGTCATCCTAATAGACGGTCACGAATTTAATGGGAAACATTTCCGTAACCTTGGTGAGATATACCAGAAATATAGAGATAAAGAGATAAAAAAGTATAATGAAATTTCATCAGAAGATCTATTTGAAATAGTCTACACATCTGGAACTACTGGGCTCTCAAAAGGTGTCATGTTAACTCATAGAAATATACTTTTTGAAGTGAGTATTTTACCAACACTAGTAAAACTTTCTGATAAAGATGTGCTAATATCCATATTGCCTTTGAATCACACCTATGAATCTACTGCAGGCTTGTATACTCCTTTATCGAAAGGTGTATCTATCATATATACTCTATCACTAAGTCCTACAGTAGTTTTAGGCTTGATCTCCAGAAACAAAGCCACCAAAATGTTAGTAGTTCCTTTGTTTTTAGAGAAAATAACCGATGCCATAATAAGAAAAATAGAAAAATCAGGATTTTTAACAAAATCTTTAGTTAAAACTCTAATAAGTATATCTAAAATATCAAACAAAATTACCGGAACAAACGCAGTGAGTAAAACGTTATTATCAAGTATAAGAAGAAAAAGTGGGCTAGAAAGTATCGATTTGTTTATCTCAGGTGCAGCACCATTACCAGAAAGAGTCGCAAATTTTATGGAGTTACTAGGTTTTAGGATACTTCAAGGGTATGGACTCACAGAATGTGCTCCAGTAGCTACACTAAACCCACTAGACAAACCGAAAAATATCTCTGTAGGGAAACCTTTACCGGGCGTTGAAATAAAGATAGATAATCCAAATAGTCAAGGTATGGGTGAGATACTGATAAAAGGGCCTAATGTGATGAAAGGATACTACAAAAACGAAAAATCTACAAAAGAAACTCTAAAAAATGGGTACCTTTACACAGGTGACATAGGTTTCATAGACGAAGAAGGTTATTTACACATAACTGGTAGAATAAAAAATATAATAGTAACACACGGAGGTAAAAACGTATACCCAGAAGAAATCGAAGAAAAGCTGAATTCATCTCAATATGTTCTAGAATCACTAGTAGTAGGTAGGAAAATCTCAAAAGACGAAAAAATCGGTGAAGAGCCATTTGCATACATAGTTCCAGACTTCCAATACATAGAGTTCGAAAAAGAAACCCCTATACATTCAATAGACTTCCAAGAAATTGAAAAAATCATAGATAAAGTAGTAAGAGAAGTGAATGCCCAACTACAAGACTACAAGAAAATTAGAGGTTATAAAATCCTAACAGAAGAACTCCCCAAAACATCAACAAGAAAAATTAAAAGATACTTATTCCAAAATCAGGACACTATATAAAAAATAGCACTCTTTATAGTATTCTTTTCAACATAATTGGTTTTCTTAACAGGAATTTCTACTTAGCAAAGATTTCTCCTTCTAAAAGGGATAATTAGGGTGGGTGGGTGCTTAAGGCACTCTCTTAAAATAGGTGTTGAAGTCCTATTAATTAGTTTTATTCTCTTAGAAATGGGAGTACTTTTAGAATGCGAAGCCTTCTACAGTTAACTTAAGGGTGAGAATAACCATTGGTATGTTGCTAAATTAAAGGTAATAAACTTGCTTTAAAGATCTACTTCGGGAGTACTCTTAGAGGGGCGCCTAGGGCGCTGTGCCTTAGGCACTTTCCTTAAAACGGGGGTATTCTTAGGGGGCAAAGCCCCTTATAAAATCTCTTAGGGATGGGTGGGTGGGAAGTTACCCTAAATGGGTTGCTAAATAGCAAACAAGAGTTAACTAACTAAAATGGGGGTACACTTAGGGGGTGAAACCCCCTAGAATCAAACTAAGGGGTGGGTGGGGGGTAACTCTAGATAGGATGC
>FWWL01003693.1_pt1 | contig 27304 bp, 28 predicted proteins | sample 2228331 | NCBI WGS metagenome assembly FWWL01 (sample SAMEA103939775, study PRJEB20133) | metagenome
CCGCGCCCGCGCCACAGCGCGGCGCCGACAGCCTGGCGCTGGCCGGTCCGCCGACCGCCTGGCGCCAGACCCTGCACGAGGCGCTGGGCGAGCGCCTGCAGGTCCAGCTTGGCAAGAACGCCGAGCAGGCCGTGATCCGCCTCGAGCCGCCGATGCTCGGCCGGATCGAGATCGCGATCCGCCACACCGCCGGCGCGCTCGAAGTGAACATCACCGCGACCCACGGCGAAGTGCTGCGCCAGCTGAATAGCGTCAGCGATGGCTTGCGCAACGACCTGGCCGGCCGCCAGTACACCGACGTGGCGGTCAACGTGACCCAGGCCACGCCGCGCGCCCAGGCCGGCGCCCAGTTCGCGGGCGACCAGCACGGCCGTGGCCGGCAGGATGGCCGGCAGCATGACGAGGACCCCGGCCTGGCCCTGGCCGAGGCCGGCAATCCCGCGTCCTCTTTCACCCTGAACGGACGTACGTAGACACGACACCATGAACCTTAAACTGATCCTTGCATTCGCCGGCGTCGCGCTGGCCAGCGCCGCCGCCGCCGGTGGCGCGATGTGGTACATGACGCCCGCCCAGCCGGCCGGCCCGGACGCACCGAAACAGGTCGAAGCCGAGAAGAAGCCGCCGTCCAAGTACGTCACGCTGGACAAGGTGATCGTGATGCTGCGCCGCGGTCCGAACGAGCCGGCCGCCCACTACCTGGCCGCCGACCTGGTGCTGGCCACCAGCGAGGAAAACGAAAAGGCCGTCAAGGAACACCTGCCCCTGCTGCGCAGCATCGCCGTCTCGGCGCTGTCCTCGCACACCCTGGCCCAGGCCTCGGCCATGTCGGTGGAGCAGTACGCGGCGCAGCTGAACGAAACCTTCAACGCCAGTTATGCCAGGGAAAAGCGCGAAAAGCCGTTCTCCGAAGTCATGATCGGCAAGTTGATCATCGAATAAGCGCCCGGGAGCCACTGTGGTCTACGTTGCCGACTACGCAGCCGAGAATACCGCCGCCGGGGGCTATGCCGACACGGCCGCCGTCGCCGCGATGAGCCCGGCCGAGGAGCAGCGCCACCTGGTGGCGTATGCACCGCTGGTCAAGCGCATCGTGCGCCAGCTCAATTCGCAGGTAGGCGGCGCGATCGGGCGCGAGGACATGGAGCAGATCGGCCTGATGGGCCTGCTGGAGGCACTGCGCCGCTACGGCACGCCCGACACCGGCTTCGGCAGCTACGCGTCGCTGCGCGTGCGCGGCGCCATCCTGGACGAACTGCGGCGCCAGGACTGGCGTCCGCGCGCGGTGCGCCAGGACAGCCACCGCCTGCGCGACGGCCTGCGCGCGCTGACCCGCAAGCTGGGACGCGAACCGAGCGCCGAGGAGGCCGCCGAGGCGCTGGGCATCAGCCAGGATGCCCTGCACCAGCACCAGCTGGACGACTGCGCCGAAGAGATGCTCAGCTTCGACGAGATCCTGCAGGAGGCGAGCGAACGGGCGCATGCCGCGCCAGGTCCGGAAGAACAGTTGATGGTGCGGCGCAGCCTCGAGCAGGCACTGGCCTCGCTCAACGAGCGCGAGCAGCGCGTGATCCAGATGATCTACGAGTTCGAGCTCAGCTACAAGGAAATCGCCGCCGTGCTCGACCTGTCGGACGCGCGCGTGTGCCAGCTCAACAAGAGCGCCCTGGCCAAGATGAAGGCGGCGCTGCAGGCGGCCTGAACAGAACAACCCTGAATCAAGATCCTGAAAGGTTTCACCATGCAGCAACTAATCGGAATTTCCATCGTGCTCGGCTGCGTATTCGGCGGCTTCGCCCTGATGGGAGGCACCGTCACCGCGATCTGGCACCCGGTCGAGCTCCTGATCATCGGCGGCGCCGCCCTGGGCGCCCTGGTGCTTGGCAACCCGCGCCACGTGCTGAGCGAAATGGCGCACCAGCTCAAGAAGATCGCGGCGCGCAAGAAGCACGATTCCGAGTTCCAGCGCCAGCTGCTGCTGCTCATGTACGAACTGCTGCAGACGGCCGCCGGCGGCCTGAAGGCGCTGGATGCGCACGTCGAGGCGCCGCGCGAGAGTCCCCTGTTCCAGCGTTATCCGCGCATCCTGGAAGAGCCCAAGCTGCTCGCCTTCATCGTCGACAACTTCCGCCTGATGGCGATGGGCAAGATCAACGCCCACGAACTGGAAGGCGTGCTGGAGCAGGAACTGGAGGCGATCCACGAGGAGCTGACCCAGCCGTCCAAGTCGCTGCACAAGATCGCCGAAGGCATGCCCGGCTTCGGCATCCTGGCCGCCGTGCTGGGCATCGTGATGGCGATGTACTCGGTCTCGGGCGGCGCCGACTCGGGCGAGATCGCAGAGAAGGTCGGCGCCGCGATGGTCGGCACCTTCATCGGCATCTTCGCCTGCTATGGCCTGCTCGACCCGGTGTCGAACATGATGAAGCAACTGGTCAACTCCGAGGCCTCGACGATGGAGACGGTGAAGGTGGTGCTGTGCACCCACGTGGCCGGCAAGCCCGCCCTGCTGGCGATCGACGCCGGCCGGCGCCTGATCCAGCTCAACACCAAGCCCAGCTTCGCGCAGCTGGAACAGTGGATCAACGCCATGGGCGGCGAAGACGAATCGCAGAACAAGCGGCGCCGCAACAGCGACCGCATGACGGGGTAATCAGTGTCCAAGCTGAATGAAAAGCACGAGGCAACCATCGTCAAGCGCGGTGGCGGGCGCCACCACGACGACGACCACAGCAGCGCCTGGAAGGTCGCGTTCGCCGACTTCTGCCTGGCGCTGATGGCGCTGTTCCTCGTCATGTGGCTGATCGCCACGCGCGAGAAGGAGGCGCTGCAGACGGTCGCACGCGACGCCGCCAGCGGCTTGATCGAGGGCGTCGGCGGCAAGCCGCAGATCGCCGGCCAGCCGGCCGGCAGCCTGATCGAGCGCTTCCAGCTGCCGCACAGCGGCAACGGTCCGGGCAGCGGTCCGGGCAGCCCGAGCGCGCCGCGCGTGGCCTACGAGTCGCCCTCGGAACTGGCCGCCCTGTCCAAGGCCCTGACCGACATGAGCGCGGAGGCCGGCCTGTCCTCGAACCTGGCCGCCGTGGTCACCCCGGCCGGCCTGCGCGTGATGTTGCACGATACCGACAAGCAAGGCATGTTCATGCGCGGCAGCGCGCTGCCGACCGGCCGCTTTGCCCGCCTGCTGCGTAAAATGGGTCCGCTCTTCGCCCAGATGGAAAACCAGATGCTGATCGTCGGCCACACCGACGCCGCCCGCTACGCCGCCGGCGACCGCGGCGGCTATTCGAACTGGGCGCTGGCCACCGACCGCGCGATGGCCGCGCGCGCCGAGCTGCTGACCGGCGGCATGCGCGGCCAGACCGTGCTGCAGGTGGTCGGCATGGCCGACCGCGCGCCGCTCGACCCGGCCAACGCCCTGGCCGGGGTGAACCGCCGCATCGAACTGCTGATCCTCACGCGCGCCCAGTCGCGCGCCGTGTCGGCCATGTTCGGGGCCGCCGGGGCGGGCGACGCACAGATCAAGGACGTCGCGGCCGGCACGCCCGACGCCGCCGCGCTGCGCGAGCTGCGCAGCCAACTGGCGCAATAAGAATCATGACGATCCAATCGAAAACCCGAGGTACCCGAATGAAAATCACCGGAGCGGCCACGCCCGCCATCAACGTCGGCACCACCCGCAGCGCCCCGCCCCCGGCGGTCGGAAGCGGCGCGTCGGCCGCCGTACCGCTGCAGTCGGAAGTGCTGCAACCGGCGGCCGAGGCCCTGCGCGCCCTGCCCGAGGTGGACGCGGCGCGCGTGGCCGAACTGCGCGACGCGCTGGCCAAGGGCGAGCTGCCGTTCGATCCGGCGCGCCTGGCCGGCCTGATCCAGCGCTTCCACGGCGGGAGCCGCTGATGAGCCGCATGACGCGCCAGCAGGCGATCGAGGCGCTGGCCGCCGGGGTCGACGCCGACCTCGAAGGCAGCGCGCGCATCCTCGAACTGCTCGAACACCAGTTCGACGCGGCGCTGCGCCACCAGAGCGCGCGCCTGGCCGAACTGGCCGAAGGCCTGGGCCCCTTGCTCGACGAGATGGATGGGCGCCGCCGCCAGCGGGTCTCGCTGGTGCGCGCGCTGGCCGGCGCCGAGGGCACGATGGCCGGACTGATCGGGACGCTGGCCGAGCCGCTGCAAACCCGGCTGGCCGGCGCCTGGCGCGACCTGGAGCAACAGGTCATGGCCTGCAAAGGCGCGACCGCGCGCAACAGCCACCTGCTGGCCGAGCAGTTCAGCGTCATGCAACGCGTCATGCACGGGGAGGAGCAGATCTATGCGCCACGCTGAGTTTTCCACCGCCCCGCTGGCGGCCACCACGCCCACCGCGCCGACCCGCCCGACCCAGGGCCTGGGCGGCGGCGGCGGCTTCGGTGGCGTGTTCGGCCAGGTGCGGGGCGAAGTGGCCGACTTCATCCAGCACGGCGGCGGCGCCAGCTTCGCCACCCCGGCGCTCAGCCCGGAGGGCAGCATCGCCCGCGCGCGCGCCGAATCGCTCGCCAACGTCGCGCTGGGCGGCGATGGCGAAGCCGATCCACAACAGCAGGCCTTTTTGGAGAGCATCGCCCCGTGGGCGCGCGAAGCGGCGCGCAAGCTGGGCGTGGCCCCGGAACTGGTCTCGGCGCACGCCGCGCTCGAGTCGGGCTGGGGCCGCCACCCGCTGCGCACGGCGGACGGCGCCAGCAGCCACAACCTGTTCGGCATCAAGGCCAGCCCCGGCTGGGACGGCGCCGTCAGCGAATCGGCCACCACGGAATACGTCAACGGCGCCGCGCTCAAGACCAGCGCGCGCTTTCGCGCCTACCCGGACGCGGCCAGCGCCTTCCAGGACTATGCGCAGATGTTGCTGGACAATCCGCGCTACCGCGGCGCGCTGGGGGTGGGCGGCGACGCGCGCGCCTTCGCCCAGGGTCTGGCGCGCGGCGGCTACGCCACCGACCCGTCCTACGCCGACAAGCTCACCCGGCTGGCGGGCAAGCTGCAGGGGATCAAGGGGTGAGGCGCGGCATGTCCACCGGTTCGACCATGCCGGGCGCCGTGACGCGCATGCGCACCACCTGGCGGCTGCCGGCGTTGCGCACCCGTACCACCGCGCCCTCGGCGCCGGCGTCGAGCGCCTCGCCCGCCATGCTCACCTCGATGCCGTCCACCCGCGCCAGCATGATGACCTGGTCGCCACGCTTGACCAGCAGGGGGGCGGCCAACTGGCCTGCGCGCAGCACCTCGCCGGCGCGCAGCGAGCGGCGGCTGGTGCGGCCCACGGCATCCTCGGGAATGGCCAGCGCGTCGGGAATGCGGGTGATGTCGCGCCGCTCCAGCGTGACCTCGTCCTCGGCCAGCACCCGGTTGGCCTGCACCGGCACCGCGGTCACCGCCACCAGCGCCGAGACGCTGGCGCGCGCCACGTACTGGGTACTGCCGCCGCCGGCGTCGGGGCAGCGCACGGCGAAGCGCATGCGCGCCGGATTGCGCGTGTCCAGCGGCTCGACCGCCAGCGCGCGCTTGCATGGGGGCGCCGGGCGGCTGGCGACCACGGCGATATCGAAGCGCGGTTCGGCCAGCCCGGCCGACTCGGCCTGCCGCTCCAGCTGCTCGCGCGCGACCCGCTCCACCTGGGCGGAAGCAGATTCTTGTGCAGAAACATCTGTAGCGGCTGAAACACAGGCTACAATGACAAGGGTTGCCACACGGAAAGCAATCATTAGACAATACCGGCTGGAAAAGCTCCATTCTAACCAATCGCACTGCAGTTCACCCACGGAGGTTCGACCATGACGATCAATTTCAAGGCTGCCCTCGGGGTGCATGCCGACGCGCTGCAACTGCGCGCCGAGCGCACCCGCGTGTTGGCCGCCAACATCGCCAACGAGAGCACGCCCGGCTACACGGCGCGTGACATCGACTTCGCCTCCGCCCTGCAGGAACAGATCGCGGCCGAAGCCGGGGAACCGACCCTGTCGACGGACGAGCCGCTGTACCGGGTGCCCTTCCACCCCAGCGCCGACGGCAACACCGTCGAGATCGGCGTCGAGCAGGCGGCGTTCGCGCAGAACGCCTCCGATTTCCAGACCAGCCTGACCTTCATCAACATGAAGCTGCGCGGCCTGGCCAAAGCCATCAACGGACAATAAGTATGAGCTTCAAGGACATTTCCCTCATCGCCGGCTCGGCCATGGCGGCGCAGACCGTGCGCCTGAACACGATCGCCAGCAACCTGGCCAACGCCGACGCCGTCGCCGGTTCCGAAGACGCGGCCTACCGCGCCAGGAAGCCGGTGTTCGCCTCGGTCATGGACGGCCAGGGCGGCGCCCGGGTCCAGGTGCTCGACGTGGTCCAGTCGGCCGAGCCGCTGCGCCGCGCGCACGAGCCGGACAACCCGCTGGCCGACGCCGACGGCATGGTGTACTACCCGAACGTCAACGAGGTGGCCGAGATGGCCGACATGATGGCCGCCTCGCGCGCCTTCGAGACCAACGTCGAGGTGCTGGGCCGGATCAAGTCGATGCAGCAGTCGCTGCTCAAGCTGGGCGAGGGCTGAGATGCTGAACAATTCATTCGGCCTGCCGGGCAATTCCAACAACGCCGCCGCCAACGACAAGGTCGCGACCAGCGCCTCGGTCAGCGAGAACAAGGACATGTTCACCAAGCTGCTGGTGGCGCAGATCCGCAACCAGGACCCGCTCTCGCCATCCGACCCGAGCCAGTTCGTCAACCAGCTGTCCCAGCTCTCGCAGACCGAGGCGCTGCAGGAACTGTCGAAGACGACCACCGCCAGCGCCAGCATGCTGCAAAGCCTGCAGGTGCTGGCGATGGGCGCGCAGGTCGGCAGCGAGGTGTCGGTGGCCACCGAACGCGTGCGCCTGGACGGGACCAGGCTCTCCGGCGCCGTCCAGCTGGGCGCGGCAAGCAGCGCGACCAGCCTGGTGCTGACCGGCGTGGACGGGCGCCAGCACACGATCACGCTGCCGGCGCACGGCGCCGGCGCGCAGCATTTCACGCTGGACCCGGTGGCGCTGGGTCTGCCCCCAGGCAGCTACGCCATCACCGCCAAGGGCGCGGACGGCGTGGCGGCGCCGGTCGAAGTGACCGGACGCCTGTCGAGCGTGCGCATGTCCGGCGCCGGCGGCGTGCTGCTGCAGGTGGAAGGCATCGGCGAGGTCGCCCCGGGGGCGGTGACCGGCTTTAACGGCAAACCAGGCGCGGTCAACACGGCCGGCCTCTGATTCCAGCTTACTGAAAAGGATTTGACATGAGTTTTAATATCGCACTGTCCGGTATCCAGGCCATCAACGAGCAGCTGGAAGCGGTGTCGAACAACATCGCCAACGCCGCCACCTACGGCTTCAAGAGCAGCCGCGCCAACTTCTCCTCGCTGTACGCGGGCGCCCAGGCCAACGGCGTGGAGATCGGCTCGATGACCCAGAACATCGGCCTGAACGGTCCGTCCCAGTCCACCGGCCGCGCCCTCGACGCCTCGATCGAGGGCCGCGGCTTCTTCGTCAGCCGCGACGACCAGGGCACCATGGCCTACACCCGGGTCGGCATCTTCTCGACCAATGTCGAGGGCTACCTGGTCGACGCCACCGGCCGCAAGGTGCAGGGCTACGGCGTGAACGCCACCGGCGCGCTGGGCGTGATGGGCGACGTCAAGGTCCCGACCGGGCAGATCCCGGCCGTACCGAGCACCAAGATCAACTATGTCGGCAACCTGTCGGCCGACTGGCAGGCGCCGGTCACCGCCCCGTTCAACATGGCCGACCCGACCAGCTACAACATGGTCAAGCAGTCCGTGGTCTACGATTCGCTGGGCGCGCAGCACACCGTGTCGCAGTTCTTCGTCAAGGCGGCGGCCCCGTCCAACAACGTGACCGTGCACTACAGCTTCGACGGCGGCGCCCCGGCCGGCAGCACCACGCTGGCCTTCAATGCGACCGGCCAGTTCAGCACGCCGATCACCCGCAGCGGCCCGCTGACCCTGACCCCGACCAACGGCGCGGCGCCGATCAACTTCGAGATCGAGTACACCGGCAGCACCCTGTTCGCGGGCGAGACCACCACCACCGCCAACAGCACCGACGGCTACGCCGCGGGCGCCTTCGTGGGCGTGGAACTGGCGCCGGACGGCTCGGTCGTGGCCAAGTACAGCAACGAGCAGCAGAAAGCCGTCGGCCGCCTGACGATCGCGACCTTCGCCGACGAGGGTTCGCTGACCCAGATCAGCGACACCAGCTGGGCCGCCAACAACAAGGCCGGCGCCCCGCTGTACGGCACCCCGGGTGTCGGACTGGCCGGCAAGCTGTCGACCGGCACCCTGGAAGGCTCGAACGTGGACATCACCTCGGAACTGGTCGGCCTGATGACCTCGCAGCGCAACTACCAGGCGAACTCCAAGGTCATCAGCACCGAGAACCAGATGATGCAGTCGCTGATGCAGGCGCTGTAAACGAAGGATAAGGACCGACCGCCATGGATAAACTGATCTTCACCGCAGTCAGCGGCGCCGAGCGCACGATGCGTTCGCAGCAGGTGCACGCGAACAACCTGGCGAACATGGAAACCTCCGGTTTCCGCGCCAACCTGGTCCAGTCCGAGGCCCAGGCGCTGCAGGCCGGCTTCGGCTACGACGACCGCCACCTGGCGAAGGTGCAGGCCGACACGATCTCGACGCGCGCCGGCATCGTGCGCGAGACCGGGCGCGCGCTCGACGTGGCCCTCAACGGCAACGGCTACCTGGCGGTGCAGTGGGCCGACGGCGAAGCCTACACCCGTGCCGGCGCGATCGACATCGACGCCAATGGCGCGCTGTCGGTCCAGGGCCACCCCCTGCTGGGCGAAGGCGGCCCGATCGTGCTGCCGCCGCACACGGCGGTGGACATCGGCATGGACGGCACGATCTCGGTCATGGCCGAGGGCGCGACGACCATGCAGGTGGTCGACAAGCTGCGCCTGGTCAGCGGTGAAGGCCCGGAACTGACCAAGAACGAGGCCGGCCTGATCGTCACCCGCGCCGGCGACCCGCTGGCGGCCGACCCCACCGTGACCGTCCGCGGACGCGCGCTCGAGGGCAGCAATGTCTCGGCCGTGGAGGAAATGGTCGCGGTCATGAGTTTGAACCGCAGCTTCGAGATCCAGATGAAGCTGTTCAAGGCCAGCGACAACATGAACGCGGCGGGCAACCGCCTGATCGGCGCGTAAAGCGACCGCTACAACAGGAGCAAACATGAATCCAGCAATGTGGATCAGCAAGACCGGCGTGCAGGCGCAGGACGCCAAGCTGCAGGCGATCGCCAACAACCTGGCCAACGTCAACACGGTCGGCTTCAAGCGCGACCGCGTCGTGTTCGAAGACCTGTTCTACCAGGTCGACGCCCAACCGGGCGCCCAGAGCGCCGACAACACCGTGTCCAACGGCGTGCAACTGGGTAACGGCACGCGCCTGGTCGGTACGCAGAAGATTTTCACGAACGGCAATATGCAAACGACCAGCCAGCCGCTGGACGTGGCGATCAGCGGCGCCGGCTTCCTGCAGGTGCGCCGCCCGAACGGCGAACCGGCCTTCACCCGCGCCGGCCAGTTGCAGGTCGATTCGAACGGCACGCTGACCAACGCCCAGGGCTTGCCCCTGGTGCCGCAGATCACGGTGCCGGCCAACGCCACCGCGATCACCATCGGCGAGAACGGCATGGTCTCGGCCACCGTGCCCGGCTCCATCACCCCGACCGAACTGGGCCAGCTGACCCTGACCACCTTCGTCAACCCGGCCGGCCTGCTGGCCCTGGGCGAGAACCTGTTCCAGGAGACCGGCGCGAGCGGCGCGGCCAACGAGGGCAACCCCGGCGCGGCGGGCTTCGGCAAGCTCAAGCAGGGCGCGCTGGAAGGCTCGAACGTGCAGGTGGTCGAGGAGATGGTCGACATGATCGCGGCCCAGCGCACCTACGAGATGAACACCAAGGTGCTGTCGGCGGCCGACAACATGCTGCAATACCTGGCCCAGGCGGCGCGCTGAGCATGAAGCATCTGTCCGTTGCGCTGCTGGGGCTGATCCTGGCCGGCTGCGCCACCCGCGCGCCCCTGCCCGCGGCCCCGATCGACGACATCGAGCCGCTGCCGCGCGCGGCAGCCAGGGGCGGCGTGTCGGGCGGCGTGTTCAATTCCGACTTCGTCCCGCTCACCTCCGACAGCCGCGCCTTCCGCGTAGGCGACGTGGTCACCGTGTTCCTGCAGGAGACCACGCAGGCCAGCAAGAGCGCCGGCACCAGCTTCTCCAAGGAGTCGACGGTCGGCATGGCGCCGATCGCCGCCCTTGGCAAGACCTTCGGCAAGACCGCGGTCGACATCTCCGCCGACCGCAGCTTCGAGGGCGACGCCACCAGCACCCAGCAGAACGCGCTGTCCGGCGCGATCACCGTGGTGGTGCAGGAAGTGCTGCCCAACGGCCTGCTGCGCGTGGCCGGGGAGAAGAACCTGGCGCTGAACCAGGGCGAGGAATTCCTGCGCCTGGCCGGCTACCTGCGCGCGGCCGACATCGACGCCGACAACCAGGTCTCGTCGCTGCGCGTGGCCAACGCCCGCATCGCCTATTCTGCGCGCGGCACCCTGGCCGACGCCAACACCCCGGGCTGGCTGACGCGTTTCTTTAACGGCCCGCTGATGCCGTTCTGAGGACAACATGATTCAATTTTTCCGCGCCCCCCTCGTTTTCCGTATCACGTTGTGCGCCCTGCTCGCCGCGCTGGCCCTGCCCGCCTCGGCCGCGCAGGCGCTGCGCAACCTGGTCTCGGTCGAAGGCGTGCGCGAAAACCCGCTGGTCGGCTACGGCCTGGTCGTCGGCCTGAACGGCAGCGGCGACTCGACCCAGGTCAAGTACGCCAGCCAGTCGGTGGAGAACATGCTCAAGCAGTTCGGCGTCAAGTTGCCCGAGGGCGAGGACGCCAAGAACAAGAACGTGGCGGCGGTCATGGTCTCGGCCGTGTTTCCGCCTGGCTACCGGCGCGGCCAGAACATCGACGTGACCGTCTCCTCGCTGGGCGACGCCAAGAGCCTGCGCGGCGGCACCCTGCTGCTGACCCAGTTGCGCGCGGCCGACAACGAGACCTACGCCCTGGCCCAGGGCAACCTGGTGGTCGGCGGCCTGAACGCGACCGGCCAGAGCGGCTCCTCGGTCACGGTGAACACCCCGACCACCGGCCGCATTCCGAACGGCGCGATCATCGAACGCGAAATCGCGACCGACTTCGCGACCCGCCCGCAGGTGCTGCTGCGCCTGCGCCAGCCGCATTTCGAGACCGCGATCAACGTGGTCGAGGCGATCAACCGCCAGTTCGGCCCGGTCGCCACGACCAGCGACGGCACCAGTGTGGAAGTCATCGCACCAAGCAACCCGACCGAGCGCGTGGCCTTCGTGGCGCGCCTGAACAACCTGCGCGTGGAAGCGGGCGAACAGGTGCCCAAGGTGGTGTTCAACTCGCGCACCGGCACCGTGGTCATCGCCGACGGCCTGCGCGTGAAGGCGGCGGCGGTCACCCACGGCTCGCTCAAGGTCATCATCTCGGAAAGCGCGCGCGTGAGCCAACCGGCCCCGCTGTCGCGCGGCCAGACCGTGGTCGCGCCCGAATCGCGCCTGCAGGTGGACCAGGGCTCGGGCCAGATGTTCAACTGGCCGGCCGGCGCCAGGCTGCAGACCATCATCGACGTCGTCAATAGCCTGGGCGCCTCCCCCGACGACATCATGGCGATCCTGCAGGCCCTGGACCAGGCCGGCGCGATCGAAGGCGAACTGGTGGTGATCTGATGCTCGACAATCCCCTCGACCCCTCCCTGCCCTTGCGCCGCCCCGGCGGCGCCGGGGACGCCGTGGCCCCCGCGGCCTCGCCGTCCGCGGCCGACCCCGCGGCCGATCCCGCCTACGTGGCCAAGGCCACCAAGGCCGCCATCGAATTCGAGCGTTTCTTCATCGCCAACATGTTGCAGCAGATGCGCGCCTCGACCCGCCAGATGGCGGACGAGGACAGCGTGTTCAACGACCGCGTCAACCGCGACATGCAGGACATGGCGGACGACCTGCTGGCCGGGAACATGGCCGGCCAGCGCGCTTTCGGCATCGCCGACGCGATTCTTCGTCAGTTAATACCCGGAAAGCTTAATAACTCCAAGTAATTGGTCGCCTTGTAGGCTTAGACCCCCGGCTTTAGGAAGACTCGCAACATGACCATCATGAACAACGCGCTCTCGGGAGCGCTCGCGGCCCAGGTGGCACTGTCTACCAGCAGCCAGAACATCGCCAACCTGCAGACCAAGGGCTACACCCGCCAGGGGGCGCTGCTGACCTCGCTCGGGCCGCAGGCGGGCACCCTGTCCGCCGGTCGCGGCGTGCAGGTGAGCTCGCTGGTGCGCTTTTCGGATGGCTACAAGAGCCAGCAGATGTGGCGCTCGGCCTCCGAACTCGGTTCGTATTCCCAGACCCAGCCCTACCTGACCCAGCTCGAGCGTGTGATGGGCGACGACGCCGCCAGCCTCTCGGCCGGTATCGACAGCTTTTTCCAGGCGCTCAACGCCGTCGCCGGTGTGGATCCGGGCTCGACGCCGCTGCGCCAGCAGGTGCTCACCTCGGGCGGCCTGCTCGCCCAGCGCTTCAATGGCTTGAACAACGTGCTCAACGCCCAGTTGCAGTCGGTGCGCCAGCAGCGCAGCGCAATCGTCGATTCGGCCAACGCCGCGATCTCGTCCATCGCCGCGTTGAACCTGCGCATCGCCCACGCCAACGCCACCGGCACCGGCGCCTCCGCACTGATCGACAAGCGCGACCAGGCGATCGACGAATTGGCGAGCAAAATGGCGCTGGAAGTGTCCGACCAGCCGGACGGCACCCGCAACGTCTCGCTCAAGACCGGCCAGTCCCTGGTCATCGGCGGCGTCGCCGGCAAGCTGGTCGCCAGCGGCGGCGTCGGCGTGGCCCAGACCTTCAGCCTCGAGTTCGCCAACACCAGCTTCGGGCTCGACGCCCCCGCCCTCGGCGGGCAGTTGGGTGGACTGGCGCTGTACGAGAAGGAGAAGCTTTTGCCGTTGCAGCAAGGCGTGGCCGACATCGCCCGCCAACTGGCCGACAAGGTGAACAACCAGCTCCTGGCCGGCTTCAAGGCCGACGGCACGGGCGGCCAGCCGATGTTCGTCTACACCCCGGGCAGCGGCGCGGACATGCTCAAGATCGCCGCAGGCTTCGGGACGGACGACCTGGCCCTGTCCGGCGACGGCACCCCGGGCGACACCGGCAATCTGCAGCGCCTGGTGGCGATCAAGGGTCAGCCGATCACGGTGACCGGTCTCGGCAACGTCCTGATCGGCGATGCCGACACACAACTGGTCGGCAAGCTCGGGGTCGACAGCCAGCTGAACCAGTCCTCGCTCAAGACCAGCGAATCGGTGCGCAACCAGGCGGTCGAGGACTGGCAGTCCACGAGCGGCGTGAACCAGGACGAGGAAGCGGTGAACCTCGTGGAATACCAGAACATGTACCAGGCCAACATGAAAGTCATGTCGGTTGCCAACGCGCTGTTCGACGCGACCTTGGCGATGATGGGTTAAAGGAGCAGTAAAGCATGCGTATCGCGACCAGTCAGTACCAATCGACGATGAACCTTTCGCTCCAGCTGAACCAGGAGCGAATCACCTACGTGACACAGCAGATGGCCACCGGGAACCGGATCCTGAAGCCGTCGGACGATCCGGTCGACTCGGTGCGCCTGTCGCGTCTGCGCCGGGAGGAATCCACGATCGAACAGTACCGCGAGAACATCGCGGCGATCAAGATCCGCCTGACCAAGACCGAGGGCTACCTGTCCAACATGGTCAACGACATCAACACCGGACGCGACCTGCTGGTATGGGCGTCGGACGGGGGTAACGCCCCGGACGACCTGGCCGCGATGGTCGAGCCGCTCGAATCGCTGCGCGACAGCCTGTTCTACAGCGCCAACACGATCGACCAGGAGGGCCGGCACATTTTTTCGGGCACGCTTACCACGACCGCGCCGATCGCTTTCAACGCCGGCGCCCCGCTCGGCACCCGCTATAGCTACGCCGGCAACACCAACGCCCAGACCGTGGTGGTGGGCAACGGGATCACGCAGGTGGGCAACGAGAACGTGAAGGACCTGGAACATCTGCTCAACCATATCGACCGGGCCATCGCCACCCTATCCACGCCCGGGGTGAGCGCGAACGACCCGGCGGTCCGCGCCGTCCTGAGCGGCGCCCTCGATGGGTTCGACGACGCCCTGAACCTGGTGACGGGCAAGATCGCCGTACTCGGCGGTTCTCAGAACATCCTGTCCACGCTGGACGCCAATCACGCCAACGTCAGCCTGTCGAACAAGATGGCGATCACCGACATCGGCCAGCTCGACGTCGGCGAGGCGGCCACCGCTCTCAACGGCTACACCACCGCGCTGCAGGCCACCTACAAGGCATACGGTCGCATCGGCAACCTGTCCCTGTTCTCTGTTCTGTAATGGCCATGGAAGCGACACTCCGTACGGCGAACCCGACGACGACCACCGCGACGACCGCCCCGCGCGGCGCCAGCGCCACCGCGCGCGCCGTGGCCGTCTCCAAGCCTGGCCGCGAGAGCCCCGCCAACGCCGTGGCGCCGGCCACCGCGGCCCCGCTCAAGCGCGGCCTCGCCAACTGGGATACCCAGCTCCAGGGCGAGGTCGCGCGTGCCCAGCAGGCCCTGGACTACCTGCAACGCGTGGCGAGCGAACTGGAAACGATCAAGGCCGAACTGGCGGCGAAGCTCTCCGGCAGCCGCACCGCCCGCCAGCTCGAGGCGCGCATCCGTCAACTGCACAACACCCTGGACGCACGCCGCAAGCAAGGCGGCGGCGGACTGGACGTACAACTGGACTTCAACGGCGGCCAGCCCGCGGCCAAGCGTTTTCGCATCGAGGGCCTGGACCTGGAATCGCTGCGCGCTTCCGCCCCCCAGACCCTCGCGTTCTCGGTTGGCGGGGCCGGTGGCCCGCAGCTGTCGGCCACGATCGAGCCTGGGATGAGCTCGCAAGAGATCGCGCAGCGCCTGGACCGTACCCTGTCCCCGGTGAAGGTCAGGGTCGAACTCGATGACGAAGGCAAGCTGGTGTATTCCACCCCCGAGTCCCTGTGGGACGTGGTCAAGGACGGCATCGCCGTCTCCGGCCGCGGGCAGGCGGTGGCGCAGGAAGATCCGGCACTGCTCGTGCCGGGAGGCTGGGACACCGGCAACCCGGACGCCCTGCGCCAGAGCCTGCGCGAAGTGGTGCAGGCGCTCGCGCGCGTGCGCCGCTCGCAGGACGCGGCCAGCGCCGCCCTGAGCGCGGCGATGGCACGGGCGGCCCAACCCGAGATGCCGGTGGCCGAACTGGCCGTGGTCGCCAGGGATTTCAGCGCGACCGCCGCCAGCCACGACTACGAGTCCCTGCTGGCGATCACCTCGGCCCTGGTCGGCGTGAGCCGCGAGCGCGTGCTGGCCTTGCTCGGCATGCGCTGACCCTTCCCGGACCGGTCCCGGCCGCTGTCATCGCTCCAGGGCGAAGGCAGCGGCCTTGTCGTTTCCGGCCTCCGGTTCTCCTGGCGGCCGGTCATCGTCCGCCTCCAGGCGCGCAGCGGTCCGGCGCGACGTGCGGCGTCTTTCCAGTATCCAGGACGCGGCCAGCAGCAGGCCGGAGAGCGCGCTGATCCACCAGCCGGTCACCTCCGCGCGCATGCGCGACCAGGATGTGGCGACCAGGTGCCCTCCCGGCCCGAGATCGACGCGGACCAGGCCGGTGCCGGCGTCGGCCCGCAAGGGGACGGGCCGGCCGTCGACCGTCACCCGCCAGGCCGGGAAGGCCAGCAGCGGCAGGCGGATGCCGGCCGGGGACGGACTCGACACGCGGGTCGAGAACGCGTGCGTACCGCGCACCGTGTCGCCGCAGGCCACGCCCAGGCGCGCGCACTCCCCGGCGAAGCCGCCGGTTTCCAGGTAGCGCTTCCACCCGTCTCCCCGCACCGCCGGGATGTACTCCGGTTGCCCGAACCTGCCGGTCATGAACACCTCCCGCGCCGGCAACTTCTCGCCCCGCCTGACCACGTCCCACTGCAGGTGGAGTTGGATCGCCAGTTGTGCCAGCACGAGGCCCAGGGCGGCGGCGCGCGCGGGCCGCCGCCAGTGCCGCCATGCGCCCTCGTTCAACTGGATGACCAGGGCCAGGTTCGCGAGCAACAGCGCGAGGAACAGGAAACGGTATGGGAACTGCAGCTTCCGCAGGGGGGCGATCGCGGCGTAGAGCGGGTAGGCCAGTTCGCTGCCCAGGGCCAGCGCGGCGGCGGCGATCCAGGCCAGGCGCCCGGCAAGGATCTTGCCCGGCGTATCGGCGGGCCCGGCGGCCGGCGACAGTGCCAGCACGCACAGCGCCAGGGCGATCAGCGCGAACGGCACCTGGATCGTGAACCAGCGAAAGCCGTGCAGGAAGTACGTGATGGTAGGCAAGGCGAAGGCGCGCCGCCAGTCGTAATTGACTCCCTGAACCCAACCATCCGGATTGATCAGGTGTAATTGCGTTATCGCTGGATAGAGGAAAAAGCCGGCCAGGCCCAGGCCCAGCGCGCACCCCGCGCCCCAGCGCAGGTGCGCCGCCGCGCCTCGCGGCGAGGCGGACGTGAACAGGATGCGCGCCAGTCCAACCGAGGCCAGCGTCATCAGGCCGCTGAGCAGGTGGCTCAGGCAGACCAGGCACAGCAGGATTGCCAGCCGGCCCGGACGGGGCTGCTCGCGCGTGCTTTCCACCGCGAACAGGACACTGAATGGCAGGCTCAGCGCCCAGGGGAACGCGCCCACGTAGGCGGCGACGAAGTACAGTGCCGGGCAGGCGACGACGAAGCTCGCCGCGAGCACCGCCTTGCGGCACGGATAGGCGCGCAGAATGCCGAAGCGGAGCACCAGGCCGAGCAACAGGAAAGGCACCATGGCCGCGCACAGCAAGGCGTGTTCGGCGCGCAGGCCGGCCAGCGAAAACGCGCTGGTGATGTAATAGAACAGCGGCTGGTAGTACAGGAAGGTGGGGTCGCCGAGCCCGCCGATCGAGGCGTGGGCCCAGCGCGGCAGCAGCCATCCCTCGCGCAGGGCGGCCACGAATTGTTCGGCCCAGCGCAAATGGATCAGTGTATCGTTCTGGCGCGGCAGGCGCAGGCTGACCAGGCTGTAGAGCCACAGCGAGACCGCGAGCAACAGCAGCCATGCGGCCGCGCCCAGTCGGCGCGTGCTCACGGGTTTTCCTCCGCGGGCACGGCGTCGTCCTTGTGCAGGTCCGAGTTCAGCAAGCGGTTCACCAGGTAGAGCGGGCGCCGTTTGACCTCGTTGAATATGCGCCCCACGTACTCGCCCAGCAAGCCGATGGAGACCAGTTGCACGCCGCCAAGGAACAGGATGACCGCCATCAGCGATGGGTAGCCCTTCACCGGGTCAGAGAACATCAGCGCCTTCCAGATCACCACCGCCGCGTACAGGAGCGCGGCGAGGGCGACCGACAGGCCGACATAGGTCGCGGCCTTCAGCGGGGCAACCGTGAACGAGGTGATGCCCTCCAGCGCGAAGTTCCACAGCTTCCAGTAGTTCCAGCTGGTCGTGCCCGCCGCGCGCGGCTCGCGCCGGTAGAAGATGGGCCTGGAGGGAAAGCCGATCCAGGCGAACAGGCCTTTCATGAAGCGGTGCTCCTCGCGCAGCCTGCCCACGGCCTCCACGGCGCGCCGTGTCATCAGGCGGAAGTCGCCGGTGTCGGTGGGGATCTCGACGCGGCTGACCTTCTTGATCAGGCGGTAGAAGTACCTGGCCGTCAGTTTCTTGAACCAGGTCTCGCCGTCGCGCCGGGTGCGCACGCCGTAGACGATGTCGTAGCCTTCCCGCCACGCCTCGAGCATCCGCGGGATCAGCTCGGGAGGGTCTTGCAGATCCGCGTCCAGGATCACGACCACGTCGCCGCCCGCGTGGTCCAGGCCGGCGCTCAGCGCGATCTCCTTGCCGAAGTTGCGCGACAAGTCCACCACGGTGATGTGCGGGTCCGCTTCGCGCAGGGCGTGCATGAGCGCAAGCGTGGCGTCGCGGCTGCCGTCATTCACCAGCACGATCTCGTATTCGCAGCCGAGTCGACGCAACACCCGGGTGACCCGGCGGTGGAACTCGCCCAGCACTTCCTGCTCGTTGTAGGCCGGCGCCACCACCGATATGCTGGGCATCGCGTCCGGCGCCCGCGGCGACAAGGCCGCGCCGAGGTGGGCGCTGGAAAAGGCTGCCATCTCTAGTTTTGAAATATCCATTTTTTACTTATCGAAAAGTTTAAAAGGAGGATCAAACCGGTAGCGATGAACTGGGCCGGCAGGAAATGCAAGCCGGCGCCGCTCAGGATGCTCACGACAAGGCCATTGCCCGCGGCGCCGACGGCGGCCAGGACGAGGTAGCGCGGCAAGGCTTCCCGGTGCCGGCGCCCGCTCCTGAAGGTGTAGCGTCGGTTCAGCCAGTAGTTGAGGCAGGCGCCGGCCGCCGCGCCCGCGGCGGCTGCCGGTCCCGGCGGCGACACCGACGACACGACCAGCGCGCTCAGCACGAGGTAATGCAGCAGGGTGCCGGCCGCGCCGACCAGCGCGAAACCGAGGAACCGCCGACTCGATGCGGGCGCTCTCCTGGTGGCTTTCGGCGGGCAGGCACGATACTCGGTCATGGCATGCGCAGGCTTGTTTTTGCGACAGGAATGGTCACTGCATTCCAGAAATTTCTGGGACGAAGAACGGATTGCCGTATGGGCGCAGGAGCTAGAGCACGAACCGTGCCGGCCGGCGGTGCGCACGGGGCGCCACAGGGAGCTTCGCAAGCCGCGTCAGCGGGGGAGCGGTCGCGCTGTAAGAAGTACCGACAGTTGGCTGCCGGTCAGGACGGGAAGGGGTGGAGATGGGATGGGCTGGGGCGATGCGCCGGCCGGGCGGCCCCCGGGATCGCCCGACCGGGGTGGGCCGGGCCGCCCGCGGCGCACCAGCCCACCGGTGTGCTCACGCGATCCAGGAATACCCGTCGCGCGCCAGCAGCGCGAACGACTCGGGCGGTCCCCAGGTGCCGGCGGCGTATGGCCGCGGCTTCTCGCCCAGTTCCTCCCAGCCGTTGACGATGGGTTCGACCCATTCCCATGCCGCTTCCAGTTCGTCGCGCCGCATGAAATGGGTCAGGCGGCCGCGCACCACGTCGATCAGCAGGCGCTCGTAGGCCTCGGCCCGGCGCTGCGTGAAGGCCGACTGCAGATCCAGGTTCAGCTCCACCTGGCACATCTGCATGCCGCTGCCGGGCTGTTTGGCCATGATCTGCAGCTTGATGGCCTCCTCCGGCTGCAACTCGATCACCAGACGGTTCGCGACGCTGCCCTCGGTCTGCGGGAACAGCGGGAAAGGCGGATTGGCGAACTCCACCACGATCTTCGAGGAGCGGCGCGCCATGCGCTTGCCGGTCCGCAGGTAGAACGGCACCTTGGACCAGCGCCAGGTGTCCACGTGCGCGCGCAGCGCGACGAAGGTCTCGGTGCGAGTGTCCTGCGGCACGTTCAGCTCCTCCAGGTAGCCCCGCACTTCCTGGTTACCGCTCACGCCACGCAGGTATTGCCCGCGCACGGTGTCGCGCGCGATGTCGGCCAGGCCGAAGCGGCGCAGCGAGCGCAGCACCTTGAGCTTCTCGTCGCGCACCGCGTCAGGCGCCAGCGAGGCCGGCGGCTCCATCGCGATAATGCAGAGCAACTGCAGCAGGTGGTTCTGCACCATGTCGCGCATGGCGCCGGTGTTGTCGTAGAAGCCGGCGCGGCTGCCCACGCCGACCTCCTCGGCCACCGTGATCTGCACGCTGGAGATGTTCGGCGCGCGCCAGATGGGCTCGAGGATGGAATTCCCGAACCGCAGCACCATCAGGTTCTGCACCGTTTCCTTGCCCAGGTAGTGGTCGATGCGGTAGATCTGCGACTCGGAGAAATAGCGGCCGACCGCCTCGTTGATCTCGATCGCCGAGGCCAGGTCGCGCCCCAGCGGCTTTTCCAGCACCACACGGCTGTTGCCATCGACCAGCCCCGCCGCGGCGAGCTTTTCGCAGATGGTGGTGAACAGCGAAGGCGCCGTCGCCAGGTAGAACACGCGCTGGGTGTCGGCGCGCGAGGCCTCGGCGAGCGCGCCGAAGCCGGCGTCGGCCTGCACGTCCAGCTTCACGTAGTGCAGCAGCCGCAGGAAGCCGCGCCAGGCCTCGTCGGTAAGGTTGTCCCCGCTGATGAATGGACGCGAGTTCTCCTCGACGAAGGCGAGATAGGCGTCGCGCCCGAAATCCTGGCGTCCGGTCGAGATGATGCGGGTCGACGCCGGCAGGTTGCCGTGCAGGTGGGCCATGTAGAGCGCCGGCAGCAGCTTGCGCATCGCCAGGTCGCCGGCCCCGCCGAAGATGATCATGTCGAGGGGAAGATTGGTTTCGGTCTGCGCGGATGTGGTCATGTCCCTGTGCTCGAAAAACGGTTGGTCTGGCTACCCGGGGGTAGCGCGCTTGATGGCGATGCGCCTCCTGGAATCTTAGCAGTAAATCAAAAGTCCGGCTGCCTGGCCCGGCACCGGCGCCGACCACCGCCCGCGCGCGCCCGCGCGGGGCGGCGGGCAAGAAAAAACCGCTGCCCCGCAAAAGCGGGCACAGCGGTTTTCCTGGAGGCGGCGGGCGCTTACGCGTTTTCGCGGCTTGCCTTCTTGCGCTCGTGCTCCTTCAGGAAGCGCTTGCGCAGGCGGATGCTCTTCGGGGTGATCTCGACCAGCTCGTCGTCCTCGATGAACTCGACCGCGTACTCCAGCGACATCTGGATCGGCGGCACCAGGCGCACCGCTTCGTCGGTGCCCGAGGCGCGCACGTTGGTCAACTGCTTGCCCTTGATCGGGTTCACGACCAGGTCGTTGTCGCGCGAGTGGATGCCGATGATCATGCCCTCGTACACCGGGGTGTTGTGCTCGACGAACATGCGGCCGCGGTCCTGCAGCTTCCACAGCGCGTAGGCGACGGCGTTGCCGTCATCCTGCGAGATCAGCACGCCGTTGCGACGGCCGGCCAGTTCGCCCTTGCCGGTGTCGACCGGCGAGTAGGCGTCGAACACGTGGCTCATCAAGCCGGTGCCGCGGGTCAGGGTCATGAACTCGCCCTGGAAGCCGATCAGGCCGCGCGCCGGGATGCGGTACTCGAGGCGGACGCGGCCCTTGCCGTCCGATTCCATGTTCTGCAGGTCGCCACGGCGGCGGCCCAGTTCTTCCATGACGCCGCCCTGGTTCACTTCTTCCACGTCGACGGTCAGGTTCTCGTACGGCTCGCACTTGACGCCGTCGATTTCCTTGAACACCACGCGCGGACGCGACACGGCCAGCTCGAAGCCTTCGCGGCGCATGTTTTCCAGCAGGATGGTCAGGTGCAGTTCGCCGCGGCCCGACACTTCGAAGATGGTGTCGTCGTCGGTCGGCAGCACGCGCAGCGCGACGTTCGACTTCAGCTCGCGGTCGAGGCGGTCGCGCAACTGGCGGCTGGTCACGAACTTGCCTTCGCGGCCGGCCAGCGGCGAGGTGTTGACCATGAAGTTCATGGTCAGGGTCGGCTCGTCGACGGTCAGCATCGGCAGCGCTTCCGGCGTGTCCACAGCGGTCACGGTCACGCCGATGCCGATGTCCTCGATACCGTTGATCAGGACGATGTCGCCGGCCATGGCTTCTTCCACCTGTACGCGCTCCAGGCCCTTGAAGTTCAGCACCTGGTTGATGCGGCCCTTGATCGGGGACTTGTCGTCCTGGCCGTTCACGACCAGCACGTCCATGCCCGGCTTGATGCGGCCGCGGTTGATGCGGCCGATGCCGATCTTGCCCACGTACGACGAGTAGTCCAGCGAGGTGATCTGCATCTGCAGCGGGCCGTCCGGGTTGTCGTCGCGCACCGGCACGTACTTCAGGATCGCGTCGAACAGCGGCTTCATGTCGCCGCCGCGCACGCTCTCGTCCATGCCGGCGTAGCCGTTCAGGCCCGAGGCGTAGACGATCGGGAAGTCCAGCTGCTCGTCGGTCGCGCCCAGCTTGTCGAACAGTTCGAAGGTCTGGTTGATCGCCCAGTCGGCGCGCGCGCCCGGACGGTCGATCTTGTTGACCACGACGATGGGCTTCAGGCCCAGGGCCAGCGCCTTGCGGGTCACGAAGCGGGTCTGCGGCATCGGGCCTTCCTGGGCGTCGACCAGCAGCAGCACCGAGTCGACCATCGACAGCACGCGCTCGACCTCGCCGCCGAAGTCGGCGTGGCCCGGGGTGTCGACGATGTTGATGTGGGTGCCTTCGTACTCGACCGCGCAATTCTTCGACAGGATGGTAATGCCGCGTTCTTTTTCGAGGTCGTTCGAGTCCATCACGCGGGTATCCACCTGCTGGTTCTCACGGAACGTGCCCGACTGGCGCAGCAGCTGGTCCACCAGGGTGGTCTTGCCGTGGTCGACGTGGGCGATGATTGCGATATTACGAATCGCGCGTTTGGTGTTTGACATAGTCGTATTCAACTGATGAATTGCGTGATGTACGAAGGTGTACGGTGCTGCCGATTTCGGAAACCGACTAGTATAGCACGGCTGTCGCCGATACCGCACTGCAGCAAGGGGAAAAGGCCAGCATTTTCAATGGCTTGCCTCTTATTCAGGCACCTCCCCCGATCCACAGGCCCTTCGCGCACGCAATCGCCCGTCGCGCCGGGCGCGACGGGCCATCGCTCAGCCCTTCGGCAGCGCCGCCAGCGCCTTGCCCAGGACCTCGCGCTGGGCCTCATCCTTGCTGGCTTCGTGCAACTGTTTCAGCAGCCCGCTATAGGCGATGTCGAGCGCGGCCTTCTCGTCCACCGCCAGGTGCGGCTCGACGCCTTCGCCCTCCCAGCCGCGACCGGTGGCCGGGCTGAAGGACTGGCCGATCGGGATCGACAACAGGAAGTCGTCCTGCACTGGAACCAGCATCACCGGGTTCGAGCCGCCGCGCGTGGTCGCGCCGACCAGGGTCGCGCGCTTCAGGTCCTTCATCGCGAGCGCGAAGGCCTCCCCGGCGGAAAAGGTCTTGCCCGAAGTGAGGATGAACACCGGCTTGTCCAGATAGCGCGGTCCCGGCACGAAGCCCTGGGTTTGCGCGTGGATGACGTTGCCGTCACGGTAGCGCAGTTCCATCAGGGGCTCGACGCCATCGAAGAAATAGCTCGCCAGCAGTTGCATCGCCTGGCCGCCGCCACGGTTGGCGCGCAGGTCGATGATCAAGGCATCGGTGTTGGCCAGGAAGCCCATGGCCGCGGCGATGGTCGGGCCGGCGATCTGCGAGCTGTCGTGGAAGGAGCCGATGTCCAGGTAGCCGACGTTGCCGGGAAGGACTTCGAGCTTGCGCAGGCCGTAGTTCTCGCGCCGCTCCTTCTCGCGCTTGGCCGGGGTGCTGGTCCAGGCGGCCGGCCGGTGCTCGCGCACCTTGGGCTGGTGCCGCACGCTCATGTGGCGGTCGTGCGTGACCTGCTGCAGGTGCGAGGTGAGCAGGGCCGCGAACGCCTTGTCATCGGCCGCCCCGCGGTAGTCGCCGGCGGCCTGGTGCTTGCGCACGAGCCGCTCGATGGCCGGGAGGCGGTCCGGAAAAACATACTGCTCGCGGATCTGGACCAGGGTCTCGTCGACGATGGCGTCGCGCGCCACGGGACCGGCCGCTTGCGCGAGGGTGCAGGTGAGGAAGAAGGCGGCGCTCAGGGCCGCGCGCAGGGTCTGGATGTGCATGGGGGACTCCGTTGATGATGTCCCTCTTGCATTGCAAGAGCCGTGCCACCTCTTCCCCCGGGGAAACCTGGATACGGAGCCGTCCGCGGACGCCCAGCCGCTGTCCGCGCGCCCGGCGCGGACAGGGCGGCCAGGCTCAGGCTTGGGCCGTGCTGATCAGGCGCTCGGGCGCCATGATGTCGTACTCACCCAGCATCCCGGTGCCCAGCAGCCGGTCGCCGTGGTAGACGCGCACCCTGCCCTGCCCGCCCGGCAAGGCCACCGCTTCCTTGCCCAGGGCGAGGCGCTGGCCGTGCAGGAAGCGGCGTGCCAGTTCGTCGTCCAGTCGCAGCGCCGGGAACGAGGCCAGCAGGGCGTCGACCGGCGCCAGCAGCGCGCGCGGATCGGGATGCGCCAGCAGGGCTTCCAGCGTGATCATCGCGCTGCCGTCGAGCGGACCGACCGCGGTGCGGCGCAGCGCGTTCAGGTGGGCGCCGCAGCCGAGCGCGGCGCCGATGTCCTCGCCCAGCACGCGCACATAGGTGCCCTTGCTGCAGGTCACGCGCATTCTCAGGAACGGCGCCTCGTACCCGACCAGGGACAGTCCGTGGATGGTGACGGGGCGCGCCTCGCGTTCGAGCGTGATGCCCTCGCGCGCGTATTCATAGTAGGCCTTGCCGTCGCGCTTGAGCGCCGAATACATCGGCGGGACCTGCAGGATCGGTCCGCGAAAGCGCGCCAGCGCCGCCTCGATCTGCTCGAGCGTGACGTCCACCTCGCGCTCCTCGACGGTCTCGCCCTCGGTGTCGCCGGTGGTGGTCATGATGCCCAGGTGCACCGTCGCCTCGTAGGTCTTGTCGGCCTCGAGCAGGTCCTGGGAGAACTTGGTCGCCTCGCCGAAGCAGAGCGGCAGCAGCCCGGTCGCGAACGGATCCAGCGTGCCCGTGTGGCCGGCCTTTTTCGCGTTGAGCGCGCGCTTGGCCTTGATCAGCGCGTCGTTCGAGGACAGGCCGACCGGCTTGTCGAGCAGCAGCACGCCATCGACGGGATCGCGTGGCTTTTTCATGGGGCGCCCGTTCACTCCGAATCCGCGTCGTCTTCGTAATCGGCGGCGCGGGTGGCGTTGGCCTGGTCGATCAGCGCCGACATCTGCAGGCCGCGCGCGGTCGAGGTGTCGTGCAGGAAGTGCAGCTGGGGCAGCGTATGGATGTGCAGGCGCTTGCCGAGCTGGTTGCGCAGGTAGCCGGCGGCTTTCGACAGGCCTTCGAGCGTCTGCTTCACTTCCTCCGGGCTGTCCTTGAGCAAGGTGAAATACACCTTGGCGTGCGCGTAGTCGGGGGTGAGCTGCACCTCGGTCAGGGTGATCATGCCCACGCGCGGGTCCTTGAGCTCGAACGCGATCAGTTCCGACAGGTCCTTCTGGATCTGGTCCGCCACGCGCAGGCCGCGCTGGGGAATGCTTTTGCTGTGTTTTGCCATGTTTTTGTACTGCTTGTGTTGTTCTTGCCGTCATAAAAACAAGGGCCAGGGAGCCCGCTCGCGCGGGTCCACCCTGGCCCCAGATGGTACTACCAAGCCTCGTCGGCCGCCGCCGCTTACAGCGTGCGCGCCACTTCGGTGACTTCGAACACTTCCAGCGTGTCGCCCACCTGGATGTCGTTGTAGTTCTTCAGCGACAGGCCGCACTCGAGGCCGGCGCGCACTTCCTTGGCGTCGTCCTTGAAGCGCTTGAGCGAATCGATCTCGCCGGTCCAGATCACGATGTTGTTGCGCAGCAGGCGGACCGAGGAGGTACGCTTGACCACGCCGTCCGTGACCAGGCAGCCCGCGACCGCGCCGACCTTCGACACCAGGATGACCTGGCGGATCTCGACCTGGCCGGTGACGGTCTCGCGCTTTTCCGGTGCCAGCATGCCCGACATCGCCGCCTTGATCTCGTCGATCGCATCGTAAATGATGTTGTAGTAGCGGATGTCCACGCCGTTCGCTTCCGCGACCTTGCGCGCCGATGCGTCGGCACGGGCGTTGAAGCCCAGGATGACCGCCTTCGAGGCGACCGCCAGGTTGACGTCCGACTCGCTGATGCCGCCGACGGCCGCGTGCACGATCTGCACCCGCACTTCCGAGGTGGACAGCTTCTGCAGCGAGCTGACCAGCGCTTCCTGGGAGCCCTGCACGTCGGCCTTGACGATCAGCGGCAGGTGCTTCACTTCGCCCTCCGCCATCTGGTCGAACATGTTCTCCAGCTTGGCCGCCTGCTGCTTGGCCAGTTTCACGTCGCGGAACTTACCTTGGCGGAACAGCGCGATCTCGCGCGCCTTGCGCTCGTCGGCCATGACCATGGCTTCCTCGCCGGCCGCCGGCACTTCCGTCAGGCCCTGGATCTCGACCGGGATCGACGGACCCGCTTCGTTGATCGGCTTGCCGTTCTCGTCGAGCATCGCACGGACACGACCGTAGGCGGAACCGGCCAGCACGACATCGCCGCGCTTGAGGGTACCGGACTGCACCAGGATGGTGGCGACCGGGCCGCGGCCCTTGTCCAGGCGCGCCTCGACCACCAGGCCGCGCGCCGGGGCGTCGGCCGGGGCCTTCAGTTCGAGCACTTCGGCCTGCAGCAGGACGTTTTCCAGCAGGTCGTCGATGCCCTGGCCGGTCTTGGCCGACACCGGCACGAACGGCGAATCGCCGCCGTATTCTTCCGGCACCACGCCTTCGGCGACCAGTTCCTGGGTCACACGGTCGGTGTTCGCCCCCTGCTTGTCGATCTTGTTGATCGCCACCACCAGCGGCACGCCGGCCGCCTTCGCGTGGGCGATCGCTTCCTTGGTCTGCGGCATCACGCCGTCGTCCGCCGCCACCACCAGGATGACGATGTCGGTCGCCTTGGCACCGCGGGCACGCATCGCGGTGAACGCCTCGTGGCCAGGGGTGTCGAGGAAGGTGATCATGCCGCGCGGGGTGTCCACGTGGTATGCGCCGATGTGCTGGGTAATGCCGCCGGCTTCGCCCGCGGCGACCTTGGCGCGGCGGATGTAGTCCAGCAGCGAGGTCTTGCCGTGGTCGACGTGGCCCATGACGGTCACGACCGGCGCGCGCGGCTTCGATTCGAATTCCGCGTGCTCGCCCTGGTCGGCCAGGATCGCTTCCGGATCGTCCACGGCGGCGGCGTGCGCCTTGTGGCCCATTTCCTCGACCACGATCATGGCCGTTTCCTGGTCCAGCACCTGGTTGATCGTGCACATCTGGCCCAGCTTCATCAGCTGCTTGATGACCTCGGATGCCTTGACCGACATCTTGTGCGCCAGTTCCGCGACCGTGACCGTTTCCGGCACGTGCACGTCCTTGACGATCGCCTCGGTCGGCACCTGGAAGTTCGACTCGCGGTCGTCGCCGTGCGAGGAGCGGCGGCCACGGGCGCCACCGCGCCAGCCGTCGCGGCCGGCAGGCGCACCGGCGCCGCCACGG
>FWWL01003694.1_pt1 | contig 27302 bp, 31 predicted proteins | sample 2228331 | NCBI WGS metagenome assembly FWWL01 (sample SAMEA103939775, study PRJEB20133) | metagenome
CGCCGCCAACGCCGCGACCGCGGCCGGCGCCGCGGCCGACGCGACCACGGATGCGGCGGGGGCTGCGGCCAACACCGCGGCCGACTCGGCCAACACGGCGGCCGACAAGGCCACCGAGGCGGCCAACGAGGCCAAGTCCGCGATGGAGCCCGCGCCGAAGTAGGCCGGCGCTTTCAAGCCACCTGAAGACGCCCCGTCGGCCCGGCCGGCGGGGCGTTTTCGTGGGCGCGAGCTCGGGGGCTATTTGGCCTGGCTGGGCGAGAGGTTCTGGAGGTTGCGCTGCAGGGCGTTGCCGTCGCCGAGGTTTCCGCTGGGCAGCGGCGCGCCGGCGGAATCCTGGGGCGCGAAGACCGCGCTGGTGTCGCGGGCCTTGCCGGTGGCCGGGTCGATGACGGCCGTGCGGACGTCGCTGACGGCGGCGGCGACGTGGGTGTCGACCGGCGCGGCGGCTTCGGCGGCCGGCGCGGGAGCCTTGGCCTGGCAGGCGGTGAGGGCCAGGGCGGCCAGGGTGATGCCGACGCGGGGGGAGAGGCGCTTCATTTCGGGCGTCCTTCTTGTTCTGTCGCCGCGCCGATCGGGGGGAAGACGCGCGACAAGCCCGGTTAGAGTGGACACGGTTTATGAAGGGTTGCCGCCCGTCAGCGGCTGTTCGGGCGCGACGAACGGTCGTCTCGGCGCTGCGGCCCGGTTTCGAGGCGCCGACCCTGGGCCTTTGCCGGGTCTTTGGGCCCTGAACAGGGGCCTGGGCCTTCCCGACCGCGCCGGGGCGCCTATGCTGGCGCGAACAACAGGATCCCGGGGGAGACCATGAGCGCACTCGTCACCACGTCGGACGTCGGCCACGTCCGCACCATCACGCTGAACCGGCCCGAGAAGAAGAACGCGCTGAGCCAGGCCCTGGCCTGGGGGGTGATCGAGGCGGTGGACGCCGCGGCGCTGGACGACAACGTCTGGGTGGTGGCGATCACCGGCAGCGGCGACGCGTTCTGCGCGGGCCTCGACCTGTCGCCGGGCGCCGAGCCCTATTCGCCCTACTCGCCCCAGAACGCCCAGCTGGACGACATCGGCTGGGTGGGGAACTTCCTGCTGTCGATCCGCAAGCGCTGCGACAAGCCGGTGGTGGGCGGGGTCAACGGCGTGGCGGTGGGCGCGGGCCTGGGCCTGGCCATGGCCACCGACGTGCGGCTGGTGGCGCAGAGCGCGCGGCTGATGGCGGGCTACACGCGGATCGGCGGATCGCCCGACGCCGGCCTGACGATCACCCTGCCCCAGGCCATGGGCTATGAGCGGGCCATGCGCTTCATGATGGAGAACCGCACGCTGAACGGCGACGAGGCGGTGGCGTGGGGCATGGCCGGCGAGGTGGTGGACGACGCGGCCTTCGGCGAGCGGCTGGCGGCCTACTGCCAGGAGCTGTGCGCCTGGTCGCCGATCACGCTGCGGCTGCTGAAGCGGGGCATCGTGAAGAGCTACGAGAGCCACGATATGGAACAGCAGCTGCGCTACGAGGTGGGCAACATCCGCAAGGCGTTCGGCAGCGAGGACGGCCAGGAGGCGCGCCGCGCGTTCCTGGAGAAGCGCAAGCCGGTCTTCCAGGGGAAGTGAGCGGGACCCGCCCGCAGCCGTCGGGACGGCGGCTGGCGCCGTCTGAGCGGCTACCTCTCGGCGGGCGTGGGCATGTTGCTGACCTGAGGCTTGGGCAGCGTCGGCCGGGTCGAACCCGGGTCACGGGGCGGGAGCGGCGTCTTGCAGGCCGCCAGCGACAGGCTCGCGAGGGACACGACCGCCACGGCGACGAGGAAGATCAGACGAGTGGACATGGCGGAACTCCTGGACGCTCGGGAACCGTAACGGCGGGGCGCCGGCGTAGTTCATCGTCAGCTTGACAGTGGGTCGCGGCGAAAGCCACGGCGCTCTAGGCGGCAGGCGGCGCGGGGGGGCCGGCCTTGCGGGCGCGTTCGACGACCTTGGCGAGGTTGCGCTCGTCGAGGCCGCCGGGCACCAGGTAGCGGCCTACCACATAGCCGGGCGTGCCCTGGAGACCCAGGCCGAAGGCCTGCAGGTTGTGGCGGCGGATCTGCTCGTCGATCTCGCGGGCGTGGCGTCGCGCCAGCTTGAGGTCGACGCCGGCGTCGCGGGCGATGGCCTCGACGCGCTCGGCGGTGAGCGCGCCCTTGGCCGACATCAGCGCCTTGTGGACCTCGAGGTAACGGCCCTGGCGGTGGGCGGCCAGCGCCGTGCGGGCGGCGATTTCCGAGCCGGGCCCCCGGATCGGCCAGTCCTTGAACACGACGCGGACGGTGGGGTCGGTCTCCAGGAGGCGCAGGAGCGCGCCGTCGGTCGCCTTGCAGACCCCGCACTGGTAGTCGGTGAAGACAACGATGGTGACCTCGGGCCGCTGAGCCCCGAAGGCGGGCGTGCCTGGATCGCTCAGGGCGTCACGGACTACGGGCGTCGCGGTGAGCTGAACGCCTTCGGGCGTCCGCAGCTGCAGCGCAGCTGAGACGCCGAAGCCGGCAGCCAGCGCGGCGGCCAGGCTGAGGGCGGCGGTGGACGGACGCTTGGCGAACAGCTTCATCCGGTGGAGGTGCCCATTTGGGCGGCGCGGCGCAAGAGGTGAGGCCCCTCCGCCAAGCCCGCCGAGCGGCGTGGGGGTCGCCGTCGAGCGGGCGAAAACCTCGACAAAATGTCGCAGGCTTCTCAGCGTTCGAATGGGGAATGTTAACCCTCCATTCCCCTTGGTGGCCAAAACTCACGGGCCAAAAGAAGATGGGGGGCGGGTGTGGGCAATGTTTGAAGCGGAGCGACTTGCGGCGCTGCACGGCCTGGATGTCCTGGACACGCCGCCGGAAGCCATCTTCGACAGCCTGACCCGGCTGGCGGCGCTGACGTTTCAGACGCCGATCGCGCTGGTCTCCCTGGTCGACGCCGACCGCCAATGGTTCAAATCCTGCCTAGGCCTGGATGTCCGCGAGACCTCGCGGGACGTCGCGTTCTGCGATCATGCCATTCGGGAAGCGGGCGTGATGGTGGTGCTGGACGCGACCCAGGACGCCCGGTTCGCAGACAATCCCCTGGTCACCGGCGATCTCGGCATCCGCTTCTACGCGGGCGCGCCGCTCGTGGCGCGCTCGGGGCACCGCCTGGGCACGCTCTGCATCATCGACGTCGAGCCGCGTGCGTCCTTCGACGAGGTCGCGCGCGCCCAGTTGGCGGCGATGGCGACCGCCGTCAGCGACGCCCTGACCATGCGACGGGACATCTCCAGCTTCGTCGCGCTGGAGCGCGAGCGCGCCAGGGATCGCGCGCTGCTGGCCCAGGCCGAAGAGATGGCCGGCGTCGGGCATTGGTCCTGGGACGCGACCAACGACACGACGTCCTGGTCGCCCGCCGTCTATCGCATTCACGGGTACGACACCGCTCTGCCCCCGCCCGACCTGGCCGGCGTCCTGGCCATGTACCATCCCGACGACGCGACGGCGCTGGCCGGGCTGGTCCAACGAGCCGTCTCGCATGCCGAGCCGTACGCCCTGAACGCGCGGATCATCCGCCCCGATGGCGAGGTTCGGCACGTCGCCGCGCGCGGAAGCTGCGACTGCGACGAAACGGGCGCCGTGCGTTCGCTGGTGGGCACCTTCGTCGACGTGACGGACCTCAAACTCGCGGATGAGAAACTCCGCGCCAATGAGGCGCGTCTCAACTTCCTGATGGAACAGTCGGCGGACCTGGTCGTCCGCACCGAGCCCGGACGGGGCATCACCTGGGTCTCCCCGAGTTGCCGGTTCTACGGCTACGAGCCCGAAGACCTCGTCGGGACCCTCGCGCTCGAACTGGTGCATCCTGATGATGTGGCGAACCTTCAGGCGCTGCGCGCCGCGCGGTTCGCCGGCCTGCCAGACCCGCCGGGGAGCAGCCGGCAACACCGCATCCGCCACAAGAACGGCGGCTGGATCTGGGTTCAGGGCAACCCGACGATCATCAAGGACGCGGACGGCCAGGTCGTCGAGATCGTGAACGTGCTGAGAGACGTGACGGCGGAACAGGAGACCGCCATAGCCCTCGCGGCCGCCCGCGACGCGGCCCAGGCGGCCGCCCAGGTGAAGACGGACTTCATGGCCAACATGAGCCATGAGATCCGCACGCCGCTGACGGCGATCCTCGGCTACACGACGCTGCTTTCGGAGCGTCCGGAACTCGAACTCGAGGCGCGCACCTATGTTTCGCGCCTGAGCAATGCCGGGCAGGCCTTGCTCGCCATCGTCAACGACATCCTGGATTTCTCGAAACTCGAGGCGGGACAGGTCGTCCTCTCGCCGAAGCCGACACCGATCTCGAACCTGTTTCGGGACACGTTGCTGCTGTTTGCGCCGCAAGCCGACGCGAAGGGTCTCGAACTGGATTTCGCCGTCGCGGGCGAGTTGCCGGGCGCGCTGCTCGTCGATCCTGACAAGCTGCGCCAGATCCTGCTGAACGTGATCGGCAATGCGGTGAAGTTCACCGACCAGGGCCATGTTCGCCTGAAGACCGGCTACGACCCCGACGGCGGCAAGATCGACATCTGGGTCGAGGACACCGGCCCGGGCATGACGCCGGAACAGACGCGCAAGCTCTTCCAGAGATTCTCGCAGGTGGATGGGTCATCGACCCGCAGGCATGGCGGCACCGGTCTGGGGCTCGCCATCAGCCACGGTCTTGCGGAGGTGATGGGCGGAGGCATTTCCGTCTCGAGCGAGCCGGAGCGAGGCTCGACCTTCCATATCCACATTCCGGCCGTCGCCGCGGAGGTCTCTGACGAGCTCGACGTCGCCGACATCGCAGGTCACGCGGTCCTCGATGGGATCCGGGTGCTCGTCATCGACGACAATCCCGTCAACCGCGAACTCGCCCGCGCGATCCTGGCGCCATTCGGAGTCGAGATCAGCGAAGCCGCGTCGGCGGGCGAGGGCCTTGCCCTGGCGGCCGAGCTGCCGGTGGACGCCATACTGCTGGACATGAGAATGCCCGAGATGGACGGGCCGGAAGCGCTGGACTGCCTGAGGGCCTCCGACGGTCCGAACCAGTTCGTTCCCGTGCTGGCGTTCACCGCAGGGTCCGAGGCGTTCCTGAAGCAGGACCTGGAGAGCTTCGACGGCGTGGTCGCCAAGCCCATGATCCCAGCCGACGTGATCGCGGCGATCCACGCCGCCATCTTCGGCGATTCAGAGGAGGCGCGCCGTGCTGCAGTTTGACTCGCATCGGGCGCGTGTCCTGGTGGTGGATGATGATCCCATGGTGCTCGACATCGTGACGACCCGGCTTTCGCTGGCCGGCTGCACGACCTACAGCGCCCGCGACGGCCTGGCCGCGATAGAGCGGCTTCGCGACATTCGGCCGACCGCCATGGTGCTGGATATCAACATGCCGGGCCTCGACGGGTTCGGCGTGCTCAAGCACATGAAGGCCACCGGCGTCATCCAGTCGATCGCCACCCTGGTGCTGACCGCGCGGAACCGGCCGGAGGACGTCAAGCTTGCCGTCACGCTGGGCGCGCGCGACTACCTGTCGAAGCCCTTCAAGGACGAGCAGCTGCTGATCCGGATGGCCCGTCTCCTGCGGAACCGGGCTCCCAAGCCGGCGGGCCCCAGCGCCAGCATCAGGATGCCGCCTCCCCCCCTCCGCTGAGGCAGGGCTCAGCCTCCGGCCACACGGCGCAGGCCCGCGAGGTCGGTGATGGTGAGGCCGCCGTAGGCGCGGCGGACGAGACCGTCGCGCTCCAGGGCGGCCAGGTGGAGGTTGGCGGTCTTGCGGGTGAGACCCACCATCTCGCCCAGCGTTTCCTGGGTGATGCGCAGGACGGACTGAGGCGAGGGGCCCGCCAACTGGGCGAGACGCCGCGCCAGCCGCTGGCGCGGCGGCAAGGCGGCGTGGTCGCCCAGCATTTCGAGCAGGGTGCGGAGCTGGAGGTAGAGCAGCGCCGAGACCGCCTCCCACAGGCGCGGCTCGTCCTGTGCGATGCGGCCGAGGGCGCGGTCCGAGACCTGCAGGATCATGGCGTCCTCGGCGGCGATGGCGGTGACCAGGCGAGGACCGCCGCCGAACCGCGCGGTCTGGCCCAGGGCCGCGCCGGCGCCGACCTGGCTCAACAGCACCTCGCGGTCGCCGGGCGCCTTGCAGTAGAGGTGAAGCGCGCCCTTGAGAACGACCAGAACGCCGGTCTCATCGTCGCCCTCCCCGTGCGCCCACTGGCCAGCGGCGAGGGCGACGAGGCGACCGTGCGCCAGGAAGAGCTCGGCCAGAGCGGGGCCGCCCTGGGCCAGCCAGGCCGACCGGGCCAGGATCTCGACGGCGAGCGCGCGGTCGGCAGGTGTCATGCGCAGAATGTAACGAGGGTTACAGTCGGAGCCAACCGCGCCCCGCAGACTGCGCGGAACGAGAGACCGGAGGATGCCCATGACCACGCCCACCGCCCTCGACCTGGAGCGCCTGACCGGCTGCGGCGCGAAGATCCGCGGCCTGGACGTGCGGAGCGCCGATGACGCCACGATGGATGCGATCCGCCAGGCCATCTTCGACCACGGCGTGGTGTTCTTCGCGGGCCAGACCCTGACCCCGGACGACCAGATCGCGTTCGCGCGGCGGCTGGGGCCGATCGTGATCAATCGCTACTTCCCCAAGACCGAGCAGTGGCCCGAGATCGCCAAGGTGGAAAAGACCGAGACCCAGACCGGGAACATCGGCGGCGGCTGGCACACCGATCACTCGTACGACGCGGCGCCGGCCATGGGCTCGGTGCTGCTGGCCGTGCAGACGCCGCCGGTGGGCGGCGACACCCTATTTGCCGACATGTACGCCGCCTACGACACGCTGAGCCCCGAGATGAAGGCGCGGCTGGTCGGCCTCGTCGCGCGCCACAGCTCGGCGCACATCTTCGGCGAGCGCGGCGCCTACACCCACAGCGGCCGTCCGGAGATGGCCGGCAACATCGACCTGCCCGAGGCGGTCCACCCCGTGGTTATCACCCACCCGGGCAGCGGCAAGAAGGCGCTGTACGTGAACCCGACTTTCACCCGCGAGATCGTGGGTCTGGACGCCGAAGAGAGCCGGTCGCTGCTGGACCAGCTGTTCGCCCACGCCATAAATCCGCGGTTCGTACATCGTTTCAGCTGGTCGCCGGGCTCGATGGCCATCTGGGACAACCGCGCCACCTGGCACTATGCCCTCAACGACTACCAGGGCCACTACCGGCTGATGCACCGCATCACCCTGGACGGCGTGCCTCTCGCGGCGTGAGACGGCTGAGGGCCCTGCTCAACGCGGCGCTGGCGGCCGCGGCCGACGCGCCGATAGAGCGAGAAGGGCTGCGAGCGCCAGGAGCGGGAAGACCAGCCCGCCCGGCGCCGGGAAGAAGCCCCAGGCGCCCGCCTCGAACCCGCCCACGCCGGCGGCCATGAGCCCGGCCAGGAAGATGTTGGGCGCTGCGTGCCCTGCGGCGGCGGCCAGCCAGGTGCCGGCCCTGCGCCGAAGGTCGGTGAGCAGGAAGCGGTAGACGAGGCAGGCGGCGACGAAGGCGGCGATCATGCCGGGCGGGCCCTGCTCAAGGTAGGGGAAGAGGCCGACGCCCAGCACCACCGGCACAAGATGCCAGGCCGCCCACACCAGGCCCAGGACCGCCACGCCCCAGCGCGGCCCGAGCGCGCCTTCGGCCAGTGCGAGCCCGCCGCCGGCCCATCCCAGTTCCTCAAGGACGCTGGTCAGGGCCGACACGCCGACGACCGCCAGGAGGGCCGAGCCTGTGACGCCGGTCGGACTGAAGCGCGCGGCGCCCGCCAGAAAGGCCACGGCGAGGGCGCCGCCCGCGATGGCCAGCGTCACGCCCGCCGCCCCCGCGACCCAGGCCCAGCGCCGCTTGCCCCGCGCGCCGCCAACCCCCCAGTTCAACAGCAGGCCCGCCACGGCCGGCGACAGGATCATCGCGAGCTTGCCCAGCTCGACCAGCTGAGGATCGGCCTGGGCCATCAGGGACGCCGGCAGCGCCAGGACGACGGCGACGAAGATCGCGAAGCGGATGGGAACGAGACCTGACATTCTGTAGCTCCGTCTGGAGCGCCGGGCGGCGCTCAAGCTGGGTCGACGTGGACCTGATGTCCGCCTCGGACGCGCGGGGGATCCGGTGTCGCGCCCTGCCGCGACTTGGGCTTGTCCACCCTCTCAGGGCATTCCAACGGACCCGCGAACGCCTCTACGGCCCAGCAGTGCACACATCGACGGACGCCGGCGCCGAGGTCCAGAGCAAAATCGTGGCACATCTAGGCTGCGCCGGGCTCGGCGGTCGCCGCGACCGGCGCCGGCCGGGACCCGTCTCCGGCCTGCGACAATCTCCGGATCGCGCGGGACGTGGCGGGACGCGCCTCGATGCGATCGACCCAGGCCGAAAGCGCGGGAAAGTCGCTCAGCGAGAAGCCCCCGTAGCCCATTCGGCGCACCCAGCCGAAGTGGGCGATGTCGGCGACCGAATAGTCCTCGCCGTTCAGCCAGCCAGCCTCGCGAACCCTTTGCTCCAGCAGCCCGAGAAGACGCGCCGCTTCGCCCCGGAACCGTTCGGACGCGTAGGGATCGGGCGCGCTGAGACCGCGGAAGTGACCGGCGGCGCCCAGGGCCGGGCCCAGCCCGGCCACCTGAAGGAACAGCCAGCTGAGCGTCTGGGCCCTGGCCTGCGGCGTCGCGCCCAGCAGCCCGCCGAACCTCTCGCCGAGGTGGAGCAGGATCGCGCCGGATTCGAACACCGTGATCGGCGCGCCCCCTTCGCCGCCAGGGTGGCGGATGGCCGGGATCTTTCCGTTCGGATTGACCTGCGCGAACTCGGGCGAGCGCAGCTCCGGGCTCCCCAGCTTCATCATGCGCACCACGTACGGCGCGCCGAGCTCCTCTAGGGCGATCGGGATCTTGATCCCGTTCGGGGTGTCGGCGGTGAACAGTTCGATCATCGGAAGACCTTTCGGGAACGCATCAGAGGACGCGCATCAGGGTTTCGAGGCCGACCTCGCCGGCGCGCTCGCCGCTGAGCAGAGACGCGAGGCGGTCGGGGTGGGGCCGCCGCGGCTGGCGCGGTCTCCGGAAAGACGGGCGGGTGAAGGCGCGGAGCATCATCGGGCGTCCCTCAGGATCCTGTCCGTCGCCTGGGCGATGCGTTCGAAGGCCAAGGCCGTGACGCCCAGGCGCGCCCCGCGCTGCCGCTTGCGGTCGGCCTCGATCGGGTCGCCCTGCTTCAGCGCGCGGGCGTAGGCCAGAAGGATCGAGGCGCGCACCTCGAAGCTTCGCCCGGCGCGCGCGGCGTCGATCTCGGCGCCGCTGAGGCCCGCGCGCTGCGCCTGGTTCATGAGTTGGGCCAGGGTGATCATGCAGGCGGTGTCGCCCAGCAGCGCGAGGCGCAGCTGCGCCTCAAGGCGCGCGCGAAACCAGGTTCGCGGGGTCGCGTCGCCGGGCGGGCGCTTCTCGCTCATGTCGTTCTCCAGACCGCGGATCGGGTCGGTCGGGAGTTACGCCTTGGCGTCAGCGTAGATAATCAGCGTCCTGCACAATCCACTATTCCGAATATCGGAATACCGTCGTCAGTTCACGAACCGGTTCGCCCGCAGGCGGACCGCGGCGAAATCCACGAAGGCGCGCACTTTCGCCGAGGCGTTCCGCCCCTCGGGGTGAACGATATGGATCGGAAGCGGCTCTTCCTCGAAGTCGTCGAGGGTGGTCTGGAGAGCCCCGCTCTGGAGGTCGGGGCCGATCTGATACGACAGCACCCGCGTGAGGCCCCAGCCAGAGCGGGCCGCGCTGATGGCGCCCTCGTTGGAGTTACAAAACAGGGCGGGCGTCACGTGCGTGACGATCCTGGAGTCCGGCCCGAAGCGCCAGTCGAGGGACGTCCAGGCGCTGGTCGCCGCGATGATCCGGTGGCGGGTGAGGTCGGATGGATGGTCCGGGACGCCGTGCCGCTCAAAGTAGCCGGGCGCCCCGCACACGACGCGGCGCACCGAGCCCACCTTGATCGCGGTCTGGCTGGAATCCGGCAGGTGTCCGATCCGGATCGCGACATCAATGCCCTCGTCGACGAGGTTGGTCACCCGATCCAGGAACAGGAGCCGCCCGGTGACCTCGGGATGGGCGTCGAGGAAGTCGGTGACGATGGGAATGATGTAGATCTGGCCGAAGAGCACCGAGGCCGTGATGGTGATGACGCCGGTCGGCCGGGCGTAGGACCCGGCGGCGGCGGCCTCGGCCTCCTCGATGGCGGCCAGGATCTGACGGCAGTCCTCCACGTAGTGCTGGCCCACCTCGGTGAGCTTCACACTTCGGGTCGTGCGGGTCAGCAGGCGCGCCCCGACCAGATCCTCAAGCCCCGCCACCGCGCGCGTAACCGCGGGCGGGCTGAGGTTGAGCTGGCGCGCGGCCTCCGCGAACCCGCCGGTGTCGGCGATCCGCACCAGCACGCGCATCGCGTGGAAGCGATCCATCCCCTGCTCCGATTGTTATTCCATTTTCCGGAACGCTGACTTGATCACAGTGGCGGTTCTTACGCCAAGCGTTCTGTCGCATCTCTGGGGGGCCGGGACCGCCGGCCAATCCCTGGAGCCCCTCCCATGAAACTCTACTTCCACCCGATCTCGGGCCACGCCCACCGGGCCCGCCTCTTCCTGTCGCTCATCGGAGCCGACGTGGAGGTCGTCGACGTCGACTTGGCCAAGGGGCAGCACAAGTCGCCCGAGTACCTGGCTCTCAACCGCTTCGGCCAGGTTCCGCTGCTGGACGACGACGGCGTGATCGTGCCCGACTCCAACGCCATCATGGTCTACGCCGCCAAGAAGTTCGGCCGCACCGACTGGCTGCCCGAAGACCCCGCCGGCGCCGCCGCGGTGCAACGCTGGCTGTCGGTGGCCGCCGGGCAGATCGCCTTCGGCCCCGCCGCCGCACGCCTGGTCACCATCTTCAACGCAGGGTTCAACCCGGAAGAGGTGATCGGCCGCGCCCATGCCGTCCTGAAGGTGATCGAGGCCGAGCTGGTCGGCCGCCAATGGATCGCCGCCGACCGTCCGACGATCGCCGACGTGGCGCTGTACAGCTACATCGCCCGCGCCCCCGAGGGGAACGTGGACCTGTCGGACTATGCCAACGTCCGGGCCTGGCTCGGCCGCATCGAGGCGCTGCCCGGCTTCGTGGCGTTCGGTGTGACGCCGGTGGGCCTGGCCGCCTGAGTCGCGAGAGGGGCGCGTCCCCCTCGCTTCCCCCCGTTCCCGAGGAGTCCGGCATGTCTGGCGAACCCAACACCACACCCTCGCCCTTCCATGAGGGCGAGGTGACCCTGCAGCGAACGGTGGGGGTGGCCGAGCGCCTGGAGCAATTCGGGCGCCGGGTCATTCGCGACCACATGCCGGACCAGCATCGCACGTTCTATCGGCAGCTGCCCTTCATCGTGCTGGGCGCTGTCGATGGGGCGGGCGACGCCTGGGCGACCCTGGTGGCGGGGTATCCCGGCTTCATGACCAGCCCCGACCCGCGCCGGCTGCAGTTTACGACCGAGGCCGATCCCGCCGACCCCGCCACGGCGGGGCTCGGCGACGGCGCGGCGGTGGGCCTGCTGGGCATCGAGCTGCACACGCGCCGGCGCAACCGCATGAACGGCCATGTCCGGCGCGAGGCCGACGGGCGCTTCGCCGTCGAGGTCGAGCATGCGTTCGGCAACTGCCCGCAGTACATCCGCCTGCGCGACTACGAGTTCGTCCGCGCGCCCGGCACGCCGACGGCGCCGGACCTGACGCGGCCCGCCGACCTGAGCGATCCACGCGTCTGCGAGATGATCGAAGGCGCCGACACCTTCTTCGTGGCCTCGTATATCGAGGATGCGGCGGGGCGCCACGTGGACGCGTCGCATCGCGGCGGCAAGCCGGGGTTCGTGCGGATCAACGCCGACGGGTCGCTGACCATCCCCGACTTCGCCGGCAACCTGCACTTCAACACGCTGGGCAACTTCCTGCTGAACCCGCGGGCGGGCCTGGTCTTTCCGGACTTCCGGACGGGCGACCTGCTGCAGCTGACGGGTGACGCCGAGGTCGTGCTGGATTCGCCCGAGATCGGCGCGTTCCAGGGCGCGGAGCGGCTCTGGGTGTTCCGCCCGCGCAAGGTGGTGCTGCGCCAGGCGGCGCTGCCGCTACGCTTCGTGGCGCAGGCCGACGGCGACTCGCCGAACAACCAGATGACCGGCGACTGGGCCGGGGTGGCCGCCCGGCTGGAGGCCGAGGCGCTGAAGTCGCAATGGCGGCCGTTCCGGGTGGCCCGCATCGTCGACGAGAGCCGCGTCATCCGCTCGATCCATCTGGAGCCCGCCGACGGCAAGGGCATCGTGGCGCACGCGGCAGGACAGCATCTTCCGATCCGCATCCGCCCGGGTGGTCAGGACGCCCCGGTCATCCGCACCTACACGATCTCGACCGCGCCGTCGGACGGCCACTACCGCATCAGCGTCAAGCGCCAGGGCCTGGTGTCGACCCACCTGCACGACACCCTGAAGGTGGGCGACATCATCGAGGCGCGCGCGCCGGCCGGCCATTTCACGATCGACGCGCTGGAGCCCCGGCCAGCGGTGCTGCTGGCGGCGGGCGTGGGGATCACACCGATCCTGGCGATGCTGCGGACCCTCTTGTTCGAGGGCCTGCGCAAGCGGCGGGTGCGCCCGACCTATGTGTTCGTCGCGGCGCGGTCGCGGGCCGAGCGGGCGTTCGACGCCGAGATCGCCGAGCTGCAGGCGCGCGCCGGCGGCGCCGTGAAGGTGGTGCGCATCCTGGCGGACACGACGGACGCCGGAGCTGAGGACTACGACGTGCAGGGCCGGCTCGAAATCGCGACGCTGCGCGGCGTCCTGCCGCTGGACGGCTATGACTTCTACCTCTGCGGGCCGCCGACCTTCATGCAGGGGCTGTACGACCAGTTGCGCGACATCGGCACGCCGGACGCGCGGATCCATGCCGAAGCGTTCGGGCCCGCCTCGCTGAAGCGCAGCGCGGAGGGCCCGGCCATCGACCGCGGGCCGCCGCCGGCGACGCAACCCGTCCCGGTCGCCTTCATCGCCTCGGGCAAGGAGGCCCGCTGGTCGCCGGACTCCGGCTCCCTGCTCGAGTTGGCCGAGGCGCGGGGCCTCACGCCCGAGTTCAGCTGCCGGGGCGGCAACTGCGGCACCTGCGCCGTGCGCGTGCTGAGCGGCGCCGTCGCCTACCCGGAAACACCCGAGGCCCCCGTGCCCGAAGGGAGCGCGCTGATCTGCTGCGCCGTCCCGGCCGACCCATCGGCGACGGGCGGCGACCGCCTGCTGCTGGATCTCTAGCCCCCCCAAACCTCAAACTTCAGGAGCCCGACATGTCACGTCCGCCACTGCCCCCGTTCTCCCTCGAGACCGCCCGCGAGAAGGTCAGGCTGGCCGAAGACGGCTGGAACAGCCGCGATCCCGCCCGGGTGGCGCTCGCCTATACGGAGGACACCGTCTGGCGAAACCGGGCCGAGTTCCCGAAGGGGCGCGCCGAGGTGGAAGCCTTCCTCACGCGCAAGTGGGCGAAGGAGCTGGACTACCGACTGATCAAGGAGCTGTGGGCGTTCGCCGAGAACCGGATCGCCGTGCGCTACGCCTATGAATACCACGACGACAGCGGCAACTGGTTCCGCGCCTATGGCAACGAGAACTGGGAGTTCGCCGCGGACGGGCTGATGCATCGCCGCTACGCGAGCATCAACGAGCACCCCATCGCCGAGGCGGACCGCAAGTTCCACTGGCCGCTGGGACGGCGGCCCGATGATCACCCGGGGCTGAGCGACCTGGGGCTCTAGAAGGCAAGGCTTCCAGGACAGGCGAGGCCGCAATTCCTGGAAGGCGCCGCCGCGTGAGCGGGCCTAAGTTCGGGTCGCGCAAGGCAGGAGCGGTGATGCGGAAAGTGGAAGCCCAGACGCTGGAGTCGATCGCCGACTACCGGCTGATCGAGGCCGCGGTCCCGACGCCGGGACCCAGGGAGGTGGTGGTCCAGGTCGCCGCCTGTGGCGTGGGCTATGTGGACGCGCTGGTGTCGCTGGGCCGCTATCAGGTGAAGCCGCCCCTGCCCCACACGCCGGGCCAGGAGGCCGGCGGCTGGATCGCCGCGGTGGGCGCCGAGGTCGAAGGGCTGGCGGTCGGCGAGCGGGTGATGGCCAACGTGCGCGGCGGCTTCGCCGAGTTCGCGCTCGCCCCTGCGGCTTCGGTCGTCAGGCTGCCGGACGCGATGAGCTTCGGCCAGGCCGCGGGGTTCCGGATCAATCACCTGACGGCGCTGCACGGCCTGCGCGACCGGGCGGGGCTGCAGGCCGGTGAGCGTCTGCTGGTGCTGGGGGCCGCGGGCGGCGTGGGCATAGCGGCGGTGCAGGTGGGCAAGCGGCTGGGCGCCACGGTGATCGCGGCGGCGTCGACCGACGAGAAGCGCGCGTTCGCGCTGGCGCATGGCGCGGACGTGGCGATCGACACCGCGCCCGAGGGCTGGCGCGAGCGGCTGAAGGACGCTGGCGGCGGGCGCGGCCCGGACGTGGTGTTCGATCCGGTCTGCGGGCCCCTGTTCGAGCCGGCCTTCCGGTCGCTGAGCTGGGGCGGGCGGCATCTGGTGGTGGGCTTCGCGGGCGGGCCGATCCCGGCGCTGCCGGCCAACCTGACCCTGATGAAGGGCGCGGCGCTTGTGGGCGTGGACGTGCGCCAGTTCCTGCTGTTCGAGGCCGAGCGCGCCGCGGCGGAGCTCAGCGAGCTGATGGGCTGGGTGGCGGACGGGTCGCTGACGCCGCCGGTCGGCCGGTCGTTCGCGCTCGAGGACTTCGCCGCCGCGCTGGCGTTCGCCCTGTCGGGACAAGGCGCGGGCAAGACGATTTTGACGCTGGCCGACGCGCCACATGGGGGACGCTGACATGAAGGTTTCCGAGGCGGTCGAGCACCGCCGCTCGATCCGGGCTTTCCGGCCCGATCCGGTCCCCGCGGCCACGGTGCGCGAGCTGCTGGAACGCGCGGGCCGGGCGCCCAGCGGCGGCAACCTGCAGCCGTGGCACGTACATGCGGTGACGGGCGAGCGGCTGGCGGCGCTGCTGGCGCAGGTGCGGGCCAACGGGCCGGACGCGGCGCCCAGCTATGCGATCTATCCCGACAACCTGTGGGAGCCCTACCGGTCGCGGCGGTTCAAGTGCGGCGAGGACCTCTATGCCTCGATCGGTATTCCCCGGGAGGACAAGGCGGGCCGTTTCCGGCAACTGGCGCGCAACACCGAGTTCTTCGGCGCGCCGGTGGGGGTGTTCTTCCTGATCGAGCGCAACATGGGCCCGCCGCAGTGGTCGGACCTTGGGATGTACATCCAGACGCTGATGCTGCTGGCCGTCGAGCAGGGGCTGGACACCTGCGCACAGGAGTACTGGTCGGTGTTCTCGAAGACCGTCGAGGGTTTCCTTGGGGCGCCGCCCGAGCAGATGCTGTTCTGCGGCCTGGCCCTGGGCTTCCGCGACCCCGACGCCCCGATCAACACCTGGCGCACCGAGCGCGACCCGCTGGAAGCCTGGGGGCATCTCCACGGGTTCTGAGGCGGCGATGGCGCGTCAGCGCCGCCAGATTTCCACGACGGATGTGACTGCGCCTGCGGCGCTTAGGGGGCTGAGCCGGGCTGGGCTTCCTTGGCGCGGGCGCCGCCGAGGATGCCGGTCATGGCGTAGTTCCCTTCGTGGCAGGCGTATTCGTAGATGTCGCCGTCGAGGGCGGTGAGCACCATCTCGGCCCGCCAGGGCTGGGTGTAATGGACCGGGTCCTCCACCTGGAACTCGTAGGCGATCTCCTTCGCCGAGGCGCGGGTCAGGCGCTCGGTGACGCGGGCCTTCTCGGACAGGAAGATCGGGCCGAAGCGGCCCTGCACCGGGTTCACGTTGATGGTCTCGATGACGAGAACGTCGCCCTCCCACCAGGCGGTGGCGTCGCCCATCCAGGGATGCAGGGCGGCCGGGCCGTGAGCGGCCTGTGCGGCGGCCTTGTCCTTCAGGATCGGGATGGTGCGCACGCCGAACCCCATTTCGACGATCACCACGAAGGCGTCCGGAGTCAGCAGGAAGCGGTAGTTCGAATTGTAGATGTTGTTGAGCATGCCCGGCCCGCCCGACCCGCGCGAGCCGATCAGGCAGCGGTCGTTGGGGGCCAGCTCTTCCGGGCCGGCGGGGTCCATGCGGTTGGACATGGCGGCGGCCTCGCGGGCGCGCTGTCGCGCGAGATCGGTCAGGGGCATGCGGCCGTCAGCGGGCTCGACGATCCACGAGGTGCGGTACTCGCCCTTGACCTTGGCGAAGCTGTCGCCGGCGTCGAGGAAGACGGCGCTGTGGGCGCTGCCGATGGCGCCGTCGGTGGGGGGCGGGGCGCCGGCGTTAGGGTCGCTGGGCTTGGAGTCGGCGGCAGCGGCGGCCTTGAGGGGATCCGCCGCGGCGATCCGCCTGGCCTCGGCCTCGGTGAGCGTTGGGCCCTTGAACGTCGCGGGGCGCTCCAGCTTGGTGAGGGAGACATTGGACCAGACGCCAGAGAGGTCGGGCTTGCCGACCGCATTGCGCGGCGCGGGCTGGGCGACGGCCGTAGCGGCGAGGAGCGCCAGGGCCAGGCCCATCGCGGCGGATCGCTTCTGCATGTGACCGGTCTCTCCCCCTCGAAGGCCGCGAAGCTAGCAAACTCCGCGAACGATGCGACGGGAATCCGAAAGCCGAGGCCCCGGAACACCGCCCTGCTGCAAGGGAGGCAGCCCATGCCGCTCGCCAAGGCGCGCCATCCGGGTTAGGCCGTGGTCATGACCAGCAAGCCGGCGTTGCGCCGCCTGATCGACCTGCCCGGCATCGCGGACCTGGAGTTGAAGGCGCTGATGAAGCGCGACTTCGCCGAGCCCGAGGCGCGCGCCGAACACCCCGAGATCGACGAATGCGCAACGGCGCTGTTCGGCCTGACCGCCGACGAAGCCGACGCGGCGCCGCGGCCCGCCGACTGGGACCATATCGAGACCAAGCCGCCGGCCGCCCAGGTGTTCGCCTTCGAGGACGCCGGGTGGGACGTGACCGACGACAAGCGCCGGCCGCTGCGCGTGCTGGGGCATTTCTGCGGGCCGCTGTGGCTGGCGATCCGTGGCGTGGCGGGCACGCTGCCCTTCCAGGCCGAGAGCGACGCGCCCGAAGCGTGGGTGAGCAAACTGGCCGCCGAGGCCTCGAGGTTCCGCAAGCGATGAGCCCTCCGTCCAAGCCCCCCGCCACCTACGCCCCGCCGACGCCCAAGGTGTCGCGGCAGAAGAAGGCCAAGGTGCTGACCGCCGCCGAGCGGGCCGCGTTCCTGGCCTCGCGACCGGACCTGAAGCCGAAGATCTGAGGCTACTCCGTCTCGTCCATCTCGGCCGTGGTCAGGGGCGTGAAGTCGGCGCGCCGGTATTCGCGGCCGCGCTTGACCGTGAACTCCAGGGACTTGAGGTTCTCGAGATCGGCGGTGGGATCCCTGGCCAGGACGATCAGGTTTGCGAGCTTGCCGGCCTGGATCGTGCCCGCCTCGTCCTCGGCGCCGGCCGCGCGGGCGCCATTGAGGGTGGCGGCCTTGATCACTTCGCTTAGCGGCAGGCCCGCCGTGGCCAGCGCCGCCATTTCCCGGTGCAGGGTGGGCCAGGGGTCGTCGTAGGGGGCGACCCAGTCGGTGCCGGCGCTGATTGTGACGCCGGCCCGGTAGGCCTGGCGCGCCAGCGCTTCGGACATCGCGCCCGAGCAGAGGCCGGGACGACCGCCCGGACGGGCCTGTTGGTAGATGCTGGTGGTGGCGTCCAGCACGATGCCGGCCGTCTTCATCTTCTGGAGCAGCGCCTCGACCGCCGGGTTGTCGGCGGCCAGGAACGGCTTGTCGTCCATCGGCGTGCGCGACTGGTACGAGCCCGGCGTGCCGGCCACGGCGTGGCCCAGGCTGCAGGCGTGGCTCATGGCGTCGGGCCGCGCGGCGACGACCTCATCCGGCGTGGCCGGGTAGACGGCGGTGTGGGCCCACACCTGCAGGCCCTGGCGATGGGCCTCGGCGGTGATCTTCGCCACGAGGTCGCCGGGCAGGTTCGCGTAGATCTTGATCGCAACGGCCGACGTGCCGCGGGCGAGGGTCACAGCCTCCCGCAGGTCGGTCGTGGCGTCGATGGCCTGCATCCAGGGCGTCTTGCCGGGCGTGTAGCCGTAGCTGACGGCGACGGTGCGCGGGTCGGCGAAGAAGCTGGGCCCCGCCATGAGCGCGGCGTAGCGGATGTCAGGGGCGGCGATCTCGCCTTTGCGGCTGGCGCGGGCCAGTTCGGCGACGGCGCGCAGGTCGTCGGCCATGTCGCGCACCAGGGTGACGCCGCCGTAGACGTCGCGGCGCAGGCTGGCCTCGGCGCGGATGCGGTTGGGCGGCGTGGCCAGGTGCTCGTGGCTGTCGATCAGGCCCGGCGCCAGGAACTTGCCGGTGAGATCCACGACGCGGGCGCCGGCGGGCGCGGCGAGCTGGGCGTCGGGGCGGACGTCAGAGATTCTCTCGCCCTCGACCAGCACCGACATGCCGGGGCGACCTGGGGCGCCCGTGCCGTCGATCAGCGTGGCGTTGCGGTAGAGGATCGGTGGGGTCTTCGCCGCTGTCTGGGCGGCGGCCGGGAAGGCTGCGGCCAACGCCGCAACCGCCAGGAAGATCCGCAACACGGTCAGGGCGGGGGCGCGGGATCGTTGTTCGGGTCGCGGCTGGCCCAGAACGAGCCGCGGCAGTCGCTCTCCGGGATGCGCTGGAACTCCGCGGCGATGCGCCAGCACGCGGCTTCCTCTCGCTGCTCGGTCCAGGCCCAGGCCAGGGTCACGCACATGATGGCCAGCACGACGCTGACGGCGGCCATGATGCGCACCGCCGCGACACGCCGATCCTTGGCAGGGACGCTCGACATGAGGTCGCTTTGGCCGAAGCCGCGATCAAGAGCAAGCGCAGATCAGGCGTCGGCGCCCAACCGCTGCACGGCGCCGACGCGCCGCTCACCCTGCCAGACGACGACCTCGACGGCGCTGGCATGCTCGCGCAGCACCTGACCGGCGCGTTCGAGAGCATCGTCGTCGCTGTATTGTTCGAAGGTCTCGAAGGCCGTGGACGATCCGTCCTCGCGGCAAGGATAGAATGAAAAGAGGGGCATCGGGGGTCACCCTTCCAACGGCAGCTCCACTATACACGGTGCGCCGGAAGGTTGTGTTCGATATCCGACAGTTCTCCCCATGCGGGAGAGATTCCGTCAGCGTGACGCGGACCCGTGGCGCTGGAGGGCGGCGCTGAGCCGGTCCATGGCGACCTTGAGCTGAACGCGCAGTTCGTTGGCGGTCAGCAGCACCGGGATCGAGACGCCCCAGAAGATCATCAGCGCCAGCTCGGCGCCGTGCTGGTTGACCCCGCCGGGACTGAGGAACAGCCGGAAGCCCACAAGGCCGCCGCCCAGCATCACCAGCGCCCCGCAGAGGGGGCCGCGCAGGAGCCCGGCGGCGAGAACCGCGGCGACGTAAAGCATGAAGGGCGAAAGGGCGCCCAGGTGAGGCGTCAGCGCGGCGCGGAGCAGCGTCGTGGCGGCGACCAGAGCCGCGGCGACCAAGAGGCTCAGCAAGACGCTCCCGGCCCTTTCGGCCAGCGTCCTCTTCCCCGGAGACTTTGCGGCGACCGCCATGATCAAGCTTTGGCGAAGGGGTGACGCAAAGGCAACCGGGTTCGCCGTGAACGCGAAATGCGGCCCGATGCCTGCGCGAGGAGAGCCGGCGCCGACGCGCCAGGTCGGGAGATGCGGCCACCCGTGAAAAGCCGTCCTGCGGAGTCGCGCATGGGGGCGTCGCCCCGTCGGCCGGCCTGCGCGGAATCACGGGTGGCCCTCCCGGAGCGCAGATCGGGAGATATGCGCTCCAAGCCCGGAAGGCGGATCAGAAGCCCGTGGGCGCGGACGGGGCGGGCTCGGCGGCGGCGGCGGGCGCGGCGTCACAGCCCTTGCCCGTGTACAGGCCCACCATCACGGCCTTGCGGGTGGTGGCGACCTGGATCTCGCTTTCGGCCTGGGCGCGCACCTGGGCGGCGCGCTGCTTGGCCATCCCGGCGGCCTGGTTGGCGAACATGCCCACGCCGGGCACCCGCGCCAGCATCCCCGAGCGCGCCAGCCCTTCGACCGCCACGGTCGAGGCCAGGTTGGCGCCTTGCGCCGAGCCGTCGGCCTTGCCGATCTTGGCGTTCGCCGCGGCGACCAGCTGGTCCATGCGGCCCGACTCGGCGGCGATCGCCGCACAGTCCATGGTCGCGTCGGTGGCGTAGCTGACCTGCAGGCCCTGGGCCGACGCGGCCGAGCCCGAAAGAAGGGCGGCCACAGCCGCTGCGGTGGTGAAGATCTTGCGCATGTATGCCCCCATGAAGCGCTGATGGGGACAAGCTAAGTCGCGGAAATCGCGGCGCCCTCCCCCGAATGGGGGTGTCGCTTCCGGAGCGCGTCCCGCCGGGGACGAGCCACCGTTGGCGGGCCAATCCGGACGGGCTCTAGGCGAACAGCGCGGCGAGTTGGGTGGGGTGGGTGAACTGGGGCAGGACGCCGGCGCCGGGAATCTCGACGATCCGCAGGTCGCGGACGCCGATCCACGAGGGGTCCCCATGGCCGGTCAGTCCGGTGGATTGGGCCACCACCCAGCCCGCGTGCCGGGCAGCCGTCGGCGTCGGGCGCCAGTCGTTGGCGTAGACGGCGTGCTCGGCGGCGAACCCGTAGACCGAGCGGGCGCACATGGCCTGGATGTCGCGGATGAGAAACTGGCGGACCGCCGGGTCTTCCAGGGCGCGGAGGTCGGCCTCCGCTTCAAGGGCCTTGAAGAGGATGCGCTCCAGAAGCCGGGTCGTGGCCTGGCGGCGCAGGAACTCGGCGAAGGCCACCACTAGGTCAGGATTGCGCAGCAGGTGGCGCTGGACCGAGGCCACGAAGGTGGTGCGCTGGTCCTCCAGGTGCATGGGCGGATGCGGGTTCATCAACACCATGCGATCCAGGAGGTCGGGATAGTCCTGGGCGAAGGCCAGGGCCGACGGAGTTCCCGTGTCCCGCGCCAGCAGATGCACCTTTCGCAGGCGCAGGCGCTCGACCACCGCCGCCATGTCGGCCGCCGCCGTGGCCGTGTAGTCGCCGCCGGCCGGGTCGGTCAGGCCGAAGCCGGGCCGTTGAACAACGATCGGTCGCAGGCCCGCGCCGATGAGGGCCTGGCGCAGGCCGTCGGGCAGCCGTCGGCCTGCGGCGGCTCCGTGGAACACCAGCACCGGCTGGGCGTCGTAGGGGCCATAGTCGATCAGGGCGATCCGGCGCGCGCCGTCCAGCGAGGCGATCACACGCAGGCGGCCGCCGCCCTCCTCCTCCCCGAACACCGATTCCGAGGCCGAGGCGACGGCCACCAGTTCCCGGGCCTCTCCCAGCAGGCGGGCGAAGTCCTTGGCGCCCTTGGCCCCGGTCTTGTGCAGCACGGCCTTCATATGGGTCTTCACGGTCTCGGGGCTGAGCCCCAGCGCCTGGGCCGTCTCCGGAGCCGTCAGGCCGCGGGCGATCTGGGCGCCGACCCGCGCTTCGGCGGGCGTCAGACCGAAGGCCGTCTCGGCCAGCGCCGCGTCATCCTCGCCGTTCGCCTGGGCCACGCACATCACGCCGATCAGGCGACCGATCAGTTCGGGCGTGCGGCGCACGCCGGCCTTGGCGTTGATGCGGCGCAGCGCGTCTCGCGCGGTCTCGCGACCCACGCCGGCGTCGGCGGCGGCCACCTCGAGGTTCGGCGCGAACATGAGAGCTTCGGCCAGCCGCGCCTCCAGGGCTGTGAGGTCCAGGACACGCGCCGCGCGACGGGCCAGCTCGGAGGAGCGCGACGGCGCGCCCACCACGACCACCAGCCGATCAGGCCCGGCGGCCAGGGCGGCCTTGGCCTCGGGGTCGAGCGGCCAGCGGGCGGCAGCTTCGGCGTCGCCGATCCAGGCGGTGAAGGCCGCCGCGGCCACTCCCTCCACAAGGCTCACCACAGGACCTTCCCGTCGCGCGCGTTTGAGCAGAGGCCGCAGGTCTGCGAATTCCGGGAACAGCTCGCGGTAGGCGGCGTCGGCGAAACAGATCTGGCCGGCGACCGTCATCACCGCAGTGGCCAGCGCCCGGCGGTCGGAGATGGCGCCCGCGATCGGCGGCAGCGCGCTGGAGGCGGCGGCGAGGTCCTCGCGGGCATGGCCGGTGTCGGCGAGCACCGCGTCCTCCACCTGGGACCACGAGTCGAGCAGGAGCTCGATGGGCGCGCTCTTGGACGCGCTCGCACGGAGCAGCTCGGACAATCGTAGGGACGGCGCGCGCATCGAACGCTGGGAATAGCCCTGTACCAGGCCCTCGTTGCAAGGGTCGTTGAACACGTTCTCTGCAATAGGCGGGCCACCCGCGGCGCGCCGCAGGCGCGCGAAGTCCTGCGCTTAGCTGGCGAGAGACTGCGGGTCGCGGGCCAGGGCGGCGTGGGCGCGGCGACGGGTGATCTCGGCCGCCTTCTCCCCACGGATCAGGTGGTTGTACGCGGCCGCCGTTTCCAGGAAGGCCGCCGCGATCTCGCGATCCTCGACCTCGTCGGTGCGCGCGAGGTCGACGACGGATTCGACGTAGTGATCGATGTACTCGCCCAGCTTGTCGACCAGCTTGTTGCGGGCGCTTGAGAAGCCGCCGTAGTTCGCACTGGACCGCAGGTCCTGCGAGAAGGTGAGCAGCGTCGTGGCGCTGACGACCAGCCGCTGGTCCGGCATCTCGGTCAGCAACGGGATCTGATGGCGGACGCGCTGATTGCGGGGCGCGAACATCGGCAGCGACTCGATGGCGATGCGTTCGGCTTCCTTCAGCCGGCCCTCGATGACCCCGGCGAGGCTTGCGCGCTGCTTGACCACGCGCTGGCCCCACCCCTGATCGCGCGGCAGCTCGACCGAGGCTTCCATCTCCAGGATCTGCTGGACGGCCAACTCGGCGCGCTGCGCGCCGGCGCTGCCGACCTGCGGCCCCTGCTCCAGGTTCATTTCGGCTATGGCGGCGATCGAGGCGTCGATTTCGTCCATGAGGGCCTCGGCGAAGCTCGAGACCTCGGAGTCCTTCATGTAGCGTTCGGTGGGCTTGTCCATAACCGCCGAGATGATGCGCATGATCATCCACGGATGGGCCATCTGGGCGGCCAGCATGTGGAAAAAGCGCGGGCCGGCGTCGTCGGCGATCGCCACCGAGTCCCGATAGGCCAGGCGCGCGCCGGCCGATGTCTCGCCGCCGGGATGGGCGATCCACTCGGCCAGGCGTGCGGTCGCCCGGCGCACCACCCCGGAAATCTCCAGGCAGGCCATGAGCTGCTCGGCGGCGCCGGCGCGGGCGCTCTCAGCCAACCCGGCGGCCGCGACAAAGTCGGGATGAGAACCCTCGCGCAATCCCTCGAGGGCGGCGGCGACGATGTGGTCCTGGGCGTCGATCCGCTTTCGCGGGTCTGCGAAATCGTCGCGTCGCAGTTCCTCGACGTCCTCTGGGAACAGAGTTTTGAGAGCCTGCCACATCATGGCGAGCGAACGGGGGGGAAAGGACAGGCCCGGGGCGTCGCCGCCGATGCACAGCGGAGCGATGGGCTGAAAGATGATGTTGCGGAGATTGCGGTCGGCGACCTCGGCCTCGACCACAGCCTTCACGGCCCCCAACGCGCCTTCGGGCGGCGTGGCGGAGAGCGCCTGTTGCAGGCTGCCGACCACCCGGTCGGGGGCGCTTTCGACCAGGCGTCGGACGATCTCGATCTTGCGCTCGGGAAGCGCCGTCATTCTTGCTCAGGTCCCGGCCGAACGCCGTTAGCTCACAACATGGCAAGCGCAAGGTTAAAGCTTTACCAATTCTGAGTTTTTTCAGTCCGTGGCGCGAGGCAGGCGCACGATGACGGCCAGGCCGCCCAGGCTGGCTCCGGCCAGCTCGAGAGATCCCCGGTAGGCCCTCGCCAGCTCATCGATGATCGACAGTCCGAGGCCCGAGCCCGGCGCGCTCTCATCCAGACGGGCCCCGCGCTGCACCACCTCCTCGCGCTGATCGGGCGTGAGACCGGGGCCGTCATCCTCGACGGTGAGCCGTAGCGTCTCCGGACCGTCCGCCACTGCGCGCACGCGCACCCTGCGGCGCCCGAACTTGCCGGCGTTCTCCATGGCGTTGCCGGCGATCTCCATGAAGTCCTGGCGCTCGCCCAGGAACCAGAGGTCGTCGGGAGCGTCCCAGTCGATGGTGACGCCCTTGTCCCGGAAAATGCGCTCCAGCGTACGGGCCAGTTCGTCCAGCACCTCGGCCACCGACGTGCGCTCGCCCTGCCCCTGGCTGCGGGCGGCGGCGCGGGCCCGGCGCAGATGGTGATCGACCTGCTGACGCATGACGTCGGCCTGGCGGGTGACCACGTCGGCCAGAGGGCCGGGACGCTGGGCGGCCTCGGTGATCATCACCGAGATCGGGGTCTTCAAGGCATGCGCCAGGTTGCCGACGTGGGTGCGCTGGCGCTCGACGGTCTCCTGGTTGTGGGCGACGAGCGCGTTGAGTTCGTCGGTGAGCGGCCGCAGTTCCGACGGGTAGGCGCCCTGCAGGCGCTCGGTCTTGCCCCGACGCACCTCGGCCACCTCGGTGCGCAGGCGGAACAGCGGGCGCAGGCCGACCCGCACCTGGACGATCACGGCGACGATCAGGCCCAGGCCGAGGAGGCCGAAGGCCACAGCCGTGGCGGTGACGAAGCCCGCCACCTCGCGGTCGACCGGGCGGCTGTCCTCCGCGGCCAGGAACACCAGGGGCTGCTTGAGGCCGTAGAAGGTGGTCCAGCGGGCCAGCACCCGGACCCTTTCGCCCGGCTGGGGGCCGGGGGCGTCGTAGGCGATGGGCTTGCCGGGATCGGCCTGGAGCCGCTGGGCCAGATCGGGCGGGATGTACAGTTCCGACTGGTAGAGCGAGCGCGAGGTGAGTTCCTCGACCGCCCGCATCTTGCCGTCCGGGGTGACCTCGGCGATCTCCCAGTAGCGGCCGGAGAGCGCGCGCAGCGCCCGCAGGTCGGTCAGCGCGGGGGCCACCACCTCACCCTGCTCGATGGTGGTGCCGGCGATCAGGTTGTCGATGAGGTCCGACAGGTTGGCGTCGAAGCGGCGCAGCGCCGCCTGCTGGAACAGGAGCGCCAGCACGACGGCGGCGATCGCCAGGGCGGCGACGATCCCGCCCGAGGCCAGGATCACCAGCCGCCGGGCGAGCGAGGGCCGGGTCAGGCCCTCAAGCAGGCTCATGGCGGGCCTTCAGACCGGCTACCCCCGCGGGCGTCACGTCTTGGCGGCCTCCGCGTCGACCTCGTCGGCCGGGCAGATGAGGCGGTAGCCGAGGCCGCGGACAGTCTCGATGCGGTCGGAGCCGATCTTCTTGCGCACGCGGCCGATGAACACCTCGATGGTGTTGGAGTCGCGGTCGAAGTCCTGGTCGTAGAGGTGCTCGACCAGCTCGGTCCGGCTGATCACCCGGCCTTGGTGCATCATCAGGTAGTGCAGCAGGCGGTACTCCAGCGAGGTGAGCCGCAGCGGCTCGCCGTTGACGCTGGCGCGGGCCGCGCGCGGGTCGAGGCGCAGGCCGCCGCACGCGAGGTTCGGACTGGCGTGGCCGGCCGTGCGGCGCAACAGCGCGCGCAGACGGGCCAGCAGCTCCTCGGTGTGGAACGGCTTGGTCAGATAGTCGTCGGCGCCGGCGTCGAAGCCCGCGACCTTTTCGCTCCACGCGCCGCGGGCGGTGAGGATCAGCACCGGCGAGGCCATGTTCTCGCGGCGCCAGCGCTCCAGCACCGACACCCCGTCCACCTTGGGCAGGCCCAGGTCGAGGATGATGGCGTCGTACGGCTCGGTCTCGCCCAGGAACTGGGCTTCCTCGCCGTCGGGGGCGTGATCGACCGCATAGCCCGCGTCGCCAAGCGCCAGCTTCAGCTGACGCGACAGGTCCGGATCGTCTTCAACAAGCAGGATGCGCACCTAAGCGTCCCTTCTTTCTTCTGGGGTTCAGCCGCCTTGGCGGCCGATGACCTGACCGCTCTCTGCGTCCACAACGAACACGACCACCCGACCGTTCTCCATCTGCCACTGGACGAAGTAGGCGGGCCGGCCGCCATAATCGCCGGTCGTGGTGTTCAGATGGCGGCCGGGATAGCGCGCCGCGAGATTGCGCAACACCTGCGACAGCGGCGCCTGGGCGCCGCGGCCACGGTCCTCGCCGAAGCCCAGCACCGGACGGCCGGATTGCGCGTCGGCCACGGAGGGACCGGCTGCAACCAGCGCCAGGACGGCAAGGGCGAAGAGGCGTTTCATGGAGACCTTGAGTACGAGGCCCGGACTGAACCCCGGCTGAACACGGATATTAGGTCACGTTGGTTAGGCCAACAGCTACGCTGGCCATATCGCCCCTTAATTGGAACGTCATGGCCGGGCTTGTCCCGGCCACCCAGAAGCGCCGTCGTCCGACTGATGACCCGCGGCGTCGATGCCGCGCGCCTTGCTGCGAGCCCCTCGTATCTGGGTGGCCGGGACAAGCCCGGCCATGACGTTCCAATTAAGGGGTTAGCGGCGCTTCGGGGTGTAGGGGCGTTTCGCGCGGGCTTCTTCCGCGAAGGCGTCGAGGGCGGGGTCGGAGCCTTCGGGGAGGACGACGACCAGGCGGGCGAAGAGGTCGCCGCGGTGGCCCTTGGCGTCCGAGAGGCCCCGGCCCTTCAGGCGCAGCCGCGTGCCGGTGTTGGCGCCCTTGGGCACCGCGACGTTGACCGGGCCGTCAGGGGTCGGCGCCTCGACCTTGCCGCCCAGCACCGCGTCGTAGAAGGCGATGGGCAGGTCCATCACCAGCGCGCCGTCTTCCCGCCGATAGAGCGGGTGCGGCTTGATGACGATCTCGATGAAGGCGTCGCCGGCGCCCGAGCGGCCGGGCGCGCCCTGCCCTTTCAGGCGCAGGCTCTGGCCGTCCTGGGCGCCCTTGGGGATGGTGACGTCGATGGTGCGGCCGTCCGAGAAGGCGATACGCTGCTTGCCGCCACGGATGGCGTCGACGAGGTCGATCTCGAGCTTGGCCCGGGTGTCGGCCCCGCGCTGGGAGAAGCCGCCGAAGCCGCCGCCGGCGCCGCCCGGGCGCCCCTGCCGGCCGCCGCCGAACATCTCGCCCAGGATGTCGCCGAGGTCGGCCCCCTCGAAGGTCTCGGTGCGGAAGCCGCCGCCGGGGCGACCG
>FWWL01002018.1_pt1 | contig 27299 bp, 23 predicted proteins | sample 2228331 | NCBI WGS metagenome assembly FWWL01 (sample SAMEA103939775, study PRJEB20133) | metagenome
GAAGCGTTTCGCTACGACGCAGCGCAGGGCCGGTTCACGCCGCTGCCGGCCGACCTGCCGCCGCTGCCGGGCGACGGCGAGCCCGCGTCGCTCCCGCTGCCAACACCGACGAAGGCCCGCGCGGCGTGATCGCGACCGCGCTGCTCGCGATTGCCGGCAAGGGGTAGGATTTGTTGGCGCGCGGTGCCTGCGGAACGGTTTGGTCGACACTCGTCATCGCGGCTGATGGCGCAGACGAGGCGGGCGCTGCCGCAGGCGCAGTTGTCGATTTTGCTGCGACAGCAGCCGGAAGCGCTGGCTTTGCCACACTCGCCTTCACGGTTGGCGCCATGGCCATGGTCGGGGCCGGACTTGCGACGGGTGCCAGGCTGGCTGATCCCCCGGCAACAGGAAGCTTCTTTCTGAGGACCGCGAGAAGAGACTCCGGTGTGGCCAGCCGCTCGGCGACGCTTCGCCCGGCGCGCAGTTCGGCGCGTTCCGCTTCCGGCGGATTGGTGCGCCTGACGCGGACGGAGGCCCCCTCCGCTATTCCCAGTTGCGCTGCAGCGCCCGGCGACAGAGCGACGAGGCGCTGCGAGGTCATCGGCCCGCGCCGCTCGATGCGAGCGACGATCGTCTTGCCGGATTCGAGCGACGTCACCTCGACGTAGCTCGGCACCGGCAAGGTCTTGTGCGCAATCGAGACGCCCGCCCCGCCTTCGACATCGAGCGAGGCAAGGCCGACCGCATCGTAGCTGTAGACGTCTTCGGGCGTGTAGAGTTCGCCATCGACGGTAAAGGGCTCGCCGAGCACCTGCGGATAGTCCGCTTCGGGGCCATACGCACTTGCGCCGGTCGTGGCGGCCGCATCGGCGATCCGAACATCGCTCCCGCCGAAAACGCTGCCGCATCCGGCGAGCAGGCCGCCGAGGCTAAGGATCAGGACGGCCTTGCTGGCCCTATCTGGCAATCTCATCGGCTAACAGCCCCACACTCATGGCGTAGTAATTGGAGCAGTTATATTCGAGGATAACCCGATAATTTGAGGTTAAGAGCCATGCCCGCGTGCCCGGTCCATCGGGCTGGAACAGCGATGTCAGGGTCGCGTCTGGCAGATAGGTTTGCGGCTGTACGCCGAGCTGCCGCCATTCTCCCACCGTCTTCCACTGGCTGTGCCGCTCATGCACGCGCGAGCACACGGGGGCGACGAGATCGGTTCGGTAGGTATCCGGGTTGAAGCCCGCCGGCAGGCTTGCCTGCACCCCCCACGGTTGCCCGCTGCGCCACCCGGCATCCTGGAAATAGCGCGCAATGGAGGCGAGCGTGTCCGCCCTGTTGTCGAATATGTTCGCCCGCCCGTCGCCGTCGCCGTCGGAAGCGAGCCGCAAATAGACGCTCGGCAGGAATTGCGGATAACCGAAGGCACCGGCCCAGCTGCCGACCAGTTGCGAACGCGAATAGCCCTTGTCCGCGACCTTCATCAGGGCGACCCATTCGTCGGCGAAGAGTTCGCGCCTCCGCCCTTCCCAGGCGAGCGTGGCGAGCGAACGCGAGAGATCGAAATCCCCGGTGTAGCTTCCGTAGTTCGTCTCGTGCCCCCAGATTGCCAGCAGGATCGGCGCGGGCACGCCGTAGCGCGCCTCGATCTGGCCATGAAGGTAGCGGGTGGCGTCGAACATGCGGCGACCGCCGTTGATGCGCGCTGAGTCGACATGAGTGTTCAGATAGGGTTGCAGCTTGGGAAAGCCGGTGCTGCTCGGCGTGCCGGGCTGGGATCGATCGAGTTCTATGACACGCTGGTTCGGCGTCAGGCCTGCCGTCATCCGCGCCAGCGTTCCCTCGCTGACCCCCTCCGCCCTGGCCCGGGCGATCAGCAACTGGAGAAAGGATTCGAAGGGCATGCCCTGCGCCGTGGCTGGCGCAGCTAGCGAAAGGGCGCCCAGTACGAGAAGCAAGCGTTTGATCAGCATGGCTTCCCTTGTGTCATCTCGAAGCTGAAAGGCCAATGACCAATGGCATCTTTTCGACGAGCGGTTCGCCGCGCCGGTCTGCGCGGACAAATACTCATCCAGCGAAGGCGAATTGCCTCAGGAACTCGTAATCGGCGAGACACTGGTCGGCTACCCGGCGGTAGGAATCCGGCAAATCCGGCAGCGGGCCGGGGGGATCGCCGAAGCCGGTCGAGGCATTGACTGCGTCGTACCAGTGAGAGCCCCACACCCCGTCCTGCGGATGAGGCCCCTTTTGCCAGCGCAACATGGCCTCGTCCCATGCAATATCAAGCGCTTGGCACAGCTTCCTGAGAACGCTTTCGGGATCGGCGAGAACATCGGCACTGTCGATAACGGGCGGAGCGCAGCCCTGCTGGTCCGCGATCATGTCGAAATACTGCCGCTGTCGCGTGATCCCGAGGTGATCGGCGTTGATGTCGCTTCGCTTGTTGGCGTAGCTCGCCGCTACCCTCGCCGGATGCCGGATGAGCAAGGCGTGACGCATCCCCGGGAAGTCCCGGATATCGACCGGTCCCTCCATATGGTGGGGCATGTGCTTCTGGTACCAGATCGGGCTGCCGTCCGGCACCGGACCGCGCATCGCTTCGGCGACCGAGTACCAGTCGCAATCCATGCTGGCGATGACCTCGGCCGCCATCGGCTGCGGGTCACCGGTTTGCTTCAGATAGGCGCCGTAGAAGGGCTCGTCGCTGACGAAGGTATCGACCCGGCTGGAGAAGCTGCGCATCATCGCCGTCGACAGGTTGCGCGGCCCGCTCCACATGGCGATACGAACGGAATCAGTGGCTTGCGGTGACGTCATGCCGCCACATCCCGTTCGATGAGCGCCTTGTAGAGACCCTGCAACCGTTCGACCATCGGCCCGCGTCCATCGGTCAGATGGCGGCCATCGACCTCGGTAACAGGGACGACGCCCGCGAATGTCCCGGTAACGAAGGCCTCGTCGGCGCCATAGACGTCGGTCAGCGAGAAATTCTTCTCGAACACCGGAATGCCCTCCTCGCGACAAATCCGGATGACATTGGCCCGCGTGATGCCGCCGAGGCAGTAATCGCCACTGCTGGTCCAGACTTCGCCCTTGCGAACGATGAAGAAATGGGTCGAGTTGCAGGTCGCGACGAAGCCGTGAGGATCGAGCATCAGCGCTTCGTCAGCGCCCGCCTGAGTCGCCTGGATGCAGGCGGTGATGCAATTGAGCTTCGAATGGGAATTGAGCTTCTGGTCCTGTACCGCCGGATCGCCGCGGCGGACATGGACCGTGAACAGGCGGATGCCCCTCTCGACCGTTGCGGGCAGCGGAGCCTTGTATTCGGCGATGATGACGACCGTTGCCGGTGAGATCACCACCCGCGGATCCTGGTAAGGCGTGGACCGGATACCGCGCGTCACCATCAGGCGGATATGCACGCCCTGCTCGTCGCGCATCCCGTTGCCGTCGATAGTCTCGTAGAGGCGCGACGTCAGTTCATCGCGCGTCAGGCCGATGTCCATCGCGATTGCCTTGGCGCCTTCGTAGAGCCGGTTGAGATGCGCATCGAGGAAAGCGATCCTGCCCCTGTGGACACGCAGCCCTTCCCACACCCCGTCTCCCAGCATGAAGCCGCTGTCGAACACCGAGACGGTCGCCTGGGCGCGTGGTACCAGCGTGCCGTTTACGTTGATGAGGATGGTTTCGTTGCGCGGGTCGGGCGTGAAGTCGTGCGTGCCTTTTGCCATGCGAATTTCCTAGGTCGCTGAATGCTGATGACAATAGCCTCTCGCCTCGCTAGCGAGCGGGCTCGACGGATGGGTGGCAGAGTGGTTGAATGCACCGGTCTTGAAAACCGGCGTGGGCGCAAGCTCACCGTGGGTTCGAATCCCACCCCATCCGCCAGCGGCAGCCCTCACCCCGATTCCCTGATCCGCCGTGCAACCAGCGGCAGCTGATCGTTGCCGAAATACATATGGTCGCCTCCGACGAAGATCGTCGGCGAGCCGAAGGCGCCGCGCGCGATCGCCTCGTCGGTATTGGCGCGAAGCCGGTCCTTGACCGCTTGGCTCGATGCCTGTTCGATCAGCGCCTTGCCGTCGATGCCCGCCTCGTCCGCGAGAGCGGCCAGTTCCGCGGGATCGTCGAGATTGCGCTGGTCGGCAAAGTACGCCTCGAACGCTGCTTCGGCGAAGCGCAGCAGTGCTGGCTGGTCATCCTCCAGCGAACAGCAGGCGCGCATGGCATGGACCGACTTCAGGGGATGGTAGGCGGATGGAAAATTCATCGCCACCCCGGCCAATGCCGCCCATTCCTTCAGCCATTCGAAGCTCCGCAGCATCCGCGACTGGTCGCCTTCGCGCGCCTCGTAGACCCTTGGATTGACCGCATTGAAGACCCCGCCGACGAGGAAGGGGCGCCACCGGGTCTGGGTCAGTTCGAATTCCGGCAATCGCTGGAAATTGTGGAACGCCAGCCGCGTCCAGGGCGACGAAAGATCGAAGAAGAAGTCCACCGGCACCATGGTCACGAATTCCCGAAACCGCGGCCCATGATCTGGTCCATCTGGTCGCGCAGCTTGGGGTCCCACTTGCTGCGCAATTCGCGCACCTTGGCGATCAGTTCCTCGTTTTCGTAGGCAGGGACGTCGACCTTGTAGACATCCGCAATGGCGACCATCGAGCTCCGGTCCATCTCCTGGAACGCGTCGGCCATGGCCTGCGCCGCCTGCCGGTCATGGCCCAGCGCTTCGTAGGCGGAACGGCCCATGCGGATGGACCCGTCATAGACCTCGCGGATGATGTCGCGGCAACCGAGCGCCCAGAGCTTGTAGACGTGGTCGCGGTCGATCGCGCGGGCGATGACGTGCACGTCGGGATAGTTCTGCATCACATGGGCGACCAGCCGGTCGATCTGTTCCTTTTCGTCCAGCGCCACGATCAGCAGCTTGGCGCGTGCGATCCCCGCGCTGGCGAGCAGGTCCGGCCGGGTCGCGTCGCCGAAATAGGCCTTGGTCCCGAACTTCTCGAGGTTCGCGATGTGGCGCGAATCGTAGTCGATCACCGTTGCCTTGTATCCGGCGGCATCGAGCATCCGGTCGACGATGCCGCCGACCCTGCCCCTGCCGGCAAGGATAATCTCGTTGTCCTCCGTGATCTCGTCGGCCTCGCGCTCGTCGTCGCCGCGGCAGTACATGTGCACGATTACCTTGTCGTAGACGATGAACAGCAGCGGCGTGACCAGCATCGAGGTCGCAATGACCAGCAGCAGCAGGCTTGCAAGCGACTGGTCGAACACGGCGCTGGCAAGAGCTACGGACACCAGCACGAAACCGAATTCGCCGGCCTGCGCCAGGCCCAGCGAGAACAGCCAGCGATCCTGCGCGCGCAGGTTGAACGCCTTGCCGATGGCGAACAGCACCGCCATCTTGGTGAGGATCACCACGCTGGTCCAGAAGACGACATCGCCCAGCTGATCGCCAAGCAGGTCGAAATCGATGCCCGCGCCTACGGTGATGAAGAAGAGGCCCAGCAGAAGGCTCTTGAACGGGTTGATATCGGCTTCGAGCTCGTGCCGGTATTCGCTGTTGGCGAGGACTACCCCGGCCACGAAGGCCCCGAGCGCGGGCGAAAGTCCGACCAGCGTCATCAGCAGGGCGATGCCGACCACGAACATCAATGCCGCGGCGGTGAAAAGTTCGCGCAGCTGAAGGTTGGCGATGGTGCGGAAAACCGGCCGGGTCAGGTAGACCCCGATCAGGATGACGAGCCCGACCGCTGCCACCGTCACGATGGCGGCAAGCCAGCCCGGCAGATTCTCGACCAGGTTCAGGCCGCCATGTGCGTGCGCGCCTCCAGAGCCGTGAGCGGCGGCCGCCAGTTCGGGCATGGCCAGCAGCGGCAACAGCGCCAGCATGGGAATGACGGCCACGTCCTGCACCAGCAGGACCGAGAAGCTCGCCTCGCCGCCCTGCGTCTTCAGCAGGCCCTTTTCCTCAAGGGTCTGCAACACGATCGCGGTGGAGGAAAGAGCCAGGATCATCCCGATGGCCAGTCCGGTCTGCCAGCGGTTGTCGCCTACGAATACGGCGATCGCCGCCAGAACGAGCGTGGTCAGCACGACCTGCCCGCCTCCGAAGGCGACCAGCCGCCGGCGCATTGCCCACAGACGTTTGGGCTCAAGCTCCAGCCCGATCACGAACAGCATCATCACGACGCCGAATTCGGCGAACTGCTGCATCTGTTCGACATCGACGCGCAGGAAGCCCAGCAAGGGCGCGAGCGCCATGCCGGCCAGCAGGTAGCCGAGCACGGTGCCAAGACCGAAGCGGGTCGCCAGAGGCACGGCCACCACGCCTGCGACCAGCAGGCTGAAGGCAAGGATCAGGAAATCGCCCATCGCTCGGTCCCGGCTTCCTGGCCTACTCGACCAGCACGCCGCCCTTCAGGACCGCGTCGACATCGGCAAGTTGCCCGACATCGGCCAGCGGATCGCCGTCAACGGCGACGATGTCGGCCCAGGCGCCTGGCTTCAGCGTGCCCACCTGGCCCTTTTGCCCCAGCGCTTCTGCGGCGTTGATCGTCGCCGCCTGGATCGCCTCCAGCGGGCTCATGCCGAGGCGTACCATGACCGCGAACTGACCGCCGACCTGTTCGTGCGGCATCACACCGGCATCGCTGCCGAAGACCATCCGGACCCCCGCCTTGTGGGCCTTGGTGAAGTTGTCGCGCTGCGCCTTGGACACCAGCCGTTCCTTGGCAAGGTTTTCTTCCAGCACGCCGTTCTTTTCGCCTTCGGAAAGGGTGTAATCGGTGTTGTAGATATCCATCGACAGAAAGGTGCCGCGCTCCATCGCCAGCCGGATGCCTTCGTCGTCGATGAAGCTGGCGTGCTCGATCGTGTCGAAGCCGCCGCGGATCGCCGCCTTGATTCCTTCCGCGCCATGCGCATGGGCAGCGGCCTTGAGGCCCCAGAAATGTGCTTCCTCGGCAATCGCGGTCAGTTCCTCGAGGCTCAGCTGCTGGATGCCGGGCGCGGTGTTGCGGCTGAAGACGCCGCCGGTGGCGCAGGCCTTGATCACTTCCGCGCCGTATTTGCGTTGCTCGCGCACGCGCTGGCGGAGCTCCTGGGGACTGTCGCCGACGCCGGGGCTCTTGCGGTTGAAGCTGGGCGGCAGGAAGGTTTCGTCGCAATGCCCGCCGGTCGCGCCGAGCGCGTAATTGGCGTTCACAATGCGAGGACCGACGAGCCAGCCCTCCTCGATCGCCTGGTCGAGCCCGGAAACGTTGTAGTCGGCGTCGCCCACATTGCGCACGGTGGTGAAACCGACCTTGAGCATTTTCTCCGCATTGGCGGCGGCGAGGAAAGTCCAGAACCGGTCGGTGAATTGCAGCCCGCTGTAGCCGCCGTATTCGGGCCGCCCGTCGAGATGCACATGCATGTCGATGAGGCCGGGCAGGATGGTATGGCCGGTCAGGTCGACCACCGTCGCACCGGCCGGGGCCGAACCGGTCGTGACCGCGACGATCTTGCCATCCTCGACCGCGATCACCGGGTTGGCGATGTACTTGCCCGTCTCGACCTCCAGCATCCGGTCGGCCACGACATAGGTCGGCTCGGCGAATGCGGCGGTGGAAGCTGAAAGAGCCGCCGCCATGACAATAAGACGTTTCAGCATGGCGGCACCCCTGTTCGAGCCGGTTTAGTAATGCAGCGCCCGCCCGTAGGCCGACAGCACGCTTTCATGCATCATTTCAGAAAGCGTCGGATGCGGGAAGACGGTTTGCATCAATTCCGCCTCGGTTGTCTCCAGTTGCTTGCCGACGGTGTAACCCTGGATCAGTTCGGTCACTTCCGCGCCGATCATGTGCGCGCCGAGCAGTTCGCCGGTTTTCGCATCGAACACGGTCTTGATGAAGCCCTCGGCCTCGCCCAGCGCGATGGCCTTGCCGTTGCCGATGAAGGGGAAATTGCCGACCTTGACCTCGTATCCCGCCTCCTTCGCCTTGGCCTCGGTCATGCCGACGCTGGCGATTTGCGGGTGGCAATAGGTGCAGCCGGGGATGTTGTTGCGGTCGAGCGCGTGCGGGTGGACGTCCTTGTTGCCAAGTTCCTGCGCGATGGCTTCGGCGGCGGTGACGCCTTCATGGCTCGCCTTGTGCGCCAGCCACGGTCCGGGGGTGCAGTCGCCGATGGCCCACAGGCCCTTTGACTTTGTGCGGCCATAGGGATCGATCTGGATAAAGCCGCGGTCGAGGTCGGCCAGCTTTTCCAGCCCGATGTTCTCGGTGTTCGGCACGATGCCGATGGCGACGATGCAGTGGGTGAACTCCTGCTCGGTGACCTTGCCGTCCTTGGCCTTGATCTTGGCCTTCACGCCCTTGGCATCCGCCTTGATATCCTCGACGCCCGCGCCGGTCAGGATGGTCATGCCCTGCTTGGTCAGGCTCTTCTCGAGAAAGGTCGAGACGTCCTTGTCCTCCACCGGCACGATCCGGTCGAGCATTTCGACCACGGTCACATCCGCGCCCATGTCGTTGTAGAAGCTGGCGAATTCGATCCCGATCGCGCCGCTGCCGATCACCAGCAGCTTCTTCGGCATTTCGGGCGGGGTCATCGCGGTGCGATAGGTCCAGATGCGCTTGCCGTCTGCGGGGGCGAAGGGCAGGTCGCGCGCGCGGGCGCCGGTGGCGACGATCACATGCTTGGCAGTGAGCTTTTCCTCGCCCTTCTCGCCTTTCACGGTGAGGCTGGTCGGCCCGGTCAGCGTCCCCTCCCCCATGTGCACGGCGATCTTGTTCTTCTTCATCAGGTGGGTGACGCCCTGGTTGAGCTGCTTGGCCACCCCGCGGCTGCGCTTCACCACAGCTTCGAGATCGGCCTCGATCCCCTGCGCCTTCAGGCCATAATCGCCCGCGTGTTGCATGTAGTGGAAGATCTCCGCCGACCGCAGCAGCGCCTTGGTCGGGATGCAGCCCCAGTTGAGGCAGATCCCGCCGAGGTTCTCGCGCTCGACGATCGCGGTCTTGAGCCCGAGCTGCGCACAGCGGATCGCCGCGACATAGCCGCCGGGTCCGGAGCCGAGAACGATAACGTCGTAGGAAGCATCAGCCATTGTCGTTTTCCCTAGGGACAGGTTCGGCCAGCGCGTCGACCGCACGTGGCCTGTCGTTTTCGTCGAGCAGCACGAACTTGAAGGTGCCTTGAGCGACCCGAGTAGTCGCCTCGCCATTGCGCTCGCGGGCGATCGCTTCTGCGGTGATGGTGAGCGAGGTGGTGCCGGTCTCGGCGATGGCGCAATAGACCGACAGCTCGTCGCCCACCTGCATCGCGCCGGGGAAGGCGAAATCCGTGGCCGAGACGACCACCGCCTTGCCCTTCCCCTCGCGACTGGCGAGCGAGCCTGCACCCAGTGCCATCTGCGCCATCAGCCATCCGCCGAACACCCCGCCATAGGGGTTGAGGTCGGTCGGCATGGCCGTGACGCGGATCTGGGGGGAGTGGTCAGTCATATGCCGACTTCCAACCAAAGTACCAAACGGCGTAGATCATGCCTGCGTTGAAAATTGCTCCAAGCACGAGCGCACTCAACATCGGCCACCCAGGTGCCCCTCCCCCGATCGCGGTTGTGCCGCGCGCGACGAAATCGACTACCCAGACCAACAGAACCCCAGCAACAAGACCGATAGTAAGGTGAAATGCTACACCGGACAGTCCGGCTCCCAGCCAGCAAACAAGTCCACGAGCGGCAATATTCGATAGGGCTGTCGGTATCCAAAACATCAAAGTGCCAAGGATGAACGGCCCGACAAATTGCGATGGCTTGGCGCCGATAAACCAGTTGTTGCTTACCGCCATTACCGGCAGCGCCATCAGGGGGCTCGCATAAATTGCTGCCAAAGCCGCCTGAGCAAAGCTGATGCGCACACTCATGTCGTTTCCTGTGCCGGAATGACGGCTGTGCTCAAACCACCAGCCCCATCGGGTTCTCGCACAGCTGCTTGAACGCCTCCATCAGTTGCGCGCCATCCGCACCGTCGATGGCACGGTGGTCGAAGCTGCCGGTGGCGCTCATCACGGTGGCGGGGACGATCTCGCCGTCCTCGACCCACGGGCGCTGCTCGCCCGCGCCCACGGCGAGGATCATCGCCTGCGGCGGGTTGATCACCGCGTCGAACTGCTTGGTGCCGAACATGCCGAGGTTGGAGAGGCTGGCGGTGCCGCCCTGGAATTCATGCGGTTGCAGCTTGCCGTCCTTGGCCTTGCCCGCCAGTTCCTTCATCTCGCTGCTGATCTGGGCGAGGCCCTTGCGGCCCGCGTCGCGGATGATCGGCGTGATGAGACCCGACGGCGCGGCCACCGCGACGGAGATATCCTGCCGCGAATATTCGAACAGCTCGTCGCCCTGGAAGCTGACATTGCACTTGGGCACGCGCTGCAGCGCGCGGGCCAGCGCCTTGATCAGCAGGTCGTTGACGGAGAGCTTCACACCGTCGGCCTCGAGCGAGGCATTGAGCTGTCCGCGCAGTGCCAGCAGCGCATCGAGCCGCACGTCCACGGTGAGGTAGATATGCGGAATGGTCTGCTTCGCCTCGGTCAGGCGGCGCGCGATGACCTTGCGGACATTGTTGAGCTTGAGCGCTTCGTAGGGCGCGTCGAGATCGCCGGCGAGGGTGGCGGGTTTGGCGGGCGCCTTGGGTGCCTGTGCTTCGACAGGCTCAGCACCAACGGAGGTAGTTCCGGTGGCGCCTTCAATGTCGGCCTTCACGATCCGGCCGTTCGGGCCGCTGCCCTTTACGCCCGAGAGGTCGATGCCCTTCTGTTCGGCAATGCGCTTGGCCAGCGGCGAGGCAACAATACGTTCCGCCTTCGCACCAGCATCCGTTCGCCCTGAGCTTGTCGAAGGGCTCGCGCTGACACTTGCCGCAGGCGCTGGTGCTTCGACAGGCTCGGCCCGAACGGTGGTGGGTTCCGGAGCGGGAGCAGCCGCACCAGCCCCCTTCGCCGCGTCCACGTCCTCGCCTTCCTCGGCCAGGATCATGATCACTTCACCGACCTTCACGTTCTCGCTGCCTTCGGGGATCACGATTTCGGCCACGGTGCCTTCATCGACCGCCTCGAATTCCATCGTCGCCTTGTCGGTTTCGATCTCCGCCATGATGTCGCCGGCGCTGACCGTGTCGCCGACCTTGACGAGCCATTTGGCGAGCGTGCCTTCCTCCATCGTGGGCGAAAGCGCGGGCATCTTGATCTGGGTCGGCATGGGCGGACAGGGTTCCTCTCTGGCGGCCGGTGCAGCACCCGGCGCGGTTTCCGTTACGCTTTGGCCAATTTGCTGGCGCGCGGCAAGGCCGTTGCCCGCCTATCCGCCCGCCCCTTGCCACGCATACGATTTCAGCGGATACGGCGCGCTATGGGAGGATTTCGATGCGGGCATTCCTGGTGATCGTCGACGAGACGGACGAGGCGCACAAGGCGCTGCGCTGGGCCTCGCGCCGGGCGGTCGCGGTCGATGGCGCGGTGCATGTGCTGGCGCTGGTCCAGCCGCAGAATTTCAGCGCCTTCGGCAGCGTCCAGGCGACGATCGAACAGGAAGCGCGCGACCGGGCCGAGGCCGTCGCCTCCAGCGCTGCCGGCGCCCTGCTCGCCGAGAGCGGCAAAATGCCGCAGATCACCGTCAAGGTCGGCGAAGGGCGCAAGGTCATCAAGGAGTACCTTGACGAACACCCAGAGATCCATGCGCTGGTGCTGGCGTCGGGCGAGAACAACCCAGGGCCCTTGGTGATGCATTTCGCCGAAAGCGCCGCCAGCCTGCCCTGCCCGCTATTCATCGTCCCCGGGCACTTCACCAACGAGGATATCGACCGGGTGACGTAAAGGCTATTTCCGCCGCTTGCCCTGATGGCGGATGTTGCCGGGTCTGCCGCGCTTGCCTTGCACGTAGCCGCCCTTTTTCTTCGGCGCAGTGCGGTTGCCGCGCGGTTCGATCGGGTCGCCTTCTACATTTGGCACTTTGAACTTGAGCGCACCGGTAAGCGGGTTCGCTTCTGCCAGCTTGAGCTCGAGCCGCTGGCCGACCTCGTAGCGCGTCCCGCTCTGTTCGCCGATCAGTGCCTGTGCCGCTTCGTCATGGCGGAAGTACTCACGGCCCAGCGTCGAGACCGGTACCAGCCCGTCGCCGCCCAGATCCTGGATCGTGGCGAAGAAGCCGAACCCCTGCACCCCGGTGATGCGGGTCTGGAAGGTCTGGCCGACATGCTGTGCCAGGAACGATGCGACGTAGCGGTCGATGGTGTCGCGCTCGGCCTCCATCGCGCGCCGCTCGGTGGTGCTGATCGCGTCGGAAATCTGCTGCAGGTCATTGCGATCGCGCTCGGCCAGCCCGGACGTTTCGGGCAAATCGCTCTTCGGTCTGGGCTGCTCCAGCCCGTAGGCATCGACCAGCGCGCGGTGCACCAGCAGGTCCGAATAGCGGCGGATGGGCGAGGTAAAGTGCGCGTAGGACGCCAGCGCCAGCCCGAAGTGCCCGGCGTTGGCGGGGCCGTAATAGGCCTGCGTCTGGCTGCGCAGCACCGCCTCCATCAGCAGCGCCCGCTCGGCATCGTCGGTCACGTCCTTCAGGAAGCGGTTGAACAGCGTCGGCGTTATGACCTGCCCCATGGCCAGCTTGCGGCCCAGGGTTCCGAGATAGTCGCGCAGGGCGATGATCTTCTCGCGGTTCGGCGGTTCGTGGATGCGATAGACCACCGGCGCGGCCTTGGCCTCCAGCGCCTTGGCCGCTGCGACATTGGCGGCGATCATGAAATCCTCGACCACGCGGTGCGCGTCGAGCCGCTCGCGCACGGCGATGTCGGCGATGCGGCCCTTGTCGTCGAGGACCACGCGGCGTTCGGGCAGGTCGAGTTCGAGCGGATCGCGCGCCGCACGGGCGGCGGCGAGTGCTTTCCACGCTTCCCACAGATGCTTGAGCTCATCCGACGCCTCGCCGCTGTCGATCTGCGCCTGCGCATCCTCATAGGCGATGTTGTGCGTCAGCCGCACGATGGCGCGGGTGAAGCGCCACGAGGTGACCTTGCCCTCGGCCGAGATGCGCATGTGGCAGGCCATCGCCGCGCGGTCCTGCCCCTGTTTGAGCGAACAGACATCGGCGCTCAGCACCTCGGGCAGCATCGGCACGACGCGGTCGGGGAAATAGACGGAGTTGCCGCGCTTGCGCGCCTCGCGGTCGAGCGCGCCGCCGGGGCGGACGTAGTAGGAGACATCGGCAATCGCGACGATCGCCTGCCACGCGCCGGGATTGTCCGGATCGGGCTGCGCCCAGATCGCATCGTCATGGTCGCGCGCATCGGCCGGGTCGATGGCGAGGATCGGGATATGCCGCAGGTCCTCGCGCTTTTCCTCGCTCAGCGGCAGCCTGGCGGCGAGTTCCGCCTCTTCGATGGCGGCTTCGGGGAATATGTGCGGAATGCCGAGCTTGGCGATGGCGATCAGGCTGAAGCTGCGCGGGGCGAGCGGGTCGCCATAGACCTCGACCACCTTCACGCCCGAGCGCGGTGACTTGCCGGCCTGTTCGGCCAGCACCAGCTGCCCGGCCTCGGCCTGGCCTAGATCCGCAATGGGGACCGAGTTGCGGACCCGCTTGTCGACCGGGGCGAGCCAGGGCTTGCCGCTGCCGTCGAGCTCGACCACGCCCATCATGCCTTCGGTGCGGGCGGGCAGTTTCTTCATCGGGAAGGCGCGCCAGCCGTGCTCGGTTTCCTCGGTGCGGGCGAGCACGCGGTCGCCGCGCTTGAGGGCCGGCAAGCCTTTGGTTTTCTTGTCCCGGCGCCCCTCGACCACGACCAGCCGGGGCGGTTTCGTGCCATCATCGGGCGACCAGTTGTCGGGTTCCGCCACGGGCTCGCCATCGTCGACATCGACGATCCGCAGCACGGTGACCTTGGGCACGCCGCCCATGCGGTGATAGGCGGTCTTCTTACCGTCGATCAGGCCTTCCTCGGCCATGTCCTTGAGCAGCTTCTTGAGCGCGATCTTTTCCTGCCCCTTGAGGCCGAAGGCCTTGGCGATCTCGCGCTTGCCGGCGGGGGTGTCGGCGCTCTGGATGAACTCGATCACCTGCTCGCGTGAAGGCAGGCCCTCAGGCCGAGGGGCGCGATGCGGTGCGGGCTTGCGGGAAGCGGGCTTGCGAGGGGACGGTTTGCGAGGGGCGGGATTGCGGGGGGGCTGAGCCATATTCTCAGCCCCTATTCCCCCAAGCCGTTCGTGTCGAGCGAAGTCGAGACACAGCCGCCAACGACGCTAGGGGTATCTCGACTACGCGCTGCGCGCTGCGCTCGATACGAACGGATTATTGCGGCTGGGCGGCCTGGAGAGGCTCGAAAGCACCGGCCGGGACTGCGCTGGCAAAGGGACTGCACAAGCCAGCACCAGAGCAAGCTGAAACTCCGAATATCCAGTCGTCGCCCCGCTCCGGCGCGACAAAGCTCAAGGCGCGCTGCTCCATTGGCGTCGGTTTCCCGACCGGCGTCTCGAAGGTCATGATCGTCGCTTCGCCTTCGCGCCAGCCGGGTTCGTCGGTTCGCCGTTTGGCGATGACGTAGTTACTTGCCCCGGCGACTCCTTGCCATTGCAACAGGGTATCGGTCCGCACGGCGGCGTTCGCGGTCGGCGCCGGCGACATCGGCATCAGAGCCAGCCGGTCCAGTGCCCGCACGTTGAGCTGTGTCACCTTGGCAAGATAGGCGAAGTCCATCTCGTCCACCGTGTCGCCATAGGTAACGCCGTTCTCGACGCGCAGGTCCTGATGCTGGTGGTCGTAATCCTCGACCGCGACGGAGAAGCGGATCGCGGGATAGCCTTTTTCGAGGAAGGGGATCTGGTCCCCGCCCCGCCCCATGCGGTCCGTTCGCCAGATCTGGCGCACGTCGAGTCCGTCGGGAAACTCCTCTGCCAGCCCGTCGAGCCAGCGCGAGAGGTTGCGGCTGGGGCTGTCGTTCTCGCCGCCCTCGCGGCGCTGCGCAGCGCGCAAGGCATCGGTCAGGTCGGCGCGCGGCCCTTCGGAGAAGACGCGCACGGCCTTGTCGTCGCAATAGCCGTCGCTGCCGCAGCTGCCGCCGACGATATCGTTGTTGAGCACCGCCTTCACGGTAAAGCCCTGCTCTGCCGCCCAGTCCGCCAGCAGCCGACCACCATAGAGCCCCTGCTCCTCGCCCGACAGCAGCGCATAGATGATGGTGGTGGGGTATTTTTTGCCGCTGAGTACACGCGCAGCCTCGATCGTCAGCGCGGTGCCCGAGGCATCGTCATTCGCGCCCGGAGCATCGCTCTTCCAGTCGAGCGGATCGCTCACGCGGCTGTCGATATGGGCCTGGACGATCACGACTTCCTTGGGCCGCTCGGTCCCCCACTGGATCGCCACGGCATTGCGCAGCCTGACAGGCTCGGGAATGCGCGCGCCCTGCACCATTCGTTCGGGCAACACAACTTCGAGGCAGCCGCCACACCTCTCGGAGATGGCACGGAATTGATCCGCCCCCCAGTCGACCGCGGCGCCGATCCCGCGCTCCGGATTGTCCTGTTCGGACAGCGTATGCCGCGTGCCGAAAGCGACCAGCCGCTCGACATCGGCGTTGAGCCGGTCGGCGGAAACGGAGTCGGCAGGATAGTCCTGCGCGGCGAGCGGTGCGGTGAGGAGAACGGAGGCGAAGAGGAGTATGCGCATGACGCCATTGTTACGGCAATCGTGCGTCAACACAACTCCCGTCGCCGCGCCGGCGGGAAACCATTTTCCTACACGGCCAGCGATCGCTAGCCACGCATCAGCTCTTTGAAATTGCTGCCTCTATCCGCCCGGCGCCGCCCTTGCGTAAAGTTCCATTTTCAAGTGAACTTTGGGTGAACTTTGGACGTTGGGGCTAGTAAGCTTTGGCGACATATATCCGTTCGACCGCCGGTTCGCCGGTGAAGATGCAGGTTCCGGTCGGGAGCTCCATCCCCATGGGAACATTGCGGATGGTCAGCTTGAGCGCCTTCAGCTGCTCGACTACCTTCTCAAGCGCTGCCCCGGTCGGCTTGGCCCACTCCACCTCGACCCAGCCGGGGAACTTGCGGTCTTCCGCGAAATGCGCGCGCAGCCCGTCGAGCGATGTCACGTCGCGCACGATGTTGGCATCGCGGCGCTCGCGCGCTTCGGCCAGCAGCCCGTCCTGGATTTCCTGCAAAAGGGCAGGCGCAGTCTCGGCAAGTTTCTCGCGGCTCGGCGCCTCGAAAGCGACCTTGCCTGTCGCCATGTCCCAAAGCCGGTCGCGGCGCAGCAGGCTGACGACCCCGTTTTCCATGTCGCGCCCTCCGACCTCGACGATCAGCGGGGCGCCCTTGCGGACCCAGTCCCAGCGCTTGGCGGTGGCCTTGCCCGCCTTGTCGTCGAGCAGCACGCGCACGGGTTCGCCCAGCGCCCACCCCTTCGCCAGCATGGCGCGCAGTTCCTCGCAATAGGCGAGAAGCGCCGCGTCCTCGGGCTTTTCGCGCAGCATCGGCAGGATGACGACCTGCCAGGGCGCAATGCGCGGCGGCACGCGCAGCCCGTCGTCGTCGCCGTGCGTCATGATGACGCCGCCGATCATGCGCGTCGACACGCCCCAGCTGGTGGTGTGGCAATACTTCTCGCCGCCTTCGCTCGCCTGGTATTTGATACCCGAGGCTTCTGCGAAATTGGTGCCGAGATAATGGCTGGTCCCGGCCTGCAGAGCCTTGCCGTCCTGCATCATGGCTTCGATCGACCAGGTCTCGACCGCACCGGGGAAGCGCTCGTTCTCGGGCTTCTCGCCCGCGATCACCGGCAGTGACAGGTCCTCTTCTGCGCAGGCGCGATAGACCTCGAGCATGCGAAGCGTATGCTCTTTCGCTTCTTCCTCGGTCGCGTGGGCGGTATGCCCTTCCTGCCACAGGAATTCGCTGGTGCGCAGGAACATGCGGGTGCGCATTTCCCAGCGCATCACATTGGCCCACTGGTTGAGCTTGAGTGGCAGGTCGCGCCAGCTGCGCACCCAGCGCGCCATGGCGTCGCCGATGATGGTTTCCGAGGTCGGGCGGATGACCAGCGGTTCTTCCAGCTTGGCCTCGGGATCGGGGATCAGTCCGCCATCGGGCCCGGCGATCAACCGGTGGTGGGTCACGACCGCCATTTCCTTGGCGAAACCATCGACATGCTCGGCCTCGCGCTCGAAATTCGACAAGGGAATAAGCAGCGGGAAATAGGCGTTATCGTGCCCGGTCGCCTTGATGCGGTCGTCGAGCAGGCGCTGGATACGTTCCCAGATGCCGTAGCCCCACGGCTTGATCACCATGCACCCGCGCACGCCCGATTCTTCGGCCAGCTGCGCTTCGGCAATCACGGCCTGGTACCAGGCGGCGAAGTCGTCCTCGCGCTTCACGGAGAGGGCGTGGCGGATCTCGGTCACAGCAATGTTCCTGCGAATGGTGTTTTAAGTTCGGGCCGGCGCTTGAAGCTACTTGCCCAGTTCGTCCAGCTTCTTCTGCATCGCAGCCATTTGCGCCTTGAGCATGGCCAGCTCATCATCCTTCGATGGCTTGCTCGGCTCCGGCTTCTTGCCACCTGGCAAGCCGGCCGGAATGAACGCCTCGCCCATCGCCCTCATCATCGCCATGTTCGTCTCGTGCAGCTTGGCGAGCGGATTGGCGGCGAGGCCCTCGCGGAAAGCCTCCTGCAGCATCTCGCGGTTCTGGCGGAAGTTCGCCATGCTGGCCTCGAGATAGCTAGGCATCATCGCCTGCATCGAGTTGCCGTACATCGAGATGATATCGCGCAGGAAGCTGACCGGCAGCATCTGCTTGCCGCTGGTCTCTTCCTCCATGATGATCTGGGTCAGGATCGTGTGGGTGATGTCATCGCCCGTCTTGGCATCGAGCACCTGGAAATCGACCCCGTCGCGGGTCATGCCCGCCAAATCGTCGAGCGTGATGTAGCTCGAGCTCTGGGTGTTGTAGAGCCGCCGGTTGGCGTATTTCTTGATGACGACGGTGTCGCCTTCAGCGGTGTTCTTGCGGGCCATGGCTGGAACTGGTCTTCCGGAAATGCTGCGCACAATGCTGCGGTGCAAGGGCCTTAGCACCTGCAATATGTGCAATGCAACGAAAGCGGGCCTCAGTTGCGCAAACGGCGACCGAGGATGGTGAGCAGTTCGTATTGCGACAGACCCGTTACCGCCGAAGCTTCGGGCAGGCTGTAGGGAACATCGAGCCAGTCCCCGACTTTTAGATCGGGCGCCGCGGCAAGGTCGACCACCACCATATCCATGGATACTTTGCCGAGGATGGGGAGTGAGCGGCCCTCGCTCGAAAGGGCCTGCCCCTTTCCGCCCCAGGCTCGCAAGAAACCGTCCGCGTAGCCGAGCGAGACGGTCCCGACCCGCATGTCGGCCTCCGCCGTATAGTCGCCGTTGTAGCCGACCCTCTCGCCCACCTTCAACTCGGCGACCTGGATCAGTGCGGCTTGCAGGTAGGCGACCTGGCGAATTTCACCGGCGAGTTGCGGCCGGGGGATACCTCCATAAAGAGCAAGTCCCGGACGGGTCAGATCGAAGGCATAGTCCTGCCCGAGGCCGATCCCGGCGCTGTTCGCGAGGCTCATCTCGCGCGCACCGACGGTGTCTCGCAATCCGGCAAACGCCCTTAGCTGGGCAGCGTTCTGTGCGCTGTCCTCGTCGGCGGACGCGAGGTGCGACAGCAGGACCTGCACGTCCAAGGCGGAAATCGCGGGATCGCCGACCTGCTCGGGCCTGATGCCGAGGCGGTGGATACCGGTGTCGACCATCAGGTGGCAGACGCCGCCGCCCGCCTCGCTCCAGACGCGGGCCTGGTGCAGCGAGTTGACGACGGGCGTGACGCCAGTCGCCAGCGCGTAGGCGGCTTCCTCAGCCGTGTTGGGCCCATGCAGCACGGCTAACTGATGCGCGCCCAGATGGCGCAGCACCTCGCCAACTTCGCTCCAGTGCGCGACGAAGAAGTCGCGCGCGCCGGCCTCGCGCAGAACCGGAACGCAGGCATCGACGCCGAGCCCGTAGCAGTTTGCCTTCACCGCCGCGCCCGCGCGCGCCGATCCGGACAGACGGTCGAGCGTGCGCCAATTGGCGGCCAGCGCCTCACCGTCGACGACGAGGCGCAAGGTCGGGGATGGTGGCGGGATCATCGGTAGCGGATCATTCCTCGAAATCGCGCGGCGGACCCGCGGGGATGCCCCACCATGCAACCGCCAATCCGAAAGCCATGACCACCCAGCAATACCAAAGGCCGGAATAGGCATTGCCGGTACTCGCCACGATGTATCCCGCGATCAGGGGCAGGAACCCGCCGAGATAGCCCGCGCCCATGTGGTAGGGAATCGACATGGATGAATAGCGGATGCGCGCCGGGAACATTTCCGCCAGCAGCGCCGCGACCGACCCGTAGGTAAGCGCAGACAGCATGCCGAGCGCGCACAGCAGCGCAACGATGCCGACGAGATTGAGCATGGGCGGCGATTGCTTGGTGAAATCGTAGCCCTTGCCTTCCAGCGCGGATTGCAGCGCAGCCTTGCGGCCCGCGTCGTCGTTCAGGTCGACGGCAGGAGCCTCCCCTGCGATGGTGATCGACGGCGGTGTCGACGAGGGGGAGAGGTCGTATCCCACCCCGAGCGAGGTCAGATCGGCCAGCAAACGGCCGCATGGCGTCGCCTGTTTGCTGGCAAAGGGATCGAAGTCGCACTGCGCGCCGGACACGACCACCGGGGCCTCCCGCGCGCTCTGGGCCAGTCCCGGGTTGCTGAGGGCGCCGAGGCCCCAGAATATCGGGAACAGGAAAACGAGGGTCGCGACTGCGCCGATGATGATCGGCTTCTTGCGCCCGACCTTGTCCGACCAGCGCCCGACCCAGATGTAGAAAGACATCGATATCAGGCCCGAGATCAGCATGATCCATTCAGTCAGGCTGTCCTCCATCCGCATGGGCCCGCGCAGAAAAGAAAGCCCGTAGAAGAACGCGGTGTACCAGATGACGGTCAGCACGCCCGCGACGCCGAACAGGGCGACGAAAATCCGCTTCTTGTTGCCGGGATAGGCGAAGCTTTCGACGAATGGATTGCCGGCCGTTTCACCGGCCACCTTCATGGCCTGGAAAACCGGGCTCTCATTGAGCTTTAGCCGCATCCACAGCGAAATGCCGAGCAGGATGATCGAAAGCAAGAACGGTACGCGCCAGCCCCAGGCGGCGAAATCGTCTGCGGGAATGAGCGCGCGGCATGCTGCGACCACGGCAATCGACAGGACGAACCCGCCGACGACGCTCGCCTGGATGAAGCTGGTATAGAAGCCGCGCTTTTCCGGCGGGGCATGTTCAGCGACGTAGATCGCCGCGCCGCCGTATTCGCCGCCAAGCGCTAGCCCCTGCAGGATGCGCAAACCGAGCACGATCAGCGGGGCGGCTATACCGATGCTGGCTGCGCCGGGTATGAGCCCGACGCCGGCGGTAGCGATACCCATGAGGGTGACCGTCACCAGAAAGGTATATTTCCGTCCCAGCCGATCGCCGAGGAAACCGAACAGGACCGCGCCGAGCGGGCGAAATCCGAAACCGACCGCAAACCCGGCCCAGACAAGCAGGATTTCGAGGGTCTCGTTATCGCTGGGGAAGAAGGCCGCGCCGATGAGAGCGGCAAGCGTGCCGTAGATGAAGAAGTCGTACCATTCGAAGATCGTGCCGGCAGACGATGCCGCAATGACGAGGCGGATTTCCTTGTCCGTCGGTTGGCGATCCCTGAGGGCGGCTGCCTCGCTCATGTTACTCATGCTCTCCCTGCTGCAACGCCGCTTTCCCTAGCGGGCGCATCAGCCCATGGAAAGCGCCTGCACCGCAGCCTTCCACGGCAGCAGGATGGCGCCGTGCCGCGCCGGATACGCCCGGGCAGCCTCGATCTGGCCGAGCTCCGGCCAGTCGGGCAACGGACCATCGTGCGCCAGCCATTGCGCCACGGCATCATGGGCCGCGGCAATTCGCGCAGGCGAACTGCCCGCCGCGTGGCGCGCGAAGATTGCTGCACTGGCCTGGCCGATCGCGCAGGCCGCAACCCGCAAGCCGAACGGGCCGATCGCCTTCGTTTCGTCGAGATCGAGGCCGATGGCCAGCGTGCTGCCGCAGGCCGGCGAGCGTGCCTCGCCGTAGAATGCCGGCGCCTCCGGCATCGGGTAGCGCGCCAGTTCGGTTGCGAGCGCCAGGATGGCGGGCGTGTAGAGAGTTGCCGCCCTCGCGGTCACGGTCACTTGCCCAGCATGCGGGCCGTGGCTTCCTGCTCTTCCCGCAGCGCGGCCCGCCTCTCGGCAATGTATTCCACGAGCGCCTCGGAGCCGGCGTTGATGGCCGGATAGGTCCGGGCCGTCGTGATCCAGGTCGGCCGGCCCTGATAACCCCAGACATTGTCGTACCCCATGACCAGCACGGCAAAAGCCAGTACCGCAACCACGGCCCCCTTGATCGCACCGAAGCCGAAGCCGAGCACGCGGTCGATCGGACCGAGCAGGGAGGTGCGCGAGCTTTCTCCCGCCCTGCCCGCGATCAGCTTCATCCCGGCATAGGGGATCAGAAGCAGCAGGGCGAAAGCGAGGATGGCGGCACCGGTGGTTGTCGGGGTGTAGGGCTCGATCCCCTGATATAGCGGTGTGTGAAGGTACCGGATGGCGAACATCGCCAGAACCCACGCGGCGAGGGACAGAATTTCCTGAACGAAGCCGCGAAGAAAGCCGCCGACTGCGGCGACGCCGACAATGATGAGCACGATGAAATCGAAGGCGGTCATGACCGCGATGTACCTAAGTAGTCGTCACTATTCGGTCAACGAGCTTCGCTAGGCGGTCCACCGGCACGAAGTCCATGCCGGCAATGCGGTCGCTGCCGTTTTGCGGTCCGCAGCCCTTGGCAAATCCCAGCTTGGCCGCCTCGCGGAGGCGCAAGCCCGCATGGGCCACCGGCCGCACCTCGCCCGCCAGCGACACTTCCCCGAACCAGATCGAACGGTCCGTAAGCGGCTTGTCCACAAGCGCAGATACGAGCGCTGCGGCGACCGCCAGATCGGCGGCCGGATCGGACAGGCGATATCCACCCGCAACATTGAGATAGACTTCCGCCGAACTGAAGTTGAGGCCGCAGCGCGATTCGAGCACCGCCAGCAGCATGGCGAGGCGACCATTGTCCCACCCCACCACGGCCCGGCGCGGCGTCGCACCCGATTGCAACCTGACGATCAATGCCTGGACTTCGATGAGAACGGGCCGGGTACCTTCCAGCGCCGGGAACACCGCACTACCGGCAAGCGGTTCCTCGCGCCCGGACAGAAACAGCAACGACGGATTGGCGACCTCTTCCAGACCCTTGGCCGCCATGGCGAACACGCCGATCTCGTCGACAGCGCCGAAACGATTCTTGAGCGCGCGCAGGATGCGGTACTGGTGGCTTCGCTCTCCCTCGAAGCTCATTACCACATCGACCATGTGTTCCAGCACGCGCGGACCGGCGATCGTGCCGTCCTTGGTGACGTGGCCCACCAGGACCAGCGCGGTGCCGCTTTCCTTGGCGTAGCGGATGAGCTCGAAGGCGCACCCGCGCACCTGGCTGACGGTCCCCGGCGCTCCCTCTATCGTGTCCGAGTGCATCGTCTGAATCGAATCGATCACCAGCAAGGCGGGCGCTTCCATCCCGCCGAGCGTCGTCAGGATGTCCCGCACCGATGTGCTGGAGGCGAGTTTGAGCGGCGCGTCCGCCACGCCCAGCCGCGCCGCTCGCATGCGGACCTGTCCGGCCGCCTCCTCGCCGCTCACATAGACGACGGACTGGCCGCGCTTCGCAATATTGGCGGCGGCTTGCAGCAACAGGGTCGATTTCCCGATCCCCGGATCGCCGCCCATGAGAATCGCGCATCCGGGCACGAGCCCGCCGCCCAGCGCCCGATCGAACTCCGCCAGGCCGGTGGTGCGGCGGACGAGCTCTTCGCCGGGCCGGTCGAGATCGACAAACTCGATCGCCCTGCCCCCGCTCGAAAGATCGTGCTTGAGCGAGAACACGGTGGCAGGAGCATCCTCAACCAGCGAGTTCCATTCCGCGCAATCGGCGCATTGCCCCTGCCAGCGGTGCGCAACCGCGCCGCAAGCCTGACAGACGTATTTCTTCTTGGTCTTCGCCATCGATGACGCGATAATCGGAACATTTGCAGAACGCAATTGCGTAATCGCTGCAAATTGCCCAGAAACAGCTGATGCGGCAGAAAGAACTTCGCATCGCTCTGGTCTGTTACGGTGGGGTCAGCCTCGCGGTGTACATGCATGGCGTCACGAAGGAGTTGTGGCACCTGTCCCGGGCTAGCCGCGCGTTTCATGACGGCGACAGCCCGCTGTCGGGGAGCGCAGGCGTGTATCACGCGCTGTTGCAAGCGATAGAGGCAGATAGCGGCATTCGCCTGCGGGTGCTTCCCGATATCCTGAGCGGAGCGAGCGCGGGCGGGATCAACGCTGTGTTTCTCGCCCAGGCCATCCACACCGGCGCATCGTTGGAGCCGCTGACCGATCTCTGGCTCGAGAACGCAGATGTCGAACGTCTGCTCGATCCCGATGCGCGGCCGCTCTGGCGATTCGCAAAGGTCTGGGCGCAACCGATCGCCTGGTGGGTGCTGAGCCGGCCGGGCAACGCCGTTTCGGAAAGTGTGGCGCCCGAGACCCGCACCGAGGTCAGGCGCAAGGTTTCGCGCTTCATTCGCGGGCGCTGGTTCGAACCGCCGTTTTCGGGTCTCGGCATGTCTGCGCTGCTGCTGGACGCGCTCGAAACCATGGCCGATGGCGAGCATGGCCCGCCCCTGCTGCCCGACGGTCATCCCATCGACCTCTTCGTCACTACCACCGATTTTCATGGCTACACCGCGATGCTGCGACTCAACAGTCCGCCGGTGGTGGAAGAGAACGATCATCGCATGCCGATTTCGTTCCACGGGATCGTGGGGAAGGATGCCGGACCGCCGCTGGCCGATCCGCTGGAGCTCACACTGGCGGCTCGCGCCACTTCGAGCTTTCCCGGCGCCTTTCCCCCGGCGACCATGGCGGAGATCGATGGCCTGGCGCGCGCGGTCGGTCGCCGCTGGCCGAGCCGCCAGGCATTTCTCCAGCGCGTAATGCCCGCGCACGTCATGGCGGGAAGCGTCGATGGGGTATCGTTGATCGACGGCTCGGTCCTCATCAACCGGCCGTTTTCCGGCGCGATCGCCGCGCTCCACGGGCGCCCGGCGCATCGGGAGATCGATCGCCGTTTCGTCTATATCGATCCTCGTCCGGATCGCGCGGACACAATGGAAGACGGGTCGAAACCGCCTGTGGGTTTCTTTGCAGCGATATTCGGGTCGCTTTCGTCCATCCCGCGCGAGCAACCGATCCGCGACAACCTGGCTGCGCTGACCGAGCAGTCGCGCGAAGCCGAGCGAGTCCGCAGGATCATGAGCGGCATGCGGCCGGGCATCGAAGAAGCGATCGAACGGCTGTTCGGCCGTACCTTTTTCCTCGACAGCCCGACGCCCAAGCGCCTCGCCAGCTGGCGCAACAAGGCGCAGCAGGCAGCGGCCGAATCGGCCGGCTACGCGTTCCACGCCTATGCCCAGGCCAAATTCGACGGCATCGTCGAGCGCCTGGCCGGACTGGTCCAGCAAGCCGCGCCGCAGACCCATGCCATGGGGACTCGGCAGATCGCCGCGGCATTGCGCGCCGAACTCGAGGCGCGCGGGCTCGGGACATTGTCGATCACCGGCGGGGGCGCCACGCGGGACGCGGTCGATTTCTTCAGGGCCCATGACCTCGCCTTCCGCATTCGCCGCATGCGCCTGCTCGCACGGCGGCTGTCGCTGGACTGGGATGCCGATCCCGACATCGACCACCTCGCGCTCGACGGCGCGCGGGAGAGCATCTACGAGATTCTTGCGCTCTATTTCGGCCGCGAAGGGCTCGACCACATGGAGCCCGGTTTCCGCGACCTCGCAGCTGACGTGATGGCCAATCCCGGGAAGGTCATTGATGCATTTGCCGGGCAACACCTGTTGCCGGCGGTGGACGAGCAGGCGGAGGAGCTTCTGGCAATAGCGCTACAGGCCATGCCGCGAGACCTGCGCCGGCGGATGCTGCTGACGTACCTCGGTTTCCCGTTCTACGATGTCGCCACACTGGCGCTGGTCGGCGCGGACGGGCTGACCGAATTCGACGCGGTGAAGGTGGACCGGATCAGCCCGGAAGATGCCATGTCGATCCGCGACGGCGGCACCCGCGCGACGTTGAAGGGTATCGAATTCTACAACTTCGGCGCATTTTTCAGTCGCGCCTACCGCGAGAACGATTACCTTTGGGGCCGTCTGCACGGTGCCGAACGGATGATCGACCTGGTCTGTTCGACCGTCGACCAGGGGTTCGCTCCAGACCAATGCCGGCAATTCAAGCGCGACGCGTTCCTCGCCATCCTCGCCGAGGAAGAGCAGGTAGGACGATGCAAGCCGGCACTGATCGACGGGATACGCCGCGAGATTGCGGAGCGGATGGGCTAGGCGCCGAAGGCGTCCTTGATCTTGTCGAAGAAACCGCGGCTCTGCGGGCATTCGTCGCCGGTTTCCGTGTCGCGGAACTGCTCCAACAGGGCCTTTTGCTCCTTCGACAACTTGGTCGGCGTTTCGACGATCACCTCCACGATGAGATCCCCTCGCCCGCGCCCCTGAAGCACAGGCATGCCCGAACCGCGCTTGCGCAGCTGCTTTCCGGACTGGATGCCGGCGGGAATGTCGATGCTGTTGGTCGAGCCGTCGAGATCGGGAATCTCGACGCAGCCGCCGAGCGCCGCCTTGGTGAAGCTGATCGGTACCCGTGTGATAAGCGAGGTCCCCTCGCGCTCGAACACATCGTGCGTCTTTACGTGGAGGAAGATGTAAAGGTCGCCCGGCGGTGCGCCGCGCGGCCCCGCCTCGCCCTTGCCCGTCAGCCGGATGCGCGTACCGGTATCGACGCCGGGCGGGATTTCGACCTTGAGCGATTGCGCCTTGTCCACACGGCCCTCGCCGCGGCAGGTGTGGCACGGGTCTTCGAGGACCTCGCCGCGGCCATGGCAATTCGGGCACGGCCGCTCGACCATGAAGAAGCCCTGCTGCGCCCGAACCTTGCCGTAGCCCTTGCACAGATTGCACCCGCGCGTGCCGGTGCCGGGTTCGGCACCCGAGCCATTGCAGGTGTCGCAGGCGACGGAGACCTCGATTTCGATGTCGGTGTTCTTGCCATGGAACGCATCGTCGAGCGTGATTTCCATGTCGTAGCGCAGGTCCGCGCCGCGCTGCGGTCGCTGGCGTCCGCCGCCGCCGAAAGCGCTGCCGAAAATCGTCTCGAAGATATCGCCGATATCCCCGAAGTCAGGCTGCGGACCCCGTCCGCCGCCACCGCCCTGGAAGGCGGCATGGCCGAACCGGTCGTAGGCGGCGCGTTTCTGCGGATCCTTCAGCACTTCGTAGGCTGCGCTGATGCCCTTGAAGCGCGTTTCCGCTTCGGCATCACCCGGATTGCGGTCCGGATGCCATTTCATGGCAAGCTTGCGATAGGCAGACTTGATCGTCGCGGCATCGGCGCTGCGATCGACCTCGAGCAATTCGTAAAGATCGGTTTCGGCTGACATCTTACCCCAGTCCCAAAACTCGGACCGCCACTGATGCACAAGCACCAGCGGCGGCCCGGTTTTCCATCAGGACATCAGCCCTTGTTGTCTTCGTCGACTTCCGAGAATTCGGCATCGACGACGTTCTCGTCTTCCGGCTTGGCCGCATCGCTCTCGGGCGCGGAGGAAGCACTGGCCTGCTCCTGCTCGTAGATCGACTGGCCCATCTTCATGGCGACCTGAGTCAGCGCCTGCGCCTTGGCATTAATGGCATCGACATCATCGCCTTCGAGCGCAGTCTTCGCCTCGGCAACCGCGGCTTCGACTTCACTCTTGAGCGAGGCGTCGATCTTGTCGCCATGCTCTTCCAGCTGCTTCTCGGTCGCATGGACGAGACTGTCAGCCTGGTTGCGCGCTTCTGCGGCTTCCTTGCGCTTTTTGTCCTCGTCGGCGAACTTCTCGGCGTCCTGCACCATCTGCTCGATATCGGAATCGCTGAGACCGCCGGATGCCTGGATGCGGATCTGCTGTTCCTTGCCGGTGCCCTTGTCCTTGGCGCTGACGTTGACGATGCCGTTGGCGTCGATGTCGAACGTCACCTCGATCTGCGGCACGCCGCGCGGGGCGGCGGGAATGCCGAC
>FWWL01003695.1_pt1 | contig 27295 bp, 24 predicted proteins | sample 2228331 | NCBI WGS metagenome assembly FWWL01 (sample SAMEA103939775, study PRJEB20133) | metagenome
GTGGAACTGGCGGACCAATCAGCAACCGATCGCCGCAGCCGCCTGATCTGCGGTCTCCAGGCCCCGCTTACCGCCAATCTGCTGCTCGATGCGTCGAAAACGGTCGGCCAGTTCGCCATTGTCCACGAGTTTTCCTTTCTTGGCTGCCGAGCGCCTCGCTTCAGGCCGCCGGCTGTCCGGAGCGCAGATGTCGCGATGAGAAGCTGGCGGGGTCACTTGGTTTGGAGACTATGTTGGAAGCCATGATGTTCGGATTTTGGGGGCAGAGTCTTGCCGCCGGCTTGGCGGACGCCCCGCCACCACCCCCGGCCCGCCCAGAGGGGGAAACTGACCAACGCTGTTTCGAGTAGAAATCTTGGCCCTACCGTAGGCCATGCGGAGACGATCGCTTGAGTGAAGATTTCGCCCTATCGCGCTCGTCGCGGCGGCACACCATCATATTTTTCGGTCCGCTTGGCGTACAGCGCATGGTAGCGCCACCCTTGTAGACCGCCGACCGCCGGATATCGCGCGACGACCGATGGGTTGCCGAATTCCGGGCAATGCCGCTCACTGGCTCTCGCGGACTAGCAATGGCGGTGTCCATCGAGGTGATGGCCGCCCCAAATGAAATAAGGGCCACCGCAAATAGACTAAGACGACCCGGCATTGTGGATACCTCCGCTGAAGGCAAAGTCAGCCTGCCCGAAGGCAGTGGTCCACGATGTTGGCCCACCTTGGTTTCCGCTACATGATACGAGGGTTAAATCGGTTTCATCGAGTGGAAAGAATGCCGCGAGTTGAGGCGAACCAACAAAGAGTCTTATCGCTGTATTCGATGTAACCCCGGCACTAAGAAGCTGTGTAGCCGGCCATGGCATATGTCTTTGATAGCGATGCTTACCTCGCTGTTTTGGAGAAACACCATGGCCTCTCAGTTTGTCACTCCGTCAGTTACGATCATGCCACGGCTGGCGTTCGGAGCCCCAATGCCGTACTTCTGCGCCACGAACGGCAACCGTAGTAACAAGGGAAGCGCGGCTTCCGGAGCCCATCTCGAAAAGTGGGCAAAACGGTCCGATCGCGCTGCCAGCCAGTGACGCACAACAAAATCGTCCTGCCGCTATGCAACGGTCATGGACTTTCCGCTGAGAGATCAGGGCTCGCCATTGCGGGTTGAGGATTCCAGCGGGAAAATCGATCGCTCAACGCGCGCGTTCGGCCGCCCCCATCGGCACCCCTTCCCGTCGCCGCTTATTGCGAAAATTGGAAATCATTGATCCGTCCTCGGCGACTTGCCCGATTGGGGATTCGTCGGTCGAGACTCTGGTTCGCCTTCGATCGACGAAACCCCACGCGGTCCATAATTGGATGCGCGATTAGGAACACGGCTATAGTCGAGCGTTGGATCGTATAATGAGCCACCGAACAGGCCGAGATCTTTCGCTTCTGCCCGTCCCATCGCGGCGCGCAAAGCAAACCCGGCAACATAGGCATCGCGCCGTGCAGTGACGAGTTGCACACGGCTGTTGAGCAGTTCCTGCTCAGCATTAAGAACTTCGAGCACCGTGCGATTCCCGACACTGTTTTCGGCCCGCACGCCCTCCAGCGCCAGCTCATTTGCCGAAACCGCCACCTGGGCGGACTTGATGACGGCTTGGGTGGCAAGATAACGCGAGAATGCGGCGCGCGCCTGCGCTACCACGCCTCGCTCGATCTGCACGATCTGTTCGAGTGATTGACTTTCGAGAGCCTGGGCCTGCCGAACCCGTGCGGCTGGCGCGCCTCCCTGGTAGAGCGGGATGGTGGCGGAGATTCCCAGAGTCGCCGTACGCTGCGCTTGGCTGAACAACCGCCCGGGCACGCTGCTTCCAAGCGTGCCAAGATAGTTGTTGTAATTGCTGTTGGCGACCAACGAAACCTTTGGCAGTCGCGATGCTGCGGCGACTCGAACGTCGTATCGCGCCGCGTAACTCTGCGCTTTCCCGGCAAGCAATTGTGGGTTTTCGGCGACCGCTATATCGACAGCTTGATCTGCCGTGGCAGGGAAATCCGGCAGGGGTGGAGGTGGCTGGAGATTCTCAGGCGGCGAGCCCACAAATCGGAGATAATTCTCGACGCTCGCGTCGAGCTGCGCGAGGGCGGTCTCAAGTTGCCCCTGCGCCGTCGCCAAACGGGCCTCCGACTGCGCAACATCGGTGCGGGTCAGGTCGCCAACCTCAAAGCGATCGCGCGACGCCTGGACATTCTGCTCCAGAACCCTGACATTGCCCTTGTTGAGATCAACGATGGCGTCATCGCGGAGTACGTCGACATAGGCTGCCACTACCGCGGTAAACACATCCGCCTCAGTTGCGCGGAGGCCTTCCCGGCCGGCATCCACCCGAGCGTCTGCCGCCCGGATCGAGTTTCGGACGGCGCCGCCTTGAAAGACGGGCATGGAGAGATTTACCCCGGCGTTCGCCGCCCTGAAGGGCGAGACGAAGCTATTGGCGGACCGGACCACAAATTCCTGATAGTCGGCGGTGGCGCTGAGCGCGGGCCTTGCAGCAGCTTTCGCGATCGGAACGCCCTCGTCAGTCGCACGCTGTCCCGCGCGCGCAGCGGTTAGGCTGGGATTGGTACGATACGCCTTTTCCAAAGCCTGACGCAGCGTGTCGGCTTTAGCCTCTCCGACAAGGAGCAGGCCTGTGCACAGCGCAACAGCCGTCAGCGTCACCGAGACTCGATCTACAATGCCGCCTTTGTCGTGCGGTAGCCTTAGGCGGCTGTCGCCGCGAATGGGGTGAGGCGTCGGAACAGCGTGGCTCATAAGCGGCTAACCTTTGCATTCCTGGTGGGGTTCGCCGGGCCGCTGGAAACCGATCCTTGGGCCGCTACCGGTGACGACATAGCCGTCAGCGAAGAAGGGTTCGCCTGCGGCAGGAGCCGTCATGCGAAGCTGTTGCGAGCGCTCGGGAGAACGAAGGATCGCGATCTCGCCGCCTTTCAAGAAATCGACCGAGACGACGCTGTTGTCGGCACACCGATAGGTATGTCCTCCAATAATAGACGGTGGCAGCTGCACTTTGGCCGCAACGACGGACGCGTCGGCGTTTGACGTTTCCTGTCCTGGTGAGCGCGAGTCGCAGGCTGTGATGATCAGCGGAAGGATCGATGCCGCGAACACAGAGGGAAAATGGACACGCATGGGTCGATGGTCCTGTTCTTGGTTAGAGATGAACACGCCCGTCGTGAGACACCTCTTCCCAAGAGATTGGGGAGTAGGCTTGCTGCTCAGCATGGCTCGGAACATATGGGTCGACTTGCCGCTCGTGCGATCGTTGCGGTCCCACCGACTTGCCATCGACGTGCTAAGGTAGGCGCATGACGGTCAACAGCGTCTCGTCGCGCCGTCTGTAGGAGATTGGCACGAAGCTGCCGGGCGGCGTTGCCGCGATGACGCGTAGGAGATCCTCGCGCCGCTGGGTGCGCTCGCCTGCAAATTCGACAACCACATCGCCCGTCATAAGGCCGGCGGAAGAAGCCGGTCCGCCACGGCGAACCTTGGAAATCAGTACTCCGCCTGCGCGAGCGCTCGTCTCTGGTGGCGCGCTTAGAATGCCCAGACGGTCGCGAGGCGGCGCTGGCGGGGTCTTCGGTGGGACCGTGTGCAGCAGCAATATTCCCCCTCCGACGGCCGCCATGAAGCCGAGGACCGCGATTCCGGATCGAGTTGCACGTTTTGCCATCTTTCAAGCCTTCGGGGTCGAAAGTGACATCTTCGCCATCGGTCTCCTCGGTGTCTCGAATACAGGGTGTCGGGACGCGCCGAATACTCAATGACCCCAAGGCGGTGCTCGATCGAGGAACCGGTGGTTCGATGGGTGCGCGGTAAACTCCGGCCATTCCACCGGTTCGTGAGCTTTTGGCGCGACCGGTCATATGAAGAGCCCGCGGCTAACTCGTACCCTGCGTTTCTGCTCGCTCCGACGATGCGGGGGACGGCATTGGCTGGGCAAAGAACACGTGGCGTCGCCCACGTGCATGAACTCAATCACGCCCTTCGAGGGCCGGCAAAGATCGAGCTCCGAATATGCGATCATCGTGGCGAGAGCTGCGCGTACAGGTCGATATTCCTTTCGTTTTGCCGCCGATGCGCAGCCAAAGGCCCTGATCCCGTCGAACGGGACCAGGGCCAACGGCACCGAGCGCTGCGGCGCTCTACGCATAGAATCAGAGCGGGCCTTTGGGCTTCGCGTTATTGTGTCACGATCCTTGAAAAGGGCCGGCAGCCCCGGATCGTCCCCTCTGTTCCATAGCTGCGGCGTGGTTGCCCCTCCGTAGGATGTCGAGGGGAGTTGCGGCCCCGCGAGCGGTTCGCAGAATGCGGCGATTGCTGTGCTCCCGTCTGAAGCGAAAGTTAAATCCCTGTCACAATCTCGACGACTGCTGATCAGATCATTGCGGCATGAGCATACATCAGACCCGTTCGCCTTGCATAAGCGCCAGCGAGAGGGTGTTATCTTGCTCGCGGAATCCACCCATGGGGTTATTGGTTGCCCTAGCTTTTGCAGGGCAAGTTCCTCCAGCAGCGCCAGTGGAAACTTCGCGCTGCGAACAATTGAGAATCGGGTTTGCTCTGTGTCAGGAGACGAACACCTGGCGGGGAGATTTCGGGGCGATCCGGCTTCAGCACGCCACAGACGCGGCGTTGAAAGTCGAACCCTCACCGGGAAAGGAACTCGACCCTTGGTCAAAATAACGAAGGCTTCCCCTGAATATTAGACGTGACCCAATCGGGCCGATCGGGGCGCCAGCGCGCATGACGTGACAGCGAATTCACCGCAAGCTCAGAGTCATGACACCGCCAAGGCGGACACTCCACTTGGATGGCCGGCCTTAAGCCGCCGACTTCAAGGAGTGAAAACATGCGGTCTCTCCCAGAACGGCAAACGGCTTCGCTTGTTGAATGCGCCTCTAGTCGAGACCGGCTTTTCAAACGCATCGCCGCCTCAGGGCTTTTGCCGGCGCTTATCCTTGCAAGTTCGAGCGTTGCACACGCCGCCAATGATCGGCCGCCGCCGGAGCGGCTGGTCTCGCTAACCGTCTATGGGAATGAGCCTTGTCCGGCGAGCAAGGATGGCGATATCGTGGTTTGCGGTCGCGAGCCCGAAAGTGAGCGCTATCGGATTCCCAAGGAACTTCGCGTAGCCAAATACCGGCCCGCCGCACAGAGTTGGGCGAGCCGTGTACATACGCTCGACGATGCTGCACGCGCAGCCCGGCCCAACAGCTGCTCGGTCGTAGGTTCCGGTGGCCAGACCGGTTGCTATACTCACGCTTTGGAACAATGGCGCGCCGAGCGACGGTAGGTCGGCAAATGCGTCGCTCGGATCACCAGATCGAGGGCAGCTTTGCCGGTTTCACCCTTTAGACAATCTTGCGGTGCTGCCGCGAAACAGGGCCACAGCGATCCTGAGCGCCTTCCACCGACGCCATACCGAGTGCTGCGCGCGCCGCACACCTCATTCGGCGATGATCAAGGGAACCGGGCACCACCTCGTGCCAAGGGGGCAGAGGCAAATCGCCGCGCATGTCGTTCCAGATTCTGGCCGCCATGGCTTCGAGCTCTTCGGTTGACGGCGACCGCGCGTGCGCCATGCAATCGACCAGCGCTTCATGAAAGATCCGAGAGATCGAGCGTGAATTCATCGGCTGTGCGGGGTGTTCGGTGGCTGCAGCGAAGGAGTGTTCCGCTGGTCAACTAAACGCGACCGCTCTCCCCGCTCCTGGCAATCCCGCTGGCACCGCTGCTGCCCGGGGGATTGCTGATCCCGTGGCGATCCGCCGGCGAGTCCCCGGAACTGCTCGAGGAGGAATTTGCAAAATGGTTTGCTGGCGCAAGTCGGTCGAAAGAGACGTTCTCTTGTTCGTCATTTCTGGAGCTCCATATCGCTGGTTCGGGTCTCACTGGGTTTGCTATCGCGGGATGCTGACAACAGGAAGGCCCCGGCCGCCGACAGGGGTGGCGGCGACCGGGGCGATTTTCCGGCATTGCACTCGAATATATCGGCACCGATGCCGGCAAGACGGGCCAGAGGGGGCATTCTGACCCGCCAATCTAAACTTGGATCGAACTCCTTTCATTATTGTGACCAAAACTGAGTGGGCTAGCGGCTGCGCCCTCGAAGGCCTCGGCGAATGCCGACATGTCTAACTCTCCTCAGGGCGGCCGGCGTGTTCGCAGGGAACGTAGCGACAGGTCCGCCACTCCATAGCGTGGACTCGTGTTATTTCCCTTTTGGGCTGGCCAGCTTCTCCGTTCCTGAGTGGACGATTAAAAGAATGTCATGCGTCATGCGGAAAGAGGCGCCATCGCCCGCATCCAATCTAGAGAGATCAACGAATGTCGCTTAGGGCGAGGCGGGTGCCCGTCTCAATTCTGCGCGCGGCATGGTCTCTTCATCGAGCCGAAAATGGGCGAAACCGTATGGCCACATCGAGCGGCGTGAGAATTCCCCGCGCGCCGATATCGACGATTCTGGGACCGGCTTAACTTGAGGCATCCAACGATGGGGACACCAATCACCATCATGACAATTCATGTGCAGGCGCGGCAGAGGAGGAGCGACGGCGCCAACTATCTGCGCTAGATTACCGGCTGTAGTGCGCAGCTCCTGGTCGTGCTCACGTCGACAACCTCACGTGCGCCGCCAAGGGTGATAACAGCGCGGAGCGGAGCGGCGCGCCCAATGCAACGGCTGGACACCCAATCGATGGAGACTGGTCCGTCGCATGGATGACGCGATCAACAAAAAGGTATGGCAGGCAGATCGCCGCGTACGGAATCTACATGATGGCTATCACTTTGGCCGCGGTGCGTCTTGCCGATCTTTGGGCTCGAGCTCGCGATCGCCGCCTCGTGGCCAGGACGACCAAGCTAAATTTAAAGGAAGATCACTTTCTGGCGAGGGCAAGGCGGCACGGCTGCGTAATTAGAGTTAGGTGGCTCGGCGGGAGCGAAGCCAACAGAGAGCAGCTGGAGATGTTATGACCACAGACCCACTAAGGAAAATGATCCTCTCGGCCTGTCCGCAGATGTAGGTTGGCATGATACCGCGTCAACCGATAGCCTGTGAGCACATCGTGCCTGGGGCAACCCGAGCTGAGCGCTCGACGAACGCGACAGTCTTGGAGACGCGCGACCGCCGGATCGATGATCCGACAAATCTTTGGTTCGTGCATCCGGTTGGCCGGCTTCTCCTGCCATATTTTCTCGCCGGAGGCGTGTCCGCGAACAGCGTGTCGGTCGGCGGGCTGATGCTTGGTGCCTTGGCGGCTGGGGCCTTCGCGCAATGGGCGACGTCTTCGCCGCTGGTCTGGGTTGGGCTGATCCTGGCTGTTGGCTGGCTCATTGCCGATGGTCTTGACGGCATGATCGCACGGGCGACCGGAACCGCAGGGCCGGCTGGGCGCCTCCTCGATGGTCTATGCGACCATGGCACGTTCGTGGTGATCTATGTGCTGCTCGCGACGTCCGTCGGCACGGTCACCGGCTGGGTCCTGGCCTGCTCGGCCGGTGCCTGCCATGTGCTGCAGGCAAACTTCTACGAGGGGGAGCGGGCCAGATTTCATCGTCGTCGCGATGGCCTGGCGGATGAAACGTCCGATCCCGCGCGCAACATCGTCGTACAGGCTTACGATCGACTATCATCGACCGTCGATCGATATGACGGTGCTCTGACCAGCATATTCGCAGACGCGCCGGACCGAAGCGTCGCCGACGCGTACATTCATCAGGCGCAAAGACCCTTGCGCCTGATGCGCCTGCTCAGCGCGAACATGCGCGTCTATACCGTTTTCGTCGCGTGCCTGCTGAAAGCGCCGGCCCTTTTCTGGTGGTTCGAATTGGGGCCAATGACCGGCATTCTCATTGTTGGCGTGGCCTGGCGCAATCGTATCGATGCGAAGTTCGTTGCCGCCGCCCGAACTCCTGCCAACATTGTCGCGACACCTGCGAATACACTCTAAACAGGAAACCTTTTCAGCTATGACAATCATTAACGTCGCAATTGTAGGCGTAGGGAACTGTGCGAGTTCGCTCGTGCAAGGCATCGCGCACTACCAGAACGGCGGCGCGAACGAGCAGATCGGATTGATGCATTGGAGCCTGGGCGGCTACCGGCCCAGCGACATTCGCGTTGTCGCCGCTTGGGATGTCGACGACCGCAAGGTCGGCACGGACGTTAGCGACGCAATCTTTGCCGCACCCAATTGCACAGCGATCTTCTGCCGACATGTCCCGACAAGCGGAACCATCGTCCGAATGGGCCGCGTGCTCGACGGAGTCGCGGACCATATGGGTGATCATGACGCCGCTCGGACCTTCCTGCCGTCTACGGCGGATGAGCCGGACAAGGAAGATGTCGTTCGCGAGCTTGTCGCGAGCAATGCCGACGTGCTCGTGAACTACCTGCCGGTCGGCAGCCAGGAGGCGACCGAGTTCTATGCCGCCTGTGCCATCGAGGCGGGGGTCGCATTCGTTAACTGCATCCCAGTGTTCATCGCCAGCAACCCGGAATGGGCGCAACGTTTCAAGGACGCGAACGTCCCGGTCATCGGCGACGATATCAAGGCTCAGCTTGGGGCCACGATCGTTCACCGGGTTCTGACCGATCTGTTTCGCAAGCGAGGCGTGCGGCTCGATCGCACCTACCAGCTCAACACCGGCGGTAACACCGACTTCCTCAACATGTCGAACCGCACGCGGTTAAGCTCGAAGAAGACGTCGAAAACCGAGGCGGTCCAGTCGGTGGCGGAGCACCGTCTCGACGACGAGAACATCCACGTGGGTCCAAGCGATTATGTCGCGTGGCAAAACGACAACAAGGTCTGTTTTCTGCGGATGGAAGGCCAGCTGTTCGGCGGCGTGCCGATGAACCTCGAGCTGCGCCTGTCCGTCGAGGACAGCCCGAACTCGGCGGGCGTCGCGATTGATATGATCCGCTGCGCCAAGCTGGCGAAGGATCGCGGCATGGGCGGCGTCATTGGCGCGCCGTCCGCCTGGTTTTGCAAACACCCGCCCATCCAAATGCCGGATGACGAGGCCCACGCCGCGATGGAGGCCTACATTGGCGGCCGATGACCCCATCGACACGGCCATTCTGCTGGCGGCGGGTGAAGGGCAACGGCTTCGATCGGTAGCCCCGATCAAGCCGCTTTGCGTCGTGGGCGGTCAGCCTTTGCTCGATCATGCGATCACCGGACTCGCAGAAGCAGGGCTGAAGCGGGCGATCATTGTTCTGGGCTACGAGGCCGAACCGATTGTCGCTCATTTGGCTGCGCGATCCTGGCCGCTTGAGATCGAGACCGTCAGCGTCGTTGACTATAGGCGACCGAACGGCGTTTCGGTGCTGGCGGCGCGGCACCGCCTGCAGGGTGCCAACGCGCTCCTCGCGATGGGTGATCATCTCGTCGAACCGGACTTGTATCGGCTCATGGCAGCCCGGGAGGCCGTCACCGGCATCCAGTTAGCGGTCGACCGCCGTCTCGATAACCCCTTCGTCGACCTCGTGGATGTCACGCGCGTGAAGACACAGGCCGGCAGGATTGTCGCGATCGGCAAGCTGCTGCCCGAGTTCGACTGCTTTGATACTGGCGTGTTTGCGATCGGCGAGCTGTTTTTCCAGGCGCTCGATCGACTCGCCTCCCCGTCGGTGACCGAGGGGGTCCAGGCGCTGATACCGCTGGAACTGGCTTCAACGATTGAGTGTGAACGACGCGACTGGATCGACGTCGATGATGACGCCGCTCTTCAGAAGGCCGAGCGCTGGCTGGCACGGCCCAGCGCACTGGGAATGCCCGACAGGTCGCATTTGCCTGCTCCCTCCACGCCTATCGAGCACTTCTCGCGGCGGTGGAACTGAGCGCGCTCCCTGAAAGGTCTGTAGATTGAGCACTTCGGTTGTAACTGTGGCACTGTTCCTGGCCGGCCAGCCGGTCGTGTTGGGCGAGTTGCCGCGTGCACAAGTTCCGGACCAAGCAGTGCCTCCTGCTGATCGAGCGTCACAACTGCCGCCCGAGCCGAAATCCGAGGCAAAAGCGGCTTCCACGAGCGTCTCAGCGGCTTCACCGGCACCAGCGTCCGCGCAAAACATTTCCCCGGTGCACAGCGGTCTTGGGCAGACGACCCGTCAGGATGACGCGGCGTTGCTCCTACCCGGCCTGTCGAGTACGCCGCCCGAATTCCCCCTCTCACAGGGTTCGACAGGGGCAGCGCCTCCCGCCAATCCGACATCACAACTGCCGTCGGATGCGTCACCCCAAACCGACGCTGCCGTTGTGGGCACCCTGACGGCTTCTCCGGGATCGGCGCCCGCTGAGAAGGTTCCCCCAGTGGACCCGGATGCTGCTCCGACACCTGATCAGGACGACATTCTCGTCACGGCGCGACCTCGCCACGCGCCGGGCGATCCTCTTCAGGCCATCAACGCACAGTCATTCGCCGTCACGCAAGCAGTCGACAAGGCAGTGGTCGCGCCGGTGGCCATTACGTATGAGCGTGCGCTGCCTGCTCCGGTTCGCGGTGCGATACGCCACTTTTTCAACAATTTGGCCGAGCCCGTCGCCTTTCTCAACTTCATGCTGCAGCTCAAGCCCGGGAAGGCGGCCGAAACGGCGGGGCGCTTCGCGATCAATACGACGATCGGTGTCGCAGGGATAATCGATATAGCCAAAAAGAAGCCGTTCAGGCTCCCTCGCAAGCCTAACGGATTCGCCAACACCCTCGGCTACTACGGTGTCAAACCAGGCCCCTTCCTCTTCCTCCCGCTCATCGGCCCCACGACCGTCCGGGATCTCATCGGTCTCGGGATCGACAGAATGTTTCTTCCTTCGGCGTTCGGCCAGCCGTTCAACCAACCTACCTACACGGTACCGGCGAGCATCGTTGGTTCGCTCGACTATCGCGTTGAGTTTGATGCCCAACTCCGCAAGCTCAAAGACACGCCCGATCCGTACGCGGCCTCGCGGACGAACTATCTGGAGAGCCGCCAGGCTGAGATCGACGCGCTGCATGGGCGCCGGCCGGAACAGCCCGTCCTGCGCCGTACGCTCCCGGTGTTTCCGTAAACATCGACCGCACGATTGGACCTTCCATCCATCATTTCACGGCCCTCTGCTCCTCCGGCCCGATCCTTACCGTGCATCGCACTAGAGCGATTTCGAGGCGGATGGAATCATCGGCCGACTCGGAAATCGCGTAAAATCAAACATCTAGAGCGCATGATCCGATGCAATCGGATCGTGAAACGCTCTAGCGTTGCTGGCGCATCACGCCGCTTTTGATATCGCTCAAGCAACATCTCGATCGTTGCGATCCCGGCAAAGCCCCGAGCTCAATCCGCAGGAAAATATCTGGCGGTTCATGCGCGAAAAGTGCTTGTCGAACAGCCTATGACGAAATCCTCGATCATTGCCACGCTTGCGTGGGACAGTTCATCGAGCAACCCGCAGGTATCAAATCGCTTAGGCGATCGGGCTCACCAGTCCGAATCTGTGAATCTTGGTATAAGGCGATCTTCCAACAGCGTGAAAGGATCGAGCGACAGCCCATCGAACATCGGCTTACTACACTGCGAACTCGCCGCACAATATCAACCCCAAGACGAGACTCGCCTTCCGCTAATCTACGCTGCGTGGTGCTCAATGTACAAGGGCTCACAAGCATAGCAAAGCAGGGAGTACCCAGGAGCCCGGACCAGGCGATCGGCTAGCAGGTCGACCTCAGATCCGAGCCTGGGGCCGATGTCGTGGATTGAGGCAAGTAAGAGGCGCTTAGAATTTGGCATCAAGGCCTATCCGGATGCTGCGCGGCCGTAACGGCGTGATCTGGTTGCGCGCGACCAAACCGAAGGGATTACCGAACGCGAAGCGGTTGCCCCGCACATCTCCCAGATTGCTCACATCGAGCGAGAGCCCGATTCGCCCAAGTCCCAGCCTGCCGCCGACGCTGCTTTCAAGATATCTACCCTGACTCACATCGATCGGCGGTCCGATGCCGAGTTGCGAGGATCCGACATAACGGACGCTTCCGTCCAGCACGAGAGATGCAGACGGCGACAAGGTGACATGATAGGTAACGGCCGCGCGGCCACCCGACTCGGCAACATTGGGCAGATCGCGTTCGTCCGCAGCCGCGTAGGCCGGGGCTGGATCCTTCAGGCTGGAATGAATGAAAAAAGCTGAGAACTCCAACTGCACGGAGGAAATCGGCGTCCAGGAAATGCTCGTGTCGAGACCGATGACTCGGCCATTGCCGATATTGACCGTAAAAGGGAGGCCCGTTCCATCGACCAGATCAGCCTGAACGTCCGACCAGCGTGAATAGGACAGCGTCGCACTGGCGGCGAACGGATCACGCCCGGAACGGCCGAACCGGAAGCCCCCTTCGATCATACTGATTGTATCGCTTTCGAAGCGCTGGACGCTTTGGGGGCTGGATGTCGGGCCGACAGCCAGACCGCCCGCCCGTGCGGCTTCTTGATAGTGCATGAACACCAGCAACCGCTCGGCCGGGCGCCACGATAGCGCCAGCGACGGCGAGGTGCGCACTGACTCGCGCTTGGGCTCTATATCTTCAGGGAGCACAGAATCGAGCGCCTGACCCTCAATACTGGAATAGGTAACCCGCCCGCCGATGGTAGCGCCCAAGCGCGGGGTGATGGGAATCGTATATTGTCCGAACAAGGCAGCCTCGGTGACCTCGTTACGCACACCCGTGATCGTCACCGGGACCAAGGGATCTCCCAAACGGCGGCGCTTCTGCTCGATGTCGTGGACAACACTAATGCCGGCGACCCAATCATCCGTGCCCCGACGACGGCCGGACAGGCGCGTTTCGTGCGAAATGAGCGAGATACCTATCGTTTCATCGAACAGGCGCGGCGGCGCCCCGTTAGGGGCACTCGTTGCATCATAACGCGTCTCGACGTCGTGCCGCACAAGAGCTGTTGATGACACGAGCTCCATATCATTCCAGCGTTTCGCAATCCGGAATTGCGCCAGGCGATAATCATTGTCGAACGGCTGAGCGAGCAGCGTCGTGCGCGTGAGGTCGGGTTGGCCGCGCAGCGTATATTGCCCATCACGGCTGGCGATATTTTGAACGACTCCTGCCACGTCGAATGTCCATTCGTTGCCAGGCGCATAGCGTATGTCGAGTCGCCCGCCATAGCTCATCGACCGGTTGATGTTGGACCGGCCCCGCAACGGGTCATCAATATAGCCAGCATCAATAACCCGATATCCAACTGCACGGATCGCCAGCCTGTCATCGACGATGGGGATGTTGAGCATTGCCGCAGCATCACTACTAGTGCCTCCCTTCCGTGTAGTCCCTAGGCCGACTGCCGCAGAGCCCGCCCCCCTTGATGGGTCGGGCATATTGGGAAGAAGCCGGATGATGCCACCCAAGGCTCCTGTGCCGTAAAGGGTTCCCTGAGGCCCCGCGAGCACTTCGACACGTTCCATGTCATAAAGATTCAGATTGGGGTCGGGCGCATTAAATGTCAGTCGCGCATCGCCGAGATATTGACCGACGGTCGCTTGTGTTGGTCCATTAAAGCTGCTGTCCGCCACCCCCCGAATGAACAATTTATCCCGGCCCGGCCCCAGGCTGGTTGAAGCCACCGTGGGCAGGCGCGCTACGATAGCCGACGTTCCCCGCGAAGCCGAGCGGGCGTTCCGGTCGGGGTGGAGATCGACCACATCGACCGACCCGGCATAGCGATCGAGCGGAATGCCCTGTTTGCTCGCCGTAACGACGATCTCGCTTGTATCGGCCGGTCTCGGTTCGGGCGGTGCAATCCGACCCAGGCTTGCCGTCCGCCTTGCGCGCTTTGGCGGTGCGTCAATGATCCGAACGATGCGGGGATTGAGGAACTCGAAAGTGGCCCCTGTCCCGGCGAGCAGCAGCTCAAGTGCAGCGCGTGTCGAGAAGCGACCGTTAATGCCCGCAGTCCGGCGCGACCCAAGGCGTGCGTCTGCCAAGCCGATCGTGAGACCGGACTGTTCGCCGAATCGTGCAATCGCCTCGCTGAGAGAACCCGCGGGAATCAAGAATGATCTCGTCTGGGCCGCTGCCACCGTCGGCATTGCAAGCGCAATACCGGCAAGTGCGATCAGAACATCAGCGCCCCGCACGGCTGTGTGTAACCAGCTTCCAGCCGGAGGCGCTGTGCTCAGCGCGCACATCCAACAACACCGCCAGATCCGCAAAGAGACGGACCCGGTCAGTGTCAAGGGTGATCGTGCCGGTAAAGCGCTGTTTTTCTAGCACAGGATCCAGAGTTACCTTCTCGCCAATCGCACGGGCCAGATCGACGGCCACCAAAGACAGCGGGGTGGCGTTATAACTCAATCGCCCCTCACGCCAGGAGCCGACCGCGGTGGGATCGACGCCGCTCCGGATGATAGCGCCATTGCCGCCTTGGTCGCGCAGAGATTCTCCGGCAGCCAGGATCACAGCTTCACCCTGTGGATTATAAAGCACCGCCCCCTCAGCGACGGCTACGCGCACGCCCTCTTCGTCCCGAATGACATTGAAGACCGTTCCTGCATCCTGAATGCGCTCTTCGCCAACATGAACGACGAAAGGCGCGTTAGCGTCATGCCTGATCGTAAAAATGGCCTCCCCTCGCTCGAGCTTGGCAAAACGGGGATTTTTATGATCGAGCGTGATACTACTGTTCCCGTTGAGGGCAATGCGATCCCCCGATGGCAGCGCCACACTGCGCGTCTGGCCGGCCCGCGTCGCCACCTGGTAGGGGTCACCACGCCCGACCAAACCAGGGCCCAACATTGCGGCAAGCGCAAGCGAGGCTGCCACGCCGCCGCTCCACCACCACCACCACCGCGTAGAACTGGGTCTATCGTCATTGGCGGCCTGCTGCACCTTAAGGATTGCTGAGCCGGCTTCCGCATCTAGCGCTTCAATCGCATCATAGGCCCGCGCGTGAGCCGGATCAGCACCCAGCCAGTCGACAAACGCCTCCCAGTCGTCTGCCGAACCCTCCGCGATACGGACGTGCCAGCGGATCGCTTCCTCGCGCAAAGCATAGTCTCGTTCAGCGGTCATACTCATCGCTCATGTCTCTGTGACGTTTTCATTCCCCGATTGTCGCATCCCCGGGCTCATCGTCCAGGCTGGCCTTCGCCGCCGCGACGATATGGTACGCCCGATAGAGATGCTTCTCCACTGCGCTCTTGCTGACGCCCAGTTCGCCGGCAATCACCTTTTGGGTTTGGCCGCCGATCCGGAAGCGCCAGAAAATGTCGCGGGTCCGCTCCGGCAAAACCCTCAGCGCATTTGTGATCACTTTTAATCTCTCGCGCGCGATCAAGCCCTCTTCTGCCGAGGGACGCAGGTCGATGTGGGAAACCACGCCGGTTCCACCCGCAGACCACTCCTCCTCGCGCCGAATCCGGCGCGCCGCAGACCGGCGTCGATCCAGCAGCAGATTGTGTGCCATGCGATACAGATAGGCGCTCGGTTCACCGACTGGGCCTCCCTGATAGCTCTCAAGCTTGAGATACATGTCCTGGATAAGATCGTCGGCATCTTCCTGCGAGAGCCCGCGCATGAGCAGATAGCGGGTTAACGCCGGCCTCAAGTCAAGAAACGTTCGTTTGAGTCCGCCCTCCGACATCCGCCCTTCATTGCTCCCTCTGATGCCAAGCGCATATTCATCCACGATCGATTTGTCGCCGCCGCCGCCTCGAGGCACGACCGGATGACAACGTCGTTACGATCAGGCGTGAGCGGGGGATGCGTTTGGATCGACCCGGGCGTCTTCTGGCACAAGTTTTTGATATCGGCTACCGCCGTCGACCCATGTGGTCGGCAACGCCCATCAGAGACGTAGCTACGCATTGGTGGCCGCGACGTTCTACACCTGGACAAGTGAGACTTTCCACGGGCGTGCCGTTTGAGGCCGGTACAAGGCAGACAGGGACCGTGCTGCCCCGCGCTGCTCATTCGTCTCGCCCGTAAGAGGATCATCCCCGCGCTAGAAAATGCTCCTGATGGTGCATGCACCGCACTGTCAGCTGCATATAGTGCGGCAATCTGGGTAAGAAGCGCTTTCATCCTGAGTGTCGCGCGGCAGCCTGCAGGAGCAACAGGGCGGCGGCGCGCAAGGGGCCAGACTCTATAGCAGAAACGGCGCTTGGCTCAGCAATTAGGGGCATGAACCGATGCGACACCCGCTGTATCCATTATCCGTCAGGGTCCTCCAGTCTTTTGTGCTAAGTCTCACGATCTGGGCCGCGCTGCCTAGCTGATGATGCGTGCTACGACCTTGGGCAGCGTTGGGTGATCGAATTACATCTGATCGGACTCTTATCACCGATAGCGTCGCTCGGACGAAGCTAGACAAGTGCTCGACCCGGTTCTATCTTTGTGTGGAGGCGATTTCGAGGATGGCCCTTGCGGCGCGCAGCGCCGATGGTTCGGTGCCAAGATCAAACGTATATCCGAACAGCTGTTCCTGGATCGGGCGGTAAAGATAGCTGTGGGCCGCTACTGCCTGATCCAATGCTTCGTCCAACCGCTCGATAGTCTCGATCACTGGACCCGCCTGCCAATGCGCGAAATTGGGATTCCCTTCCCATGCACAGCGATGCGCATTGAGGAATACACAAGGCCGGGGGTTCTTAAGAAACTCATATACCTGGCTGCTAACGTCCCCAAGATAGATATCGGCAGCCCTGACATAGCTCATATCAGTCGATGCGATTGAACCGGTATCGATGTGGAAATGGGCCGCTTCGCGGTATTTAGAAGCGATAGACCCAGCCCGCGCTATCCGCAGCTTATCGATGGTCACCGTGACAGAGCGCTGGAACAACATAATGTGCGGCGCAAAGATGAGATTGTAGCGATCGCTGTGGAGAAAATGCTCCAGGACACGAGCGCCCATCCCGAACCAGGACGAAAGATGCGGCGACACATGAGGATTATAGAGGACCGTTGGCTTACCATTGGACTGCATCGGTAAAGGAGGCCCTTCGCCGAGGCAGGCATCGAATTTCGGATAGCCAGTAATCGTCAACCGCGCTGGATCGACGCCCGCATCCCGCACCAACCGATCGCGAATCTTCGGACCCGCGGCCAATATATGATCGAACATGGCCGCCTTGCGCCCAAAGCCAATCGCACGGTCACCCGCTCCATGATCGGCAAGAATCATGAACGGGCGGTCAAGACCATAGCGAGATTTAAGCAGCAATGATGTACGCTCGCTTACAACAAGAATGTCGATCGAACGGAAGAACTCCAGATTGTCCCTGTAAATGAGAATTTTGTGCGCTGGCAAAATCTTGCCGAACATAGTGACAAGCGAACGAGACACTGGCGACGTCATAGCGAGGTCGACGAGCGTAATTCGGCCAATAAGAGAACCCGCCAGACGCTCGATTTCCTGTCGCAGTTTGGCGCTTGTCGATGCAATGATCACCTCAAAAGGACCGTCCTGCGCTGCCAGTGCAAGGGCGATCGGCAAGCTGTGGGCGATCTGGTGGATCTGGTCGTGGTTGAAGAGAAAGCCGATCCGCTTCGATCGGCCAATAGCGTGCGCAGCTATCCGCTTGCTTGCTACTGCCGAATCTGCGTCGGCGACGACGCCAGAAATTTGGTCTTGGTCGCGCATTGCCCTGTCCTTTCCACCTTGGACGGCGGCGATCCGGAAATGTCGCACGTGCAATTGACCGCCGATCACCGACCTGCATGTGCCAGATGCGACTCCCGAGAGACCGTGCCGTCCTAGGGCTGCCCCATGCGCGTGGCGGACAGCAGAGCAGGCCAAATGCAGCAAATATTGTCGTCGGAAATGAACGGATGCCTACCTGTAGCTCCAGCGCAGGCAACCAATGGCTGGACCGCGGTCGTGTTGGCCGGACAGCGGCCGGGTGTTGATCCTCTGGCCGAAGCGTTTGGCCAAACCCATAAGGCGCTCGTTCAGCTAGGCGGCCAGTCTATGCTGGACCGCGTGCTCCGCACCTTGCTGGCCTCGCCGTCGATCGAACGAATCGCGGTCCTTGCGCAAGCGCCCGACGCACTCTTTGTCGGAGATGTGGCTTGGGCCGCCAAGCACGCGCGCATCACACCGCTGGCCAGCATCGGCGGCATTGCCCAGAGTATCGCACATGTTGCGGGGGGTGTCGCGAGCCCATGGCCCGTTCTGGTAACAACAGCAGATCATCCGCTCCTGACTCCTGATATCGTCGAAAGCTTCCTCGCTCAGGCCGATGACACCGACATCGCGGTCGGCGCTGTCGAGCGCAAAACCGTCCTCGCGCGCTTTCCGGCTAGCAAACGCACCTGGCTCAAATTCGCCGATGGTGCCTATTCCGGTGCCAATTTATTCGCATTGCGTAATGCGCGCACCGATGCCGCACTCACGCTGTGGGCCGCCGCCGAGCAAGACCGCAAGCAGGCCTTCCGCCTGTTTCTGCATTTTGGACCCATGCTCGCGGCGCGCGCCATAACGCGCACGATCAGCTTTAGAGCCGCCATATCTGCAGCCGCGTACCGGCTGGGCGTCACGGCACGGCTCGTGGCGCTCGACATGCCCGAGGCAGCCATCGATGTGGATAAACCGAGCGATCACCAACTAGCCGAAACGATCTTGCGGCAGCGGGTGGCGGTAGTGGCGGGTCAAGCATCGGCTCACACTCGCTTGTCGATTTTCGATCTCGATCGGACGCTCACGCGCAAACCGACTTATACTGCCTTCCTTGTGTTCGCTGCGCTGCGGCTTTCTCCCTGGCGGCTTTTGCTTGCTCCTGCGGTCCTGGGTTGCATGTTGGCCTATCTGGCGGGCCTGATCACCAGACGCCGCGTGAAGGAACTGGAACAACAGCTGCTGCTCGGTCGCATCGTACCAAGGCGCAAGATCACCATTTTGGCGAGGCGCTTTGCAGAAAGGATCGGTCGGAACGGGATTTACACGGCAGGAATCGCGCAAATAAATCAGGAGCGCGCGGAAGGTCGAAGGGTGATAATGGCGAGTGCTGCCAATAGCGTCTACCTCGATGCGATCGCTGCACATCTCGGCATAGATGAGGTTGTGGGGACCCGGTCCTTATGGAACGACGATTTGCTCCTCCCGACGATCGATGGCGAAAACTGCTATGGCAGAGCCAAGCGAGACATGCTCGCGGCCTATCTGGCGGCCAATTGCCTGTCTCGTGCGCAGACGGACATTCGATTCTTCTCGGATCATGTGTCGGATCTTCCGACCTTCGAATGGGTCGACGAGCCGATCGCCGTAAACCCGTCCCGCAAGCTGCGCCGCCTGGCGTCTTATCGCCGCTGGCCCATCGTCCTGTGGCGATGACCACTCACACGTCCCCATCCGCGATCGCAAAGCTTCGGGGAGTGCGAAGGAAAATTGTTCTCTTTGCCTACATGTTGAGCCAGGGTGGCACTGACAGGGTCACCGCCTTGCTCGCGCGAGGCTATGCCGAGGCAGGTTTCGACGTCGAACTGCTGATCCTGTGCCGGGGCGGCACCGCGCAATCGTTACTGTCAGACCTGTTAGGTCCGGCTGTGACTGTTCGCTATATTAGTCACCGATCATCTTGGCGGACTGTCGACCTGCTACGACTGTTCCCCGCACTCGTGCGAGCGCTACGCGAATCAGTTCCCGACATCCTTATTTCGACAGCGAACAATACAGCCTGGATTTGCGCTGCCGCACGCGAACGAGCAGGAATTGAGTCCATGCGTTTGGTTCTCAAGACAACCAATCCTGTCGTCGGGTCACGTCATCGTGGACCGATCCGACAATTCCGCCGATGGGGCTACGGCCACGCCTTTTCCTGCGCGACAGCCATATGGACATTGAGCGGGGCAGAGACGGCAATGTTGCAACTCGCCTATCCGCAGGCGGCGCGGCGTATCAGGACCGTGATCAACCCCTATGTAACAAACGCCATGCTGGCACCTGCCGCCCTGCCCGCCTCGCCGACAGCACCTCCTCTCGTCCTGGGCATCGGCCGACTGACGAGGCAGAAGCGCTTCGATCTCCTGATTAGGGCCTTTTCGCTCGTCCGACATCCCGAAGCGCGGCTGGTTATATTGGGGGAAGGCGGGGAGCGTTCCAGATTGAGCAAACTCGTCGCGACCCTTGGCTTAACCGATCGCGTCACACTACCAGGATATGTGACCGACGTGGCTGGCTGGCTCAACCAAACGGACCTGTTCGTTCTGCCGTCACGTTATGAAGGATTGCCTGCGGTTGCGCTGGAAGCCATGGCAGCCAACTGCCCAGTGCTGAGCACCGATTGCTTTGCGGCCGCCCGCGCCCTGCTGAGTGTGGCAGAGGGATGTGGCATCATTGAGAAAGCCGATCCGGCTGAACTAGCCCGCATGATCGACAGCAGACTGGACAGGACAAAACCCACGACATTGCGGGAGATCGCGCAGGGTCATTCCGTCGCAGGGGGGATTGCCGATCATGTGAATGCACTTTGCGAGCTGTGGGAGGATTGAAGGACATGCTGGCCTGATGATCGATGGCATCATCCAGAAAGCATCGGTAGCATGCACATCGCTGACGCTATCCCTGTCGCATCGCCTCTAAATACAGATTGGACCGCCATTCCCGTGCATCATGGCCGTAAGCTATTGCGCCGTTTGCGACACCGAGAAACTGACACGCATCGCGATGGCGCATGGCAGGGAATCCTCCGTAACACGGGATGGTTGCTCGCCGGCAAGATCGTCGGGGCAATCCTCAGCCTCATCTATCTCGGCTTGGCAACGCGCTCGCTCGGCCCAACGGCCTTTGGCCAGTTCGTCTTGATCCTTGGTACCGGTCAGGCGATCGTCACGATCGTCAGCTTCGAGTCCTGGCAACTGCTCCTTCGCTACGGCATGGAACGCCTTCGTGCCGGGCAGGCGGATGCGCTGGGGCGCTTGGTGGCCTTCTGCTTAATATTGGACCTTGCAGGCGCCCTAGTAGGGGCCTGCCTCGCTGTCGCGGGTGTGGCGCTTCTCGGTCCCTGGTTCGGCTGGTCCACTGGAACACAAAGCCAGGCGCTGGCTTTCTGCTTCGTTCTCCTAGCCTCCTTTCGTTCGTCGGCAACCGGCGTTTTACGCCTTCACGACCGCTTTGGCGCGGCAGCTTTTGCCGAAACCGTGACGCCCGTTGTCCGCCTCATAGGTGCGCTGCTGGTTCTCAGCCTAGGCGCCTCCGTTCTGGGTTTATTGATCGCTTGGGCAGTGGCTGAACTGATAACGGCTGCCGCGCATTGGGTGCTCGCTTTCCGTGTGCTTCCGCCGCGGCGTGAATGGTGGCGTTGGCGAGGCCTGCTTGCCGTCCCCAAAGAGTGTCCCGGCCTCTGGCGATATGCCGCCATCACCAACGCGGGATCTACTCTGGGGCTGGTCGGCAAGCAGGTCGCGGTGCTTCTCGTCGGTGCCTCCGTTAGTCCTGCCGCTGCGGGTGGTTACAGGATCGCTCACCAGCTCGGCCAAGCTCTGGCGAATATCTCCGACATGCTGTCGCGCGCGACATTCTCCGAAATCATGCGCGCACGCGCAGGTCATACGGCGGCCCAGCTTGCGCGGCTGTTTAGAAGCGCCTCGCTGCTCGCGTTGATTACTGCGGCGATCATGATTGCGATACTGCTTCTGTTTGGACGCGCGACGCTCTTGTTACTTGCAGGCAAACACTATATGTCCGTCTATCCGCTCGTCCTGATCCTAGGGACCGCTGCGGCGCTGGATGCAGGGAGTGTCAGCTTTGAACCAGCGCTGCTCGCAACGGGGCGGGTGTGGCTGGCGCTCCGCCTTCGCCTTATATCGACAGCTTTTCTATTCTGTGCCCTCTTCCTGCTGCTCGACAAAATGGGCCCGATCGGCGCAGCTCTGGCGACGCTCCTAGCGTCCCTGCTCGCGCTCGTGATGCTCGGTACCGCGGCTTGGCGAGCTGTTCATCAACCGCGATAAAACATCCCCGGCTGTAAGCGGGGCATGACGCTTCCAATTACCCACAACTGTTGCGGCTGACGTCGGCGCCGATTTTGATGTCCATCAGGCGGGACCATCCTCTCCAGATGACGGTGTTGCCGGGAGGTGGATCGTGGGCTCGCGCAAGATAGCCTCCGAGCCGGGCGATTTGGATCAGATAGTCGGTAAGGGTTCTACCTGCGGACACGTTCTTTCGGGAAGCTGCAAGGCGGTCGATCAGGGCGATTTCGACATCGGTCAAGACAAGCCGAGGCGAAGCGTCGGGAGCGGCGCGGTTGATCATGGTCATCCAGAACAGGCGCCAGGACAAAATGCAGAATATGGCGATCAAATTGGCAAGCCGTTCGGCGGTCCGCAGCCGTGCATCTTCGGCTCGGCAGCCGGATTTGAGTATCTTGTGGAAGAGTTCGATCTTCCAACGCTGGGCATACCAGTCGAGTTTTTCGATGGCTTCGTCGGGCGTTGTTACCGGCAGATCGGTGATGAGCCGCCAGTCGATCGGGGGGCGTCCTTCAGGCGTTCCACACTCACGGGCGTGTAAGATAGTCAGGCTGAGGGAGGGATAGCGCTTTTGCTTTCCGATCGGCGGCAAAACCTGGATGCGCCTATATCTTAGCTCGATGTCGGCATGATCGTCTTTGCCAACGGCGACCCGATGCATGCCCTGCACGGCGGTTTCGCTCATTTCGTCGGCAATCGTATGGTCACCATCGCCGGCCAGACGGTCGACACAGGTGCGCACCAGGAAGGGGTCATTTGCGGGAGAGGGCGAAATCCTACGCTAAGCCGAGGACGCGCTTTCCATAGTCCCGGAGTTCGCCCTTGGGGCCGACATAGCGGTAGAGAGTGACGCGCTCGATCCCGAGTTCCTTGCAGAGGTCGGAGACGGATGTGTCGCGCTGGGTCATAGCGGCCTGGGCGAGACGCACCTGAGCCTTGGACAAGGCGAACTTGCGGCCTCCCTTTCGGCCGCGCGCGCGAGCAGCGGCCAGGCCAGCCATGGTGCGCTCGCGGATCATATCCCGCTCGAACTCCGCCAGCGTGGCGAAAATGCCGAACACCATGCGGCCCGACGGCGTCGTGGTGTCGATTTGCGCGCCCTTGCCGGTGAGAACCCTCAAGCCAATGCCGCGATCGGACAGGTTCTGCACCGTGTTGACAAGATGGGTGAGCGTTCGGCCGAGCCGATCAAGCTTCCAGACGATCAGGACGTCGCCAGCGCGCAACGATTTGAGGCAGGCGGCGAGACCGGGGCGGTCATCGCGGCTACCGGACGCGCGATCATCATAGATTTTATCCGGCCCGACGCCGGCGGCATGGAGGGCGTCGTGCTGCAGGTCGAGCGACTGCGAGCCATCGGCTTTGGAGACGCGGGTGTCAGTTTTCGAAGCCAATGTCAGCGAAAGCCGAATGAACGCTTGCTAAGCGGGGCCGGCGTTTGTCACACTCGGCGTCGCTGGTGATCGGAGTCGATGTCAGCAGCTTGCACTTCCCTCGAAGTGGAGGTCGGCAGTTGGCGGAAGCAGCTTCGGACCTGAGCCTCGTTCCCGGGCCGTCATGGCAGGAGGCAGAGCGACGTGCGGCGGTGCTTCGGCCACTGGCGGCGCTGCCGGCCTGTCCCCGCGAGCAGGCCCGCGCAGCCGCAGTCGTCTTGGGCGTGTCCGAGCGTCAGGTTTACCGCTTGCTCCGAAAATGCCGCGAGGGCGGCGGTACGGTAACCACGCTGGTCAGCAGCGGATCGGATGGCGGGCGCGGCAAGAGGCGGATCGAGGAGCGCCGCGAGGCCCTGATCCGCGATGCCGTAGCCGAACTGTACCTGACGCCGCAGCGGCTGTCGGCCGAGAAGATCGTGGTCGAGGTTCGCCGGCGCGCCCGCGACCAGCATGTGCGCCCGCCATCGGCGAGTACCGTCCGGCGCAGGATCGCGGCTTTGTCGCAGGAAGAGCGGCGTAGACGCGGTGACGTGGCTGTTCCGGAAGCGGTGCTGGGATCGACCGTGACCGCCCAGGCGCCGCTCGACGTGGTGCAGATAGACCATACGCCAGTGGACCTCATCCTGGTCGATCCGATCGAGCGCCGCCCGATCGGCCGCCCCTGGGTGACGGTCGCAATCGACGTGTTCAGCCGCTGCATCGCCGGCTTCCTCGTGACGCTGGAAGCACCGTCCGCTACCAGCGTCGGGCTGTGCCTGGCGCATGTCGCGTCGGACAAGCGGTCGTGGCTGACAGCTATCGGGGTCGATGCGGACTGGCCGGTGATGGGACGCCCCCGGCAGATCGGCGTGGACAATGCCGCCGAGTTCCACTCCGAAGCTCTGGAACGCGGCTGCGCCCAGCACGACATCACGATCGACTGGCGACCATTCGGGCGACCGCAGGTCGGTGGTGTCGTGGAACGGGTGATCGGCACGCTGATGGAGTTGGTGCATGGCCTGCCCGGCACGACCTTCTCCAACGTCATGCAGCGTGGACGCTACGACAGCGACAAGGCCGCGTGCCTGACGCTCGCCGAGCTGGAACGATGGTTGGCCGTCGCCATCGCCAAGCTCTACCATCTGCGTCCCCATGCCGGGTTGGACGGCGAAGCCCCATTACAACGCTATCAGGAAGGCGTGCGCGCCCTTGCCACCGAAGGACTGGCACCGCCGTCGCCGCGTGATCCGCGCGCGTTCCTGATCGACTTTCTGCCTGTGGTCCGGCGGACCTTGCGGCGCGACGGGGTAGTGATCGACCACATCCACTATTTTTCGGATGCGCTGAAGCCCTGGATTGAACGGGACGGACCACCCCGGCGCATACTCATCCGCCGCGATCCCCGCGACCTCAGCCGCATCTATGTCCACGACCCCGACGACGGTGGCTATCTCGAAGTCGGCTACCGTGAACTTTCCCGGCCACCCGTCTCGCTATGGGAACACCGTCTCGCCCGATCCCGCCTGCGTCGCCAACGGCAAAGTGAGATAGACGAAGGCATACTGTTCGCCGGGATCGAGGAGATGCGTGAGATCGAGGTCCAAGCGCGAACCGCGACGCGCACGACCCGGCGCAATCAGGCCCGCCGGCTTGGGCTGCGTGTCATCACCGATCCCGCCCCACGGTTGAGCGAACCTGCTTCGCCTTGGCCTGTGCGAGCGGTCGATGGCACGGCATCATCCGAGCCTTTCGATGTAGAGGAGTGGTGAGCATGATGGGCGAGCCGGATCATCTCTCGCCCGCTGCCCGCCCTATCGCCGACCTGCCATCGTCGGAGCGCCTGGCGCATATGCACGGCCAATGGTGGATCGCTCATCCCCACGCGGAAGCGGCCCTGGCGCGGCTCGACGACGCCTTCCGATTTGGGCCAGGCCGCGTCCGGCCGCCCAACCTGCTGATCGTGGGGCCGACTAATAACGGCAAGAGCATGATCGCCGAGAAGTTTCGGCGCCTGCATCCGCCGTCACCAAGTTCGTGCGGCCAGCGCGAAGTCGTGCCGGTCGTGGTGATGCAGATGCCGACCGAACCAAGCGTCCGACGCTTCTACGGTGCGATCCTGACGGCGCTCAACGCGCCAGTGTCGTTCAACCTCCCCGGCGAACGTCTCGAACGCTATGCACTCGACCTTCTGCGCGCGGTCGAGGTGCGGGTGCTGATCGTGGACGAGCTGCACAACCTGCTCGCCGGCACGCACCGTCGCCGCGCCGAATTCCTGAACATGCTCCGCTTTCTCGGCAACACGCTCCGCATCCCGATCGTCGGCCTGGGCACCAAACAGGCTCAGATCGCGGTGCGCAGCGATGACCAGCTTGAGAACCGCTTCGAGCCGATCCCGCTACCGGCATGGCAGGACGACGGTGTGTTCGCGCGCCTCCTCGCCAGTTTCGAGCGCGCGTTGCCTTTGCGCGAACGATCGGCGTTGGCGGACGCTCCTGAAATACGCAGTATGGTGCTGCGCCGATCGACCGGCCTGATCGGCGAGGTCGCGGCCTTGCTCACTGCCGCGACGGTTCATGCGCTGCTGCATGGACGCGAACGGATCGACCGCGTGATGCTTGAAGGGTGCGACTTTCGTGGGCCGGACGAACGGCGCGCCCTGTTCGAAGCGTCCTTCCCCCGTGTTCGATGAAGTCGAGCTGATGGGCGACCTACCGCGCCCGCGCTGGCCGCTGCATCCGCAACCGCGTCCGTTGGAGAGGCTGGACACTTACGTCCGCAGACTGGCCGACACCTACGGCATGGGTGTAGCGACCTTCTGTCGATATGGCCTTGGCTGCAATGTCGGCGATCTTGACCGCTGCGCGGACGATCCGCCCCAAGCCTTGCTGGAACGCCTGTCGAGCGGCACCGGTCAGTCGATCCGCCGGCTCCGCAACATGACCGACGCCCGTTGCCATGCTCGAACCAAGGTGGCGGCGCGCTGGGTAATCCGCTGCGATCCAGAAATCGTCCACAAAATGCGGTTCAGATTTTCTGGACACGGCGGGTTTGTGGACAGTATTTAGAGACGGTCGGCGCCGATTTTGCGAGCGCCGGCCCGCTTGTCCACAAACCGAGCGGATTAGGGACAGGGGTTACACCACGATGCCGGACGTGCTGGGCTATGCCCGCGTCTCCACCAGCGACCAGGACCTGGAGGTGCAGCGTCGCCGGTTGCGCGACGAAGCGGGCGCGATCCGCGTGTTCGACGATGTGATCTCGGGCAAGAGCTTCGATCGGCCCGGCCTAAACGAGCTGATTGGCTTCTGCCGACCCGGCGATATCATCTGCGTCGTCCGGCTCGATCGCCTCGGCCGATCGCTCAAGGAGCTGCTGGAAACCGTCGACATGTTCAAGGCGCGCGGGCTCGCATTCCGTTCGCTGGAGGAACGGCTCGATACATCCTCGGCTGCAGGCGAGCTGGTGTTCCATGTGTTCGGTGCCATCGCGCATTTCGAGCGCCGGCTGATCGTCGAGCGCACCCGCGACGGCATCGCCGCGGCGCGCGCGCGGGGAAAAGTGCCTGGACGCCCTACGCTCGACGCCGACAAGCTGGCGTCGGCGCTCAAGCTGATCGAGGCCGGCGTGCGTCCGGCGCAGGCGGCGAAGCAGCTTGGGCTTGGCCGATCCACTCTCTACCGCGAACTCGCTGCACTCAAAACCGAGGCACCCACCACGCCCGCACTCAACGCCGCAGAATGAGCCGTAACGTCGTGGCTGTCATCGTCTCTGACATATAGCTGACATCGACTTTGAAAACCGACACACGCGGGCGTAGCCGATCAGCATGGATCACAAACGAAGGTTTGAGGCGGTGACGAACATGAGCACATAAGATTGGGCTATT